>JAESGD010000029.1_pt1 | contig 147691 bp, 153 predicted proteins | sample 9269581 | NCBI WGS metagenome assembly JAESGD01 (sample SAMN14515903, study PRJNA621661) | algae metagenome | isolation source: Cyanomargarita calcarea GSE-NOS-MK-12-04C and co-occurring heterotrophs from... | place: USA: Grand Staircase Escalante National Monument, Utah | collected 2007-12-30 | reverse complement strand
TGATCGACCCGCCGCGCGAGCGGAGAAGGCTCTTCTTGTGCGCTGGCAAAGAATACGGAGAGAGAAACCCCGAGCGCCGAGCACAGGCGTGCCAGAAGCGCCGCCGTCGGGCTCGCCTCGGATCGCTCGATGCGCGAAATCATTGCCCGGCTGACGCCTGAAAGGTCCGCCAACTGGTCGAGCGTCAGCCCCCGCTCGACGCGCAGGCGCTTCAGCCGTTCGGCGACATGTTTTTCGAACTGATCTTCCGATTCCATTATCTGAGAATTTCACGCGCAGATACTGGAGTCAAGCTTTCCTGCTCACCCTCTTCCGTTGCGCCTGCCGCTCGGCGTAAAAGGGGCGGTCGGCACGACCCGGCGAGACAGCAGGACAGAGCCTATGCAGCAGCACACTCCCGAGATCGGCCCGGCCATCAAGCGCGAGCGCAAGGCGCGCAAGCTGACGCTCGAGCAGCTCGGCACACTCTCCGGCGTCTCCAAGTCGATGCTGAGCCAGATCGAGCGTGGCGAGGCCAATCCGACCTTTGCGGTGCTCTGGAGCCTCACCCAGGCGATGGAGATCGAGCTCTCGGACCTGATCGGCAACGGCACCTCCGTCGCCGGGCGTGAAGAGATCGAGGTGACCTCGGTCATGCACACGCCCGTCATCCGCAGCGCCGATGGCTCCTGCCGGCTGAAGATCCTGAGCTCGCCCCGGCTCGCCGGCCAGACGGAATGGTACGAGCTTGAAATGGATCCGGGCGGCGCGCTTGTGAGCCAGCCGCATTCGATCGGCGCCTTCGAGCATTTCACCGCCTTTACCGATGGTTTCGAGATTTCCAGCGGCGGCAGCAAGACGGTCATCCGGGCCGGCGAAACCGCCCGTTACCGGTCCGATGTCCCGCATGCGATCCGCAATGGCGGAACGGATATCGGCAAAGGCCTGCTGGTCGTGCTACACAGATAGGCGAAAAGGCAATTCCAAAATATCGATTGCCGAAGGGCAAGATTCCGATATGCTGGAATTATTCAGCATCGAGGGATTTCCCATGCAGACCGGCTTTCTCGACCACATCACCGAAACTCTCAAGGGCATCGAGGCCGACGGGCTTCTGAAACGCGAGCGCGAAATCGTCAGCCCGCAATCGGGCCGCATCCAGGTTCGCGACGCCAGAGGCACGCGCGAGATGATCAATCTCTGCGCCAACAACTATCTCGGCCTCGCCAGCCATCCCGAGATCGAACAGGCCGCCAAGGCCGCGATCGATAGCCACGGCTTCGGCATGGCCTCGGTGCGGTTCATCTGCGGTGCGCAGGACATTCACCGGGAGCTCGAGCAGGCGATCGCCCGCTATCTCGATAAGGACGATGCGATCCTGTTTGCCGCCTGTTTCGATGCCAATGGCGGGATCTTCGAGACGCTGCTCGGGCCTGAGGACGCGATCATTTCCGACTCGCTCAACCACGCCTCGATCATCGACGGCGTGCGCCTCTCCAAGGCGAAGCGCTATCGCTATGCGAATTCGGACATGGACGGACTGGAAGACGAGCTGAAGAAGGCCATCACCGAGGGCACGCGCTTCCGGCTGATCGTCACCGACGGCGTCTTCTCGATGGACGGCTATGTCGCCAAGCTTCCGGAGATCTGCGCGCTCGCCGAAAAATACGGCGCCATGGTGATGATCGACGAATGCCATGCCACGGGCCATCTGGGGGACAAGGGCAAGGGAACGCCGACACTGACCGGTGTCGGCACCCGCGTCGACATCATCACCGGCACCTTCGGCAAGACGCTGGGTGGCGCCATGGGCGGCTTCATCGCCGGCCCGAAGGCCGCAATCGATCTCTTGCGCCAGCGCGCGCGGCCCTATCTCTTCTCCAACAGCCTGGCGCCGGCCGTCGCGGCCGGCTCGCTGAAGGCGATCGAGATCGCCGAAAGCGCCGACCACCTGCGCGCCAAGCTCTCCGGTCACACCAAGCGCTTCCGCCAGGGCCTGACCGAAGCCGGCTTCGAGCTTCTGCCCGGCGAAACGCCGATCATCCCGGTCATGACCCACGATGCCGTGCTCGCCCAGAAGCTTGCCGCCGAACTCGATGCCCGCGGCGTCTATGTCGCCGGCTTCTTCTTTCCCGTCGTGCCCAAGGGCCAGGCCCGCATCCGCACCCAGATGTCGGCAGCGCTCTCCGAGGCCGATATCGACACCGCCATCGCCGCATTCATCGATGCCGGCAAGACCATCGGGATGATCTGACCATGAAGGCGCTTTCCAAGCAGAAATCCGAAGTCGGCATCTGGATGATCGACGCCCCGGTCCCGGACATCGGGCCCGACGATGTGCTGGTCAAGATCAACAAAACAGGCATCTGCGGCACGGATGTCCACATCTACAAATGGGACGAGTGGGCGCAGAAGACGATCCCCGTACCGATGATCACCGGCCATGAATATGCCGGCGAGATCGTTGCGGTCGGCGCGAACGTGCGCAACCTCCAGATCGGCCAGCGCGTCTCCGGCGAAGGCCATCTCGTCGGCATGAACAGTCGTGCGTCACGCGCCGGCAAGTATCACCTCGACCCGGAAACCCGGGGCATCGGCGTTAACGTGCAGGGCACGTTTGCAGAATTTGCCAAGATCCCGGCCTTCAACATCATCCCGCTGCCGGACACGATCGACGACGAGATCGGCGCGATCCTCGATCCGCTGGGGAATGCCGTGCACACGGCGCTCGCCTTCGATCTCGTCGGCGAGGACGTCATCATTACCGGCGCCGGCCCGATCGGCATCATGGGTGCGGCGATTGCCCGCCATGTCGGCGCCCGCCACGTCGTCATCACCGACGTCAATCCCGAACGCCTGGCGCTTGCGGCTGAAGTCGCCGACGTGCATCCGGTCAATGTCGCGAAAGAAGATCTGCGCGATGTCATGTCAAAGCTGAAGATGAAGGAAGGCTTCGATGTCGGCCTCGAGATGAGCGGCTCACCGGCAGCCCTCGACCAGATGATCGACCATCTCGTCATGGGCGGTCGCATCGCGCTTCTCGGCGTGCCGGCCCGACCGTTCCATTTCGACCTCTCCAAGGTCGTCTTCCGCATGGTGACGCTGAAGGGTATCTATGGCCGCGAGATGTTCGACACCTGGCACAAGATGCTCGCCATGCTCGAAAGCGGCCTCGACATTCGCAAGGTCATCACCCACCGAATGAAGGTGGACGATTACGCCGAAGCCTTCGAACTGGCCTCAGCCGGCAAGGCGAGCAAGATCGTGCTCGACTGGACCTGACGGGCGCGCAGGGCCAAAGCACGGTCACGCAGAATTTCTGGAACATAGAGCGACTATCCCGCGTATGGTGATCGTTTGAAACGAGGAACAACCATGCGAAAAATCGGTCGAGTGCGGGAAGTCTGGCGCTATCCGGTGAGCTCTCTCGGCGGGGAGACGCTCGCCTCGATCATCGTTTCACCCGAGGGCATCGCAGGCGACCGGCGGTTTGCGCTGTTTGATCCGGAAACCGGCCTTGCCGCCGCCCCCGAGAAAGAAACACGCTGGCGTCCCGCCCTCTTCATCACCGCCTCGCAACCGCTCTCCGGACTGCCGGTGCTGCGCTTTGCCGACGGCGCGGAGCATGCGCTCGATGACGGCGCTTTGCCGGACAGATTGACGGAGCATTTCGGTTTCCCGGTCGCCGTTGGGCTCGTCGGGTCTGGCGATTACCGCTTTCCCGTCGTCTCCAATCGTTACAAGCCGGCGCCGCTTCACCTGGTGACGACGGCTTCGACAGAGGCGCTCGCCGCGGTGACCGGCCTTCCGCCACTCGACGCACGACGGTTCCGCCCCTCCGTGCTGATCGAGACGGAAGACGGCGAAGGCTTTATCGAGAACGACTGGGTGGATCATACGGTGCGGATCGGCGATGCGGATGTCCGCGTCACCGAGGCGTCGCGCCGCTGTGGTATGACGCTCGTGGCGCAGCCCGGCATGGCGGAAGAGCCCGATGTGCTGCGCGGCATCATGCGCCACAACAAGCGCAATCTCGGCGTCTATGCCACGCCCACCGAGGGCGTGACGATCAATGTCGGTGATGCCGTTTATGCCGAGATCTGAAAGAGCGGCGTCTCCGCCTCCGAGATATCCCTGAGGATTGCCCGGCCGACAGTCTCGCCGATATCCCGGGCACTGGTGATGCCCTGAACGAAGGGCTCCTTGTGCAGGAGGAAGGCAATCGCCGCGCAATAGAGCCGGCCTTCCGACATCAGGCCAAGACGCGGGCGATAGAATTCATCGACATCGATGCCGCCGGTGCGCACCATATCGGGATCCCGGTCGAGCGATAGGATCGCGTCGACCTTGGGCGTCGCGGCTTCGCGCACGCCTCCCTGATCGACCAGCGTCGGAAAAGGGAGATCCGTCGCCGATAGCGTTTCCTGACCTGTCGCATCGATGAAGGCGCCGAAGCGATGCGTAGCGCCTGACACCTCGACTTCCGCGCCGCGCTCCAGGCCGTCCTCGGCCGTGCGGATCTTGTAGTCTTCGCCTAGCCGCAGGATCGACAGCTTACCGGCACGCGACAGCGCGAGGAGCCGGCGGATCGACATCAGCGGCACGGTTGCATAGTCGTCGATGAAGATGCCCTTGAAATGACGGTGGAAGCGCTTGAGGTCTTTCTCGTCCAGATGCGGAATGACCCGGGCAACGATCTCGTGGGTGATCAGGATCGCATAGCGCCACGGCACCGTGTAGCGCTTCACCCTGTTGTCCTCGGCCTCGGCCAGGTTCTTCGCCGCCCAGACGAAGGGATCGCTTTCGGTCCGGTCGGCATAGTAGGCGGCAGCGAAGGTCTCGACGGTCAGCTGCGACAGGCCGATGCGGGCGGCATAATCGGGGTCGCGGGCGACGATTTCTCCACGGAACAGCTCGAAGACATCATCGAGCAGGTCATGACGACCAGTCGCGATCAGCGCATCGATGGCCTCTTCCGTGCAGACGAGCGGCGTCACATAGGGCAGCGGACAATAGAAATCGGCCTCCGGCAGGATGCCCTTGCGGGACATCAGCGTCGCGCGAAAATCATCAGTCCCGGCAGCCGGCTGATATTGCAGATCGCCCGCCGCATCGCTGTAGAACATGCCATGCGCCGTCGCCACGGTCATCAGGGCGTCGATGCCGCTCAGCGACGTGCCGAGAATGCCGACGGGTTCATTGCGGATCGACTTCAAAACGGTCGCAGGCCAAGGCGAAACGAAATAGCCCGGGCGGATTTCCGTGCTTTCCGGCCAGTTGTGGCCGGTCGCCATCACGACATGGTCGAAATTCGCGTCACTCTCCCCATCGGGATTGCACACCCGCAGGCGGATCGCACCGTCCTGGATCTCGATATCCACCACCTTGTGGTGGGCCAGAACAGTGATCTCATGACCACGCTCGGCAGCCACCTCCAGCATGCGCTCGAACTGCGCCTGCATATAGTCGCCCAGCACCAGGCGCGGATAGAATTCCCGCTCGTCGATCGCTTCGCGGCGGATGCCGTGGCGCATCAGCGTGTCGTCATTCTGCCGCCGCAGCCAATCGGCCAGCGTTTCGGTGAAGGCTGGCAGCTCGATGCTCGGAATATTGGAGAGCATGGCCGGGTCGTTCATGTCGGGGTGATAGGGCGTGCCCTTGCCCGGTTCGCCTTCCGCCTCATAGAGCGTGATCGACAGCGGGACGGTCGAGGCAATCACTTGCTTGAATGTGTAGAGGCCGGTCGGGCCGGTGCCGATGATCGCAATTCTCGGAAGCATGGATGAGCTCGCTGTTCGGCGAGGGATCTCGCGCGGTTCCGTTCAATGCGCGTGGGGCAAGGTTGTTCCGCCGCTTTCACCACCTGCGCCAAAATGACTTTGCCGGAACAAATCTCTGCGGTCGCGCCTTTCTCAGGCATCGCAACACCCACAGGAGGATATCAGATGATTTCTGCAGATCAGATCCGCGAACACATGGAAGTTCTGGCCCAGGACGGCGCCCATGTCGGCACCGTCGACCACATGGACGGCGCAAGCCGCATCAAGCTGACCAAGAGCGATTCCGCCGACGGCCAGCACCATTACATCCCGCTCGACTGGGTCGATCACGTCGACCAGCATGTGCACCTGGCGAAGAACGCCGACGACGTGAAGAGCAACTGGGCGGTCAACTGATCCCCATCAGTTCACCGGACAAAAAAGGAGGCCGCGGCAATGCCGCGGCCTTTTTTCGTTTGGATCAGATGCGAGGATCAATCGTCATCGTCGGACGAATTCGAGGACGAGTTCGACGAAGAATTGGACGAGGAATTCGACGACGAGTTCGAGCTGGAATTGTTCGAAGAATTCGAGCTGCTGTTCGAGGAGGAGTTCGAGCTCGAATTGCTCGCGGAGTTCGACGAGCTATTGGAATTGCTGTTTGAGTTGCTGTTCGAACTCCAGCCGCCGCGATCGTCATTGCGGTTGCCGGAGCGCGCATAAGAGCGGCCCTCGCCGGTGCTTCTGTCGAGGAAGCGGGTCAGCGGATCGTCGGCCAGAGCAGGGGCCGGGGCGGTGGTGCCGATGGCGAGCACAGAGCTCAGGATGGCGATGAATTTCTTCATGGTCAGTCTCCTTGGTTTCTTTCACGGCAGCACGTCGGCTGCATGGGAAGAACGGACCGACTCGAGGTTTATTCCGAGAAAAATCATTTATTTTCAGATATTTAATTCCGAATACCGGCAGAATCGGAAGCGCCATCCGAAACGGCGTTCCGGGTGGTTAGCAACAGGATGATGCTGGTTTTGTCAGCGCTGGGCGCGGGCGAACTTCCGGTACCAGCCTTCGGAGGCGATCGTCTTGCGGAAGATCGTCTTGCGTGTCGTCTGCTCTTCATCCGTCTCGCTGCGGATGTCGCCTTCGAGATCCGAGGTCTCGCGCCGGAAGGGGATGACCTGGACGATCGGCGTGCCGCGTTCGAGCACATGCAAGCCATCCGGCCCGGTCGCGAAAAAGGGAAAGTGGATTTCCGACTGATAGGTGTCGGTATCGACGACACCCGCGACCACCTCGAAAAGACCGTTCGGCCGGTTGAGCGGCGAGACGAAAAGACAGCTCCAGCCGGGCGGCGTGCGAATGGTCCAGTAGTTGTGAAACTTGCAGGGCGGCATCGGATCACGCGGATTGCCGGCCACCTGATGGGTGGCATGGTTGCTCACCAGGGTCCGGTCGAAATCCCAGCCGCAATTCACCGTGCGGCCGCCATCGGAAATTTCCATGCGCACCGTTGCCGGCAGGCCGATCACCCAGCCGGCCATCATCGCATCGAGAAAAGGCATGCAGCGCTTTACGGTCAATCCGCTATCGGTCGGCGAGACCTTGTCTTCGGTCACCGCCGGCAGTTTGCGGAACCACTCAGGCAACACGGTTTTGGCCCGGACCGGCGGCGTGATGACGACTTCGTCTTCGGGGCGGCAGGTGAAGGTGATGCGGGGTGTGGCACGTTTCAGCAGCGAGAGCTTCATCGACTTTCTCCAGATCCTGGTCTGCTCTGGAGAACGGATGCGGCGGGAGGTTATTCCCGGCCCGCATCATTTTTTTTCGTGTCAGCGGCTGCGAAGCGCCTCGATATCGGCGATTTCTTCCTGGGGCGACAATGGCGCACCAGCGCCGATGCCAGAGAGGAAGGCATCCAGCGTGTCCGTGGTCGAGGCCGGCACATAACCTTCGGCAACCGGATTGGTCAGAGCAAACCGCGTCTGCCAGCCCGCCGGTCCATGGCAGGCCACCGCCGTGACCACGGCATCTGCCGCCTTGCGTTCGTATTCACGGCAGAGATGCCCTTCGGCATCACGGAAGCTCGCGATCATGTGCAGGCTTTCGGCGTCAGAGAGCGCGCGGTCCCCGCCCGAGGGCAGGGTTTCCAGCGCCTCGTTCAGTGCCAGGTTTGCGCCATCTGGCGCGACGCCGGTCGATTGGCCGAGCAGGAAACCGCCGAGACCCACCACGACCCCGACGAAGGAGGCAGCAAGGGCCATGCCCCAGGGCGACGTGATCACCGATCCCGTGGACCGAGCGGCAGACGTGGACGACGCACGCTGCCTGAGCGGCACGACAGTCTCGGTTGTTTGCGGCTTGGCGCCCTGTGTCTGCCGGGCTGTCACGATCGCAGCGGCGAGGGAGGCCTGAAGTGTTGCCGGCACCGGCTCATCGATCAGCGGCTTCATCGTCGCCGAGAGCTCATGTCTCGTGTCCATGAATACGGCAAGGCGCTCGGCAAGAGCCTCGTCTTCGGCGAGGGCCGCCTCGATCTCCTCCTGTTCGGCGGGAGCCAGTTCGCCATCGGCAAAGGCCATCAGCATTTCATCGGAAATCGCGCGTGTCATGGAGTGTCCGCCTTTCTCATGGCGAAGAACGTCTGGCTTCGGGATTTATTCCCGTCAATTCGGAAAGTGCCTTTCGGGCGCGGGCGAGCCGGCTCATCACCGTGCCCACCGGGATTTCCAGCACATCAGCGGCATCGCGGTAGCTCAGCTCCTCGATGCAGACCAGCACCAGGACTTCCCGCTGCTCCGGGGGCAATTGCTGCAGGGCGACTTCAACCCTTTCGAGCGCCAGCCGCGCCTCACTCTGCGCTTCGCCTGACGCCACGGAAAGGTCTTGCATGTCATCGATATCGACAGCGGGGCCCGCCGTCTTTTGCCGGCGCAACTGGTCGAGCCAGAGATTACGCAGGATGCGAAACACCCAGGCGTCGAAGCGGGTGTCAGGGTCGAAGCTTGCAGCTGCCGCCAAAGCACGCTCGCAGGTCTGCTGAACCAGGTCATCGGCGACATCGCGCGCACGGCAGAGCGAAATTGCAAAACGCCTGAGGTTCGGCAGGAAGGAGACGAGGCGCTCTCCGACGATATCGACAGGCTCAACCATAAAAACTTTCCGTCTCTCCGGAATAAACCAGCGGCTCGCACGTATAACCTGACATCACACTCGTCGACGGGTCTCGAAGGCCCGACGCCGACCAGGGAGAGATGGAACATGGATCGGGTCATTGCAAGGTTGCTCGGTGGATTGCTGGGGCTCGCCGTGGTCCTGCCACCGCCCGTCTCTCTCCCCTTCGACCCGACATACCAGCTGCTCACACCTGCGCATGCTGACGACGACGATGACGGTGGTGGGGACGACGATGATGATGATGGCGGCGGTGAGCGCAGCGAAGGCGGCTCCGGCCGATCGGGCGATCGGACGCCATCCCGTCAATCCGGTTTCACACTGTTTCCTTTCTTGCAGTCACAACGTCCGGCACCCGTTCGTCGCGCGGCCACAGCTATTCCCGACCGCGTGCCGAACGAGATCATCGCCGCGGGCCTGCCGGAGGCCGCCATCACCCAGTTGACCGAAGAAGGCTATGCCGTCGCCGAGCGCCAGAGCCTCGGCCTCGCGACCACCGGGCCCGCCACCGAGATCATACGTCTCGTCGTGCCGCGCGGCACCGGGCTGGAGGCGGCGCGCGAGAGGGTCACATCCCTTGCCCCGGTCGCTCAGGTTGATTTCAATCACTATTACCGGCCCGAGCAGACGGAAACCGCCCCCGATTGCGGCGGCCAGATCTGCGCTCTCGTGCGCGAGATCATTGGCTGGCCCATCGACCCCGCAGGACTTGTGCAGCGCTGCGGAAGCCTGCCGAAGATCGGCCTGATCGATACCGCCATCAACCCGGATCACCCGTCACTCGGCGATGCCCGGCTCGAGGTCATCCGCATTACCGACGATGCCCTGCCGCAATCCGGCCGCCAGCATGGGACGGCGGTCGCCGCGCTTCTCGTCGGCGCGGCCGGCAGCCGGGCACCGGGCCTGCTTCCGTCATCCGAGGTGATTGCCGTCGACGCCTTTCGCCGGCTCGGCGGATCGGCCGATGTCGCCTCGACCTTCGATCTGGTCAGGGCACTCGATGCGCAGGCGGGTCGCAATGTGCGGGTGATCAATCTCAGCCTTGCCGGTCCGGACAATGCGCTGCTGAAGACAACCGTGGAGGCCATGATCGAGCGCCGCGTGGTCCTCGTTGCAGCGGTCGGCAATGCCGGACCAAGGGCGAAACCACTCTATCCCGCCGGCTATGACGGGGTCATCGCTGTGACGGCCGTCGACAAGGGCCGCAATGCCTATCGCCGTGCGAACCAGGGCGCCCATGTCGATATCGCCGCCCCCGGCGTCAATGTCTGGACCGCCGCCTCGATCAGCGGCGCCCGTCCGAAGAGCGGCACATCCTTTGCCGCCCCCTTCGTCAGCGCCGCGGCCGCCGTCCTGCTCGCCGAGCGCCCAGAGCTCACGCCGACCCAGATGGCAGAGGCGCTCTCCGGGCTGACGCAGGATATCGGCAGCCCCGGCAAGGACCAGGTGTTCGGCTGGGGTCTGCTCGATGCCCGGCGTCTGTGCACGGCCGGACCGTCATCTCAGCCCTGACTGCGCAGCCGGATCGGCCGTTCAGCCGCCGACCTGGGCGATCCAGTCGGGCAGGCTGTAATAGTTGGAAATGCGGGCGACCTTGCCGTCGCGGATCTCGAAGAAGCCACCGGCCGGCAGACGGTAGGTCTGGCCATTGGCGTCCGGCAGGCCCTCGTCGGTTGCGAGATACGTGCCGTTGACGATGAATTCGGCCGCACCCCGCGTGCCGTCCTCATTCACCATCACCACCATGTCGGTCAGCTCTTCCTTGTAGCAGCGGTTCATGTGGTCCATGAACTTGGCGAAGGCTTCCTTCCCCGTCTGGCGGGCACCCTGGTTGATGTCGTGTGCGACATCATCGGTCAGGAGTGCCAGAAAACGATCCATGTCGCCGGCATTGAAGGCATCGTAATAGGCACGGATGGTGGCTGCGGCGGTCATCGATCACTCCTCGTCGTGGAATTGCTTTCTCGGGTCGTGGGAGATGGGTATAACCACTCCGCAACGGACTGAAAACACTCTATGGCCCTCACGATCCAATCCTTTTCCGGCAGCGACGCGACGCCCTTCTTCGGCGACCTTGCGCGGCTCAGATCCACCGTCTTCCGCGCCTTTCCCTATCTCTACGAGGGAAATCCTGACTACGAGCAGACCTATCTGTCGACCTATGCGAAGTCCGAAGGCTCGGTCTTCGTGCTGGCGATCGATGATGACCAGGTGGTCGGTGTTGCCACGGGAACGCCGATGGCAGGCGAAACCGAGGAGGTGAAACGCCCCTTCCTTGCGGCCGGCCTCGATCCGCAAGAGTTCTTTTATTTCGGCGAAAGCGTGCTCCTGCCCGAATATCGTGGCCAGGGCATCGGCGTGAAATTCTTCGAGGGCCGCGAGGCCCAGGCGAAGAGGCTCGGCCTGCGCTATGCCACCTTCTGCGCCGTCGAGCGCCCTGCCGACCATCCGCGCCGGCCTGCCGACTACGTGCCGCTCGATGCCTTCTGGGCCAAGCGCGGCTATACCCATCACCCCGAGCTTCGCACGACCTTCACCTGGCGCGACCCCGACGACACCGTCGAGAGCCCGAAGCCGCTTTCCTTCTGGATCCGGGACCTTTCCGAATGACAGCCCTCACCCTTGCCGCCTGCCAGTACAAGATCGAGTTGATCGAGAGCTGGGAAGATTACGTCCTCCACCTGACGCGCCTGGTGCATCAGGCCGTCGAGCGTGGCGCGAAACTCGTGCTCCTGCCGGAATATGCCGGCCTCGTGCTCGCGGGCCAGCTCGATCCGGAAACCCGCTCCGACCTGCACGGCTCGATCGCCGGCATCCAGCCGCTGATTCCGGCCTGGGTCGAGCTCTGCGAGGAACTCGCCCGCACCCACGAAATCGTCTTGCAGCCCGGCTCCGCCCCCGTGCTCGACCCGGACGGCCGATACCGCAACCGCGCCTTCCTCTTCGGCCCGGATGGCCTTGTTGGCCACCAGGACAAGATCATCATGACCCGCTTCGAGCGCGAGCAATGGGGCATCGCCGCCGGACGCGACGGGCTGACAGCCTTCGACACGCCGCTCGGCAAGCTCGGCATACTCATCTGCTACGACAACGAATTCCCGATGCTGGCCCACACCCTCGCCGAACAGGATGCCGACCTCATCCTCGCTCCCTCCTGCACCGATACTCTGGCCGGCGCCTATCGCGTCCGCATCGGCGCCCAGGCCAGAGCACTCGAAAACCAGATCGCCGTCCTCTCCTCGCCGACCGCGGGCACCACCCCCTGGTCTCCCGCCCTCGACGAAAACCGCGGCCGCGCAGCACTGTACGTCCCGTCCGACTACGGCATGCCGGCCAATGGCATCTATGCCGAAAGTGAAAGCGACGAGGTGGAGGAAAGCCACTGGCTGATTACGGAGATCGATCTCGATACGGTCCGGCGCCTCCGCACCGAAGGCCAGGTCGCCACCCGCCGCGACTGGCCGGAACAGTTCGGGGTGTGATCCCTCAAGACGCCGCCAACACCTCCCGCCGCCTCTGCAGAAACCGCCGCTCCGCCTCCCCGGGCGAGAGCGCCATGGCGCGATCATAGGCCTTTAACGCCTCAGTAGCCCTGCCCTGTCGCGCCAATAGATCCGCGCGGGCTGCATGAAACGGCAGAAATTCCGACAGCGCTTCGGCATCCAGTCCATCCAGCTCGGCGAGCGCCTCCTCCGCCCCCTTTACCTCCGCCAGTGCCACTGCCCGGTTGATACGGATAATCGCGTCGTCACGAAGTTCGACGAGAATGTCATAGGCCGCAAGGACCGCCTTCCATGGCGGCGGATCGGCGAGGCTCTTCCTGCCGCACCAAAGCGCGTGGATCATCATCTGCAGAATGCGCGGACCCGGTCCCGAGATGCCCAGCGCCCGACCGCAGTATCGTCTCGCCTCCTCAATAAGCGGCTTCGACCAGAGGATCGGGTCCTGCTCGGCGAGCGGCACCATCACGCCCTCCGCATCCATCCTGGCCAGCCGTCTGGCCTCGGCAAAGCGGATCGTCGCAGCGAGCGCCCAAACCTCCGCCTCTCGTGGCAACATCTCTGTCAGGAGCGCCGTCACTTCCAGCATCTCTCGGGCAAAACCCGCATGCCGGCCAGAGCCCGCCGCATCCTCATGCGCCTTGGCATAGGCGACTTCCAGCGTCGAGAGCACCGCCGCCAGCCGCTCGGTCCAGTGTTCCGGCCCCGGCACCTCGAAACTCACGCCGGCCTCGGCAATCTTGCGCTTGGCGCGGACCAGCCGCTGGGCGAGTGTCGTTTCGGAAACGAGAAAGGCCCGTGCAACCTCCTCGGTCGAGAGGCCACAGACCATTTTCAGCGTCAGCGCCGCCCGGCTGTCGGCGGCGACGGCCGGATGGCAGCAGACGAAAATCAGTTTCAGCCGCTCGTCGGGAATGACGGCGTCGTCGCTTGCGAGGCGATCCTCGACGGTCGGCTCGGGTTCCGGCTCCTCCGGCCGGTTTTCTGCCCGTGTCCGCCTTCGCCTCAGGATATCGAGAGCGGCGCGCTCGGCGACCCGGTAGAGCCAGGCCGCCGGATCGCGCGGCAGGTCGTGTCCCTCGTCACCCCAGGCCTTCATCGCCTTCAGGCAACTTTCGGCAAAGGCCTCCTCGGCAAGGTCTAGATCGCGGTAGCGGGCGGCCAGCGCCGCGCGAATGCGCCCGCCCGCCGCCCGAAACGTCTCGTCGAGGACCCCTGTCCGCATCACCTCAACGCTTCACCGCAGGCCCGGCGGCATCGGCAAGAGCGGCCGGACCTCGATCGCCCCATCCTTGCCGAGCGGCACCTTCCTGGCGATCGCGATCGCCGCGTCAAGGTCTTCGGCTTCCACGAGATAAAAACCGCCCAGCTGTTCGCGCGTCTCGGCAAAGGGACCGTCATGGATGGTCTGCTTGCCACCCGTGGTGCGCACGGTGGTTGCAGCCTCCGTGCCCTTCAGCCCGGCGCCCGCGTGCATTTTCTCGCCCAGCTCATGGCTGAAGGCGAAATGGCGCGGCCCGAGATCGGCCATGATCGGCCCGGTCTTGTCCGGACCGCCAAAGATTTCTTCGTTTTCGTAGATCAGCAGCAGGTATTGCATCGGTTTTGCCCCTCCTTCGGGCCCTTGCGGCATCGTCGATCGATCCCGTCGATGAAGAGACGCGGCTCGGACATCGGATTCGACAACGATCAAAAGATTTTTTCGGGCCCCACCCACTATCGACGACAGGCCCGCCTCTGACAACGGCCGGTATCAGGCGGCAGGCGGCCTGCCTGCGACGTCAAAACCGCCGTGATCGCCTGCAAAACCCGATCTTTCCGCTTTGCGATACAAGGGCTCGCTGCTATATGCGCGAGCCATGAGCACCGATCGCACGCCCCTGAGCCATATCCGCAACTTCTCCATCGTCGCCCATATCGACCATGGCAAATCGACGCTGGCGGACCGCCTGATCCAATCGACCGGCGGCCTCGCCGACCGCGAGATGTCGGAGCAGGTCCTCGACAACATGGATATCGAGAAGGAACGCGGCATCACCATCAAGGCCCAGACGGTGCGGTTGCACTACAAGGCCAACAATGGCGAAACCTATGTGCTGAACCTGATCGACACGCCCGGTCACGTCGACTTCGCCTATGAAGTCTCGCGTTCCCTCTCGGCCTGTGAAGGCTCGCTGCTCGTCGTCGACGCCTCTCAAGGCGTCGAAGCCCAGACGCTGGCAAACGTCTATCAGGCGATCGACAACAATCACGAGCTGGTGACGGTCCTCAACAAGGTGGATCTGCCAGCCGCAGAACCCGAGCGCATCAAGGAACAGATCGAGGAAGTCATCGGCATCGACGCTTCCGAAGCCGTTCTCATCTCAGCCAAAACCGGTCTCGGCATTCCCGACGTTCTCGAAGCCATCGTGCACAAGCTGCCGGCGCCGAAGAGCGAAGGCGGCGAGAAGGCTCCCTTGAAGGCCCTCTTGGTCGACAGCTGGTACGACACCTATCTAGGCGTCATGGTTCTGGTGCGCGTGCTCGACGGCGTGCTCACCAAGGGCCAGACGATCCGGATGATGGGCACGGATGCGAAATATGCTGTCGAACGCGTCGGCGTTCTGACCCCGAAGATGGTGGCCGTGGATAGCCTCGGCCCCGGCGAAATCGGCTTCTTCACCGGTTCGATCAAGGAAGTAGCCGACACCCGCGTCGGTGATACCATCACCGAAGACAAGCGCCCGACCGCCAACATGCTGCCGGGCTTCAAGCCGGCCCAGCCGGTCGTGTTCTGCGGTCTCTTCCCGGTCGATGCCGCAGACTTCGAAGACCTGCGCGCCGCCATGGGCAAGCTGCGCCTCAACGACGCCTCCTTCTCCTTCGAAATGGAATCGTCTGCAGCACTCGGCTTCGGCTTCCGCTGCGGCTTCCTCGGGCTTCTGCATCTCGAAATCATCCAGGAGCGTCTCGAGCGCGAATTCGATCTCGACCTGATCGCAACCGCCCCCTCCGTCGTCTACAAGCTGTTCATGACCGATGGCAGCGAGCGCGAGTTGCACAATCCGGCCGATATGCCGGACGTCGTCAAGATCTCGGAAATCCACGAGCCGTGGATCAAGGCAACGATCCTCACCCCCGACGATTATCTCGGCGGCATCCTGAAGCTCTGCCAGGACCGTCGCGGCGTGCAGACCGAACTCACCTATGTCGGCAAGCGCGCGATGATCACCTATGAGCTGCCGCTCAACGAAGTGGTCTTCGATTTCTACGACCGCCTGAAGTCGATCTCCAAGGGCTACGCCTCCTTCGACTACCATCTTGACGGCCATCGCGAGGGCAACCTCGTCAAGATGTCGATCCTCGTCAACGGCGAGCCGGTCGATGCACTCTCGATGATGGTGCACCGCATGGCAGCCGAAAAGCGCGGCCGCGACATGTGCGAAAAGCTGAAGGACCTGATCCCGAAGCACATGTTCAAGATCCCGATCCAGGCCGCGATCGGCGGCAACGTGATCGCCCGCGAAACCATCTCGGCACTCCGCAAGGACGTGACTGCCAAGTGCTACGGCGGCGACGCTTCGCGTAAGCGCAAGCTGCTCGACAAGCAGAAGGCCGGCAAGAAGCGCATGCGCCAGTTCGGCAAGGTCGAGATCCCGCAGGAAGCGTTTATCGCGGCGCTGAAGATGAGCGACGAATAAAGACAGAATTAACGCCGGCGAAAGCCGGCGTTTTCTTTTTGGCGTCTCAGCTCACACGACGAACGTCATCAAGGTCCGTGTCCGACTGGCCCGATTTTCTCGCATCATGCCCAAGACCCCAGCCGCCCATGACATCGAGCACCGGGACCAGCGAGCGGCCGTAACCGGTATAGTCATACTCGACATAGACCATGTCGCCCTCTTTCAGGGGCTGGCGTGACACGATGCCGTCCCGCTGCAAGGCCGCCAGGTTCTCCGACAGAACCTTTTCGGACACGCCGACAGTGCGGCGCAGGTCGCCGAACGTGGCCGGCCCATCGCGCAGCCGCCAGAGGATCCTCGGCTTCCACTTGCCGCCGATCACCTCGATCGTCGCCATGACCGGACAGTCGCGCATCTTGTCTCTGTCCACCGGATATCCCTTCTGGCCCTGCTCGCGGCGGCAGGCCCTAACCTCCAGGTAAGCCCTTGCATGCTCGCATTTTTTGGCCAGCATGCGTTTTCACAACCGGAGGACGCTGAAGATGATCGTCGAATATATCCGCTACGAACTCAAGACCCATCAGCCGAGCGAGCTCGTCGAAGCCTATCGGCTGGCCGCGCCGCATCTCGAGGCGGCACCGCAATGCCATGGCTATGAACTCTCCCACTGTGTCGAGGAGCCTTCGAGCCTGACGCTCCGCATCCTCTGGACCTCGACGGAGGACCATCTGCAGGGCTTTCGCAGAGGCCCGCATTTCCCACCCTTCCTGGCGGCCATCCGGCCCTTCATCGGCGAGATCGCCGAGATGCGCCATTATGCAGCGACGGATGTCGCCTGGACCCGTATCGAAGGATGATGGCTACAGAATTGATGCCGCAAGAGCTTGGATTGGCGAGGAGGGCGGATCTACCCGCCTTGCTCGTTTTGCGCTAGGATGCCTCATCCTCGGAGTTGCGCCATGTCGATCGAAGCCCCCAAACCGCATGACCTCACCGTCAGTGAAGCACTCGTTGCCGAGGCTGAAGCGCTCGGCCTCGACATCACGGGCGCTGCCGAACAGGGCATTGCCCGCGCCATCAAGGCCGAGAAGGAACGGCGCTGGAAAATTGAGAATGCCGAGGCGATCAAGGCCGACAACGACTATGTCGCCAAGCACGGCCTGCCGCTCGCCAAATACCGGCAGTTCTGACCATGGCGCGGTTTCGGGTCCATCGCCTGAAATCGGAAGACCAATTGGTCGTGGATCTCCAGTCCGACTTTCTCCATGACCTTCCCACGCGGGTCGTCGCACCATTGCAGCCGGTCGAAACGGTCACCTGGGTGATCGCACGGCTGACGCCTCGTTTCGAGGTCAGTGGCCAAACCTATGTCATGGCGACCCACCGTCTCGCCGCTCTTCCACTCTCCGCCGTCGGACCCTCGATCGCCGATCTCTCCGCCCGCGCCGACGAGATCACCGCCGCCACGGATTTCCTTTTCCAGGGCTTTTGACCCCTTCTTGCCCGACCGCCGCCGCCGCGCTAGCATTCGCATGCAATCATAAGCCAATAAACAGGCATAGAGGGAGACGGGCATGCACAAGTTCAAGATCCTGAAGACCGAGAAGGGCGAGTTCCGCGTCCAGTTCGTCTACAATTCCGAGGTCATGGTGTGGTCGGAGAACTACGCCTCCAAGGCAAGCGCGAAGAACTGCGTCGAGTCGCTGAAAAAAAACGCCCCCGCTGCCCCCATCGTCGACCTGACCAAGCAGGAAACCGGCAGCGGTTATCGCTTCGAGATCGACGAAGCCAAGAACGGCGAGACCTTCGTCCGCTTCCGGGCATCAAACGGCGAGATCATGGTGCGCTCGGAAACATATAAGTCGAAGTCCAGCGCCAAGAACTGCATCGAGTCGATCCAGAAGCGCGCGGCGGAGGCTGCCGTCGAAGAGGCGGAGTGAGGGCTCGGCATTATCAGTCAAACTGAGGGCCCAGCGGTTCCCCCCTCTCCCCCTTGGTGGGAGAGAAGAGCCTCACATCCCCTCGCCCGGCTTCCACGCTCTCGGCGCCACACCGCGCTCGACCACATAAAACCCGTCAGCCGCCACCTTCTGCCACGCACCGGCCTCGCCGTCCGGCCAAAGCACGCGGATCTCAGTTTCACCCAGTTCCCCCAAACCGACATGATGCCAGCCGGTCTTGCCGCCCGCATGGCCGCCGCCGATCGTCACCTCGCGGCGCTGGATCACGTCGCCGGTCTTTACCTCGATCCAGGCACCGACCGCATCGCGGTTCGGACCGTCCTGGCGGAGCGCAATCTGGAGGAAGCGGCCCGCGCCTTCGGTCGTGTTGCGCCAGATCTCAACCGGAGACCCTTGGTTGACGACGAGGAGATCGACCAATCCGTCGAGATTGAAGTCGGCAAGCGCCCCGCCCCGGCCCTTGGCCATCGAGGCGACGCCAGCCTTGTCGCCCATTTCGGTGAACTTGCCGTCCTCGCCCTGGACGAGCAGATTGTTGGGGTCCTTCTCAGCAAAGTCGGGCATTTCGGCGACATTGCCCTTGGCGACGAAAAGGTCGGTGCGGCCGTCATTGTTGACGTCCTCGAACTCCGTGTGCCAGGCGGTCGAGGGGCGGATCTCGCCGCCGGTATAGGGCCGGTGGGCAGTCGCACCCTTGGCAAAGGCAACATCGTTGTAGGAGGGTTTCGGCTTGCCATCAGCGGGGATTTCGCCAAGCTTTTGCAGCTTGTTGTCGGCCATGCTGGTCAGGAAATATTCCGGATAACCGTCGAAATCGAGGTCATGGGCAGCGATGCCCATGCCCCAGATGCGCAGGTATTTCCAGCCTTCCGCCTGGCTATAAAGCTCCGGCGCCTTGCCCGGCTCCAGCTTCCACATCTGCTCCTGGCCGCCCTTGTAATACTCGCGGTCGTTGGAGACGCGCAGAGAGGGCGTGCCGGAGCGGTTCCAATCGGTGAACAGGATCGAGAGCGGGCAGAAGGAGGGGTTGAGCGCGAGCGGCGGGGCGAAGCGGCGCTCGGTCGTCGATGCCGGGCGATGCAGCCAGTTGTCGGTGCAGGAGCCCCAGGGCTCGAAGTCCTCGAAGCGGTCGATGTAATTGCCGATGGCGAGTGTCGGCCAGCTGTTGCCACGCTCCCAGGTGGCGGAGAAGGCGGTCGACCAGGCGTCGCCACCGTCGAAGGCCCAGGCCTCGTTGGCGCGCTCGAAGCGGCATTCGCCAAGGCCCTTCATGACGACATTCTCGCCGGAGCGCAGCAGCACGACGTCCTGCAGTCCGTCGCCATCGATATCCAGCGGATAGGCGCCGATCACCTTGTCGAGTTCGAGGCCCGAAGGTTTTTCCTCGAATTTCAGCGCCCCGCCCTGGGTGCTGCGGTTCAGATAGAATTTCGCCTTGTCCTCGCCGCCCGCCAGAACGAGGTCGGGGAAGCCATCGGCATTGCAGTCGAAGCTGCCGGCGCCGCCGCCGACCATATACTCCCAGTCGCCACGATAGGTGCTGGCGATGCTGCTGGAGGCGGTTTCGTCGGTGAAGCGCGGAACGAGGGGGCCGCCATTGGCGAGCGCTGTGCCTGCTCCCAGCGTCACTGCGAGGAAAAGCGATACGGGCCCCCTCATCCGCGTGTCCTCAAGGCGACCGTCTTTTCGCCGATGCAGCGGCCCTGGTCGAGGCCGCGATCGATGGCAGCGCGGAAATGGATGCCGCCATAGAGGCGGGATATACCGGCTTCCTCGGCCGCACCCCAGAAGCTCTTGAAGCTCCGGTTTGGCAGCTTATCCTTTTCATGCGTGTTGTCGGTGAAGGCGAAGTTTTCGCCGAAAAATGCGGTCAAAACGGTGGCGGCTGCACCCGACTGGGTGGAGTGGCCGCTCGGATATTCCGGGAAGGGCGGCGTGATCAGGATCGGCTCCCATTTCGGGTCGATCACGCGCTTGATATAGGTGACGGGGCGAAGCAAGTCGTATTCGAATTTCGAATGCCAGCAGCCGATAAAGGCATCGGCGAGCGTGACACCGAGGCGGGCGAGCAGGTCTGCATGTTCGGCGGCACTCGCCTTGCGTTCGTCGAGGATCTTCAGGCCGATCACCATCCAATGGCCGGGCGGGGTCGGTGAGAGCATCGGATCATCTGACCAGAAGCGTGCGACGGCACGCTGTTCCGGCGTCAGGTTCTTGACGGTCTCGTAGACTTCGAGCGCTTCTTGATAGAAATCCGAGCCCTTTTCCTCGCTATAGGCGGGCGGTGCTGGCAGGGGGCAACCATTGCCCGTTTCCATCGCGAAGGGACGGTTCTCGCCCCATTTCGGCAGAAGCGGCAGCTGCTGCTGGTTGATCAGGCTTGTGGGAACCCAGTTCGAAGGCCCCTTGTTGAGCGTGAATTCCAGCGGGAAGCCCATGTTCTCGACCTTGGCGCCGCCATCGCCCTCAGACCAGCTTAGGATATGCGCGGTGACGCTCTCACCATAGGCCTGGCTTCGGGCGACGAGATCAGGGGCGAGACCGGCGGAGACCTCCTTGGCAAGCTTTTCCGTCATGCGTTTCATGGCGCGCTGGCCCGTCGGGCCTGTATTGCCGAAGAGCTGGCGAGCGGCGGAAGAGAGTGCGGCCTGCATAACGACGGCCTCGTCATAGGCGACACCCGCTTCACGCTGCGGCACGGGCGTGAGGCCATTCAGCTGGCCGGAGAGCGAGGTCAGCGTCCGGTCGCCGGAGGCGAGCCCCTCATAAGCGGTGACGCCGAGATAGGCGAAGGCGCGACTTGCAACCGGTGGCGAATAGGTCGGAGTGTGCCGCACCAATTCGAGCACGAGGCGGTACCAGTCGCGCATGACCTTGTCGGCTCCGATAGAGCCTGCCTGGGCTGGCTGAACCACCAGCGCGATAATGATGAAGCAGAGCGCCAGGAGGCGCGTCCCCACTGCCTTCATGTCCCCCTCCCACAGGTTTCAGAAGCGATCTCAATCGATTGAATGACGATTAAGCACGGGGGCTGACGGCTCGCAAGAGGGCGTCGGATGACGGGCGATCAAATCCAGCCGATGGCGCGGCCGGCGAGGCTGATGGCGAAGACGACGAGGAAGCTTGCGGCGACGCGACCGAAGAGCAGTGGATTGGTGATGGCGACACGGCGCAGGATGGCGGCCCCGGCGCTCAACCAGCAGGTGGCGACGACCATCACCAGGAGCGCAAAGAACGCTAGGTAGGGAAGCGGGAGGACAAGCGTTTCAGGTGTTGCGAAGGAGGCGGAGGGAATGAGCGCGAGGCCGATGATCAGGGCCTTGGGGTTCAGCACCGTGGTGCCGTAGACGGTCGCCGCGGTAATTGCGCCGGGCTCGGTGGCCGAGGGCGGGCGGGTCCAGAGGCGGGCGGCAAGCAGCAGGACCCAGAGTGTCGAGGCGAGCTTGATGACCATCGAGGCGACGGGTTGGTCGGCGAGCAGCGGAGCGGCGAGAAAGACCAGCGGAACGATGGTGGTGAGATAGCCCGCGAGCTCGGCGCCGATCAGGGGCAAGGATGCCTTGAGACCGCGCGCTGCGCCCGAGACTGCGAGCAGGGTGTTTGTCGGCCCTGGCGTCAGGAGAAGGAGGAGAACGGCAAGGGCAAAGGCGGACAGGGACATCGGGGGCACTCCGTAACTTTCGTGCCGGAGATAACAGGTTGGCCAGGGCCGCCGCTTGATTTCGGTCAACCCCATCGCTCGAAGCTGAAGGTTGCGGCCGGTCGCTCAGGAAGGCCGGATCTGGCGGACCCAGGCACGGGCGAGGGTCAGGCCAGCTTCGTCGGAAAGCATGCCGTCCGTCGGCTCGATTTCGGAATGGCGGGCAAGCCAGCCGGGTTCCTTGCGCTCGATCACCTCAGGGAAATGCGTCATCCAGTTGCGCACGACATCGCGATTGGCCTCGAAATGGAACTGGAAGCCATAGCAGGCGCGACCCAAGCGGAACGCCTGATGCGGGGCGGCTTCGTTTTCCGCCAGATGGGCAGCGCCTTCAGGCAAGGTGAAGGTGTCGTCGTGCCATTGGAACGATAGGAAGCGATCGGGCAGGACCGACAGCACCGGATCGGCCTTTCCGGCCTCGGTGCGGCCAATGCTGCGCCAACCGAATTCCGGGGCGGCACCGATCAGGTTATCGCCACCATAGGCGCGGGCAAGCAGCTGGCTGCCGAGGCAGATGCCGAGCACGGCCTTGTCGCTGTCGCCGAAGCGACGCATCAGGCTTGCAAGCGCCGGCAGATAGGGGTGCTTTTCGTCGTCACGGGCATTTTGCTCACCGCCGAAGACAACGAGGGCGTCATGCGCGTCAAACTCCGGGAGAGGTTCACCCGCATAGGCGCGGATCGTGACGATCTCTGCTCCGGCCTCGGCCAGGGCGATGCCGACCTGACCGGCTTCGGTGACTTTGGTATTCTCGACAATGGCAACGCGCATGGGGAATCGGATCTCGTGGGCGGATGCTTCAGAGAAAGCATGCGCCTGCGATCACGGCAAGACGGGAGGGCGCCGCTTAAAGCCCCCTCCCCCAGGCTTCAGAAGGATTTCTTCAGACGCGCATCAACCGACTGGCTGTTGCCGCCACGAATCACGAAGAAGAAGGTGATCGCCGCCCAGAGCAAAGACTTCTCAGCGCCTGAGAAGCCCTGATCGAGCTGCACCCAATGGAAATAGACGGTGACGAGCAGCACGATGGTGGCGGCAAATGCCGCCGGGCGCGTGAGGAGGCCGATTGCGAGCAGGATACCACCGAAGAATTCGGTGGCGGCGAGCAGCGGGGACCAGAAGACGCCCGGATAGAAGCCGAGACCTTCCACCATCTGGACGGCGCCGAAGGGATCGACGATTTTGCCGGCACCGTGGATCACGAGAAAGCCGCCAGCGACAAGACGCAGCAAAGTCTCGACCAGTTCATGGCCGGATCGATAGACAGGGGCAAGCGCCGGGATGAAAAGGCGGTTCGGTTCAGTGGACATGGGAAATTCCTCGACAAACAATGATCCCGGCCTCTTGGCGGAAGGCCGAGGGCATGGCAATTGCGGGGAGACAGAAAGTTGAATTCTTCAGTTAACTTATGCGTGAAGCAAGGACGATGATGATGATCAAACCCCGGATCTCGATCACCTACTGCACCCAGTGCAACTGGCTCTTGCGCTCCGGCTGGATGGCGCAGGAGCTGCTGCACACGTTTGCCGACGATCTTGGCGAGGTGGCGCTGATACCCGGCACCGGCGGGATCTTCGAGATCCGGCTGAATGAGGAGTTGATCTGGGAGCGCAAGCGCGATGGCGGTTTTCCCGGGCCGAAGGAGCTCAAACAAAAGGTGCGGGATGCCATCGATCCGGAGCGGGATCTCGGCCATGTCGACCGTGCCAGCCGCAACGAAGGGCTGGACAGCTAAGATGAAAAAAAGGCGGCCTCTCGGCCGCCTTTGCACATCGTCGTTCTCAATAGAAGGGCGACTGGCAGACCTTGTAATAGCCGCTCGACGAGAGGAACTGGTTGGTGCGCGGATTGTAGGACCTGTAGCGGTTCAGGCACCAGTCGACATGGCGCTCCCAGCCGCGACCGGGCGGGCGATAACCAGGATCGGCATAAACCGGCGGGCGAGGCCGCGGACGGTAACCGGGCTCCACATAGACGGGCGGACGCGGGCGGGGACGATAAACCGGCTGCTCGTCATAAACGGATGGCGGGTAGTATTCCGGCGGCAGAGGGCGCGGGCGGCGCGGCGGCGGACGGTCCCAGGTCTCGTAGCAACCTGAGAAGTCGCAGACGAGATCGACCTGTTCAGCATCCGTGTGCTGGCCCAAGACCGGCTGGACCGATTTCGGCATGGCGGCTTCCGCCACAGGGGTGAAAATCTGGGTGCCGGCCAATGCCAGAGCCACAAAAGCGGAGCGTAACTTCATCTCGTCATCCTGTTCCGGTCCCGGCAAAGTGCAAGAGGCGCTTCGCCGACTGCGAGATAGAGCGGATTGATCACGGCTTTTTCACGACGGCGTCATCGGCATCACCAGAAGCTTCAAACGGCCACAAGCCCTATCCACCGGGGCGTTGAGCGTGAGTGCATGCGGCTCTTTCGAAGCGCTTTCGATATGCTGACACGAAAACTTCAAAATGGCGGTTGACAGGCCGAAGCAGTCCCTTTACACGGCTCCTCGTCGCCCAGATGGCGGAATTGGTAGACGCGCCAGCTTCAGGTGCTGGTACTCGAAAGGGTGTGGAGGTTCGAGTCCTCTTCTGGGCACCATTCCATTCAGAGAAACGCAAGTTTCTCAATAGTTTCAAGGCTTAGGCAGTCCTTCCGGTACACAACGAGGTACACGGGAGGACCACATGGGTCTCATCTTGAAACACATCGTCTCCACCAAGGCAGGTACGTTTCACTACCGCAGACGCATCCCGAAAGATGCTGCGGAGGCGATCGGTCGTTCGGAGTTCAAGCGGCTCCTTGGACAGACCGAACGTGAAGCCCTGCGGAACTATCCCAAGGTCCATGCCGAATTTGAGAGAGTGGTAGAGGATGCCCGGAAAGGGGCGGCACGTAACCTTGCCGATCTGACACCCCTTGAGGTTCACCGTCTTGCGCAACGTCGGGCTGCCGAACTGGAGGCCATGACGGTTTACGTGGGGGACTCCTCGGCACACCTCCGGGACGCTATCGGGGGAGACCGGCTGAGTTCTCAGTTCGTCTTTCGGGACCGACGCAGATTTGCGTTCGTCTATCGGGACGGCATACCCCGACGCAAATTTGCGTTGGGCTTTGTCATCACCCTTGGGCAGATCAAGGCTATTCCCGGAAGCAAGGGGACCGCCAAACGCGGCCCCTTTGAGGGTGACAAGCTCCCTCATAGGCGAACGATCCCGGCCCTTACTGCGGCCCCAAAGCCCATTTCGGGATAGCCGGGGACAGTCACAGTCCATTCCCCGTTCGGGGTCCGTCTGAGTGCCTTGCGTTCGGCAGGAGACATCCCCTCCAGATGCTCGGCAAACCGTTCCGGGTTCGTCTGCGGGAGCATGGCGAGCCGATCAACCGCGATCCTGCCAAGGTCTCGGAGGCTGTCAGGGGCGTTGCCGATGGTGGCTCGTCTGGCGTCCCGCAACTCGTCGTCAGACAGGAAGTCCATGAGGAGCGGCACATTAGCGTGAACATCGGCAAGGACGTTGTTTGCCTGTGCGACATAGCCCGCCGTGATCTTCACGACATGGCCAAGGTCTGCCCCTTCCGGTAGCTCATCAGCCTCCGGGAGATAGCCGCTTTCAATCACGTTCTCTAGGGCAGCATCGACCGCCGCAGCGCCTACCGTGGCGTCAAGCTCCTGTAGGGTCTCGGATGCTTCCTTTGCCGCCTGTGCGGCCTCCGAAAGCTGTTCCGGCTCCTTCTGGTCCTGTTCCTGGGCCTTGTCTTCTACGCCCGTTTCAGCCTTGCCCTGTGGCTGGACGGGCAGATTAAAAGAACCGGATGCCGCCTGTTCGCGGGTGATAAGACCGGCTGCTAGAGCGGCGTCGATGGTGGTTTCCGTGCCGCCGATCATGATGTGACCGGGACGCAATGCTGATTTGACGGCGACGGAGGCTTCAAACTTCTTCTGGACGACCTGCTTTCCATCGACGGTATCGATCTGAGTGCCGCCGCCGTTGACGTAGACGCCGACAACCTGCTTGCCGTCTTGTCGAGGATTGATCCGCTCATATTCCCTCTTGAGGGCGTCCAGTTCTTCCGGGGAGGTGTCATTGCTGTAGGTGACGTGGGTCATGATATGTTTCCTTCTGTGGCCCTGTAGGGCGGGTTATCTGGGGTTATTGAGGGAGAGGAGGCCGTGTTTCTCGCGCCACCAATCCGGTGCTAGGTGAGGTTGGGCGAAGCCGTTGGGACCGTGCATCGATCTCATGCCGGGTTCGCGACCGGAGAGACGATCCGCCATCTTGCGGTCCCTGTCGGGGTCATCGTCCCTGATCCATTCATCGTTCGGGATATGAAGCTTGCGGTGGTGGTCAGTCTTCACTGTCACCACTCCTCCAGCCCGTCCAAGCCGTGGCGATCTGCGGGAGGTTCTACCGGTGCCGCTGGCGTGATGCTCATCGTGGCAACAGGTGGCCCGTTCGTGTGGACGTGGGTTGCCGCTGCGGCGCATCGGGTGCAAATACCCTTCCACCCCGGCCCGGAGGCGCAACGCGTCTTGCACTTCCGGCAAATCCCTATGCCGATGCCGACAAGGCTTTCCGCGTAGGCTTGGTGTTTCCTCTCGGCTTGATTGTGGCCGGTGCCGGTGGCGAAGATGGTGGTGAAGGGGCGATTATCGGGGCCGAACTCGATCATGCTGCCCTCCGCCGCTTGACATAGACGATATTCTCCGGGGTCAGGTCGGTAGGATCGCCGTCGACATAGCGGATGACTCCGCCGTTCGGCGCTCCCGTGATGAGACGGGCAACCATTGCCATCTTTGTGCCGTCTCCGGTCCTGACCAAGGTGCGGACATACTTCTTCCCGTCCACCACATGCCCGAACCAAGGGCCGGTGCCGCCCATGCTGAGGACCCGTTGATAATCGCTATCGAGAACCTTGGCGTATGCCGAATTGGCCCTGTCGAGGGGAACCTTTCGGATCACTCGTCCGTGGCGGTCGGTGTAGAGGAGGGACTGTGAGCGGTATTGCTGCCGCCGATCTGAGGTCATGCTTCTGCGCTCCATTGCAGGTGAGAAAAAAGAAGACCCCGCTCCGGCGGATAACTCCGGGAGACGAAAGGTCGGCTGATGTGGGGATGGGTGGGCCGATGTGGCGCCGGGGTCGCTTCTGCCGAACAGATAGGGAGACACGGACGACCGGATATTCAAAGGACTGGAAAAAGAGCACCCTGCCCGGAGTTGAAGCCGAACAGGGTGTGGAAATCGTAATCACCAGCCCCGGCGTTCATGACCCTGAAACGCCACGAAAGCCCCTCCCGATTAAGGACAAGAGGAGCTTGCGTCGTGTTTCGATGCGTGATGACGAAGGTGAGGAGGATGAGGACGAGAGAGCTTAACTAGGGTGTAATTGCTCTTCTGCTTCCCCTGCACTGGTATGATTGATCATGAATGATGAGGGAGGAACAAGGAGGAGCTATCCCCGTGGGTGTCTCGATACGTCACCACTATGGGTTCCCATGCGCGACGGACCTGCCCCCTACCCCCACTGATGTCCACCATGTCCCATGTCCAACATCAATAATTGATCCGGGGAGTGTCGTCCTTAACTAGGGTGTAATCTCCTTAACTGGGGTGTTTTGACCAATCCCGGCTTCTTCGACCTTAGACATGGCCCACGCGACCACCTGCCGGACTTCCTGACTGTCCGTATCAGCGCCCCATGCCATCGCCCGAACGGCGCACATAAGGAACTCTGCGGCTTCCGTGAGGGCTGCTATCGGTGCGGGTGAGACGGTCGAACTGGCTGCGATCTTCATTCTTCTTTCCCTCTTGTGGTGCCGCCCGTCGCGGCTGACATCGGAGGGTGTAGCAAAGGAAAATCGGCTTGTACGATTGGTCCCATTACAGGGAGCATTTTCCCCATTCCCGATCCTAGCGCCTGAAAAACGTCTCATAGACGCCCCATACGCCCGCGAGGAACATCGGGAGTATGAACACCCAAGGGAAGAACTCTGCCATCTTCAAGCCTCCTGCTTCCGCTCATCCAGCCGCTTTGCCAATCGTGAGAGTGTAGACCGGGAGCATCCCGTGGCGGAAACAATGCTGTTCCAGCTTTGCCCACTCTTGAGCATGGACAGGATAGCGGCGTTCCTCTTCACGTCCTCCTGACGCCCCCTGTAGACGCCTTCCGTCTTAGCTTTCGCGATCCCCTGCGCTTGGCGTCGGCGGCGATCCTCGTAGTCCTTGCGGGCGATTGCGGCCAACATGTCGAGCATCATGCCGTTGATGGCGTCCAGCATCCGGGCAGAGAACTCATCGCCTCCGGGCTGCGCAAGTTGGTGTGACGTGGGCAAGTCGAGGGCAACCACCCGGACGCGCTTGGAAGCAATTTCAGCCTTGAGCCGTTCCCAGTCTTCCGCATTCAAGCGGCTCAATCTGTCAACCTGCTCCACCAATAGGATGTCACCCGGTCGGCAATCGTCCAGAAGGCGGAACAGTTCGGGACGCTTGAGGCTGGCACCGCTCTCGTTCTCCACATAGCTTGCGGCGATCCTCAATCCCTTCTCGGAGGCAAAGTGTTCTAGGTCAGCCCGTGCGCGGCTAGCGTCTTGCTCTGCCGTCGATGCTCTCAGATACGCTCTTACAAACATGTTGAACCTCCGTCAGTTCGATTAGGATGGTTCGCTGATAATCGGTTCGATATGGGTTGTCAATTGCTACCTATCGAACCAAGCACAAAGCGGTTCGCTAAGGGCATACCCAAATAATCAGCGATAACGCTGGAGTTTTTGAGAATTGGAGAAACCGACAGAAGAACCGGAGGGCTGCAAAAAGGGGAGCTGGACGGCATTGACGCGCCACACAGACGGGGCCACGGGGGGTACTGCGCGACCTCAAATGTCTATTTCGATGCCTCGGATTTTTCCGCTATTTTTCGCCGAAGTAATGGTCCTTCCAAGCGCCCAATTGTGAGAGGAAGACTGCCTTGACCCTCAATGCTTCCTCTTGATCTGTCTTGACAAGATTGCAAACAACTACTGACGCGAAACCTAGATGGGTAGCAAGTTCCTCCATCCCGGCTCGGAGCAGTCCAAAGTCCGGGAACGGTCCGATCCGCGTCATGTTTCCCGGAGAAATCAGATGATGCCCATTCGGGTTGACGTGCGCAGCGTGTTGGCTGAACATATTGTAAGTCTTTTGACGCTTCCGCTCTTTGTAGCCATCGATCTTGTCTAACCGCTCTCGCACACGGACGGGCTTGAAGTGTTCCTTTCGATCCTTCTCGCTCATGGTGCGCCAGTCATTGAATGCCTGTGGCTCCTTGATGAACAAATCCATGAGGAAATAAACCTCGATAAGGTCTCGCACCATTGTCATGGCGGGCTGAAAGTAGCCGCACCGAAGAAGGCGGAGCGCGGACGCGCCGCTATTGAAGCACCTAATCGACAGTCGCAGTAGCGACAGTTCATCCTCATTCGTTTCTCGGTGAAGCTCCGGTAGTTGGGAAAGAAAATCTAGACAACTATTGATGAGATTGAGATGTCGAGCCAAATCTTCATCGCTAGCAATCATACGGTCATGCGCGGCAACGATTGCCGTTTCATCCACCAGAAACTGAATACCCGACTGACCCATTGCCGCCTCCGCCTTCCACCTGGCTATTTAACTTTGCCTCAATTGAGTTGGCAAATCGCTCGTGGCAGTCTATCAACATGTGCGGTCCACATTCGGGACGCCAGAAGTACACAAAGGCGAAACCAGCAACGAGACCGGACGAACGCTAAGTCATTGAAATTATAGTGGAAACGCTGGAGCCTCTAGCGGTTCGATTTGGTGCCCTCGGGCCTCTTCTGGGCACCAAATTCCGATTTGAGATCAGCAGTTTATGCGATCGTCAAACAGTTGAAAAAAGCCCGGCTTGCCGGGCTTTTTTCTTGTCTGTCGATAGGCTTTTGACGCCTTTGCAAAGCCATTTTCGACCGCATTCCGCAGCCCTTTCCCGAACGCCCGCGCATAGCCGAAAAGGACAGACCATGGACGAGACCGTCGCCATCGAAAGCCGCAGCGAATTCGCCCTTTGGGCCATCGAGCGGGCCAAGGAAATCGTGGCGCAAGAAGGCACGGCGCTGGCGCTCGCGGCACGCGACATGGACGAAGAAGGGCTGCGTGAGGCCGGCCAGAAGCTAGGCGGCGCGATCAGCGAAGCGCTCCTCGAAGTGTTCGACGGCCTGCTCGGCGAACTCGAACAGGGCTGACGCCGGATAGGGGCGTCCAGCCGACGCCCCGTCCCTTCCGGACGGCAATGTTCACCCCGCCTGGCTCAACGCAGGATGCGGGGATTGGCGAGGCCACTGCTGGACGTCGTTCCACCCGCTTCCAGCGGTTCGATCTTCCAGTTCGACGAATTCATGATGATCGTGTTGACCACGAGCGTGATGTTGTTCGTCTGGTTTGTCGTGGAATTGTAGGTCACGTCGCGATTGGGCAGATGAATGATGCCCTTGAGGATCTCACCCTTGCTGCCGTTGAAGATGTATTGCTGCGGATAGCGGTTGTTGCTCGCATCGCTCGTCTTCTCGAACATCAGGATGTTTTTGTAGTCGCCCGAAGTCGGGGCGGTCGCCGTAAAGGTCAGGCCGCCATTGGCGCGAATCTCGCTGTTGACGTCGGGGAAGTAGAAGGTCACGCCCTCGGCCTTCACGGTCGCACCCGAGTTGATGATCATGCGGCCAGAAACGATGTGCAGGCCCGGCTTGAAGGTGATGGTCGGCGAACCGTTGAAAGTGGTGCCGCAATGTTTGCCCGGCTGGAGCGTGATGGACTGGCCGTCCATCGTGCCAGATGTGGTGCAGTTTGCCGGGATCTGCGGCTCGGGCATCTTGCCGGCAAAGGGATCGGCTTCGGCCGCGCATTTGGTCTCAAGATTGGTGAGCGTTCCACCATTCTTGATGTAATTGGCGCCCTTGACGCAGAACTTCGCGGTATCGATCGTCGCGCCCGCATTCATGATGAAGGCAGGGTTGCTGGTCGAATGGACATGGACCTCGCATTTGGTCGATTTGACATTGGCGCCCGAGTTGATCAGCACCGCCTGGTTCTGGTTGCCAAGCGCATAGATGCAGCCATTGCCACCGGTCGCCTTTGCGGCGCTGGCCGCAACCGTGGTGTTGACGCCTACGTTGAAGTTCGACAGCCCGATGATGCCGAGGAAACGGTTCTCGACCGCCTGCTGGTAACCACCGGTGATCGAACCATCGCTGTTGATCGTCAGAACGAAGCCCGTCGTTTCGCTGAGCTTATCCTCCTCGGCGCTGAGACCGAGGAAATTGCGCGCCTCCAGTTCCTGGGCGCTCTTGCCGCTCTTGCGGGCGGCTGCCAGCATGGCGGCATCGAGTTGCGCCTGCATGTCGACGCGGGTGTTATAAGCAGAGGCGACATCGAGCGCACCGCCGGCGGACACGAGCAGAACCGGCGCGAGCAGCGCGGAGATGATGCTAAAATTGCCGGAGCGATCCAGCCAACCCTGACGAAGCTTTTCCAGAAACATGCCCATCCCTCTTTCGTCTCAAACAACGGGTGCGGGTCCAACCTCGATCGAGCGGACACAGCGTTTGAGGGAGCATCCGGGCAAGATGCTACTTTGAGGTTTGTTCCCTCGTTAAAATCTTAGACAAAGCGATCACAATAGGGGGTTGAGCCGTCCTTTTCTGCACCAATCTGGCGTTTTCGTACCAGTTCGTCAGTCAATGACGCGCGGATTGACGCCCGGATACCATTGGCGACCGGTGCGTGGCGGCTGGGTCCCCTGATAGACGATGCCATTCTTTTCGCAGCGATAGACGGTGTAAGGCAGGACATCGCGCAACTCGCGCCGGCCTCCAAAGCCGGGTCGGGGGGACACGGTGCGGGTTTCGCAGGTGACGCCTTCACCGAACTGATTGGCGGGATCCTGCGGCTTCACGCCGGGCAGATCCTTGAAGCTTTCCTGTCCGGCATTGCCCCAGGCGATGCCCTCAGCGGCGGAAGCGGGCGCGGCAAAGGCCGCAAGGCAGACGAGCAGAGACGCCTGCGCAATCCTGCGGCTGATCTTGCGGGGCATGGGCTTCTTTTCGCGGACCGGCTGCATGGGCAATCTTCTCGTAAGCTTGGATGCGGTCGATATAAGCACTTGAGCCCAACGGACCAAGCCCGGCTGCATCACGTTTCGGCGACGGGGCGGCGGAAGCCGGTGGGTTCGCCATAGAGCCAGCCGATGCGTTCGATGGCAGCTGCAAGCGTTTCGCGGGCGCCGCTCATGGTGTTGCCGTTGGCATGGATCATGGTCTTCTCGTCTTCCATGATCGCCACATGCCCCTTCCAGAAGACGAGATCGCCGCGCCTGAGCTCGTTGCGGTCGATCGGCGCCCCCAGGCCTAAGGCCTGCATGTCGCTGTCGCGCGGGGCTGCATGGCCGGCCATCAGCATGGCGAGCTGTACGAGGCCGGAGCAATCGATGCCGAAGCCGGATTTGCCGCCCCAGAGATAGGGGGTCTCGAGAAAGAGAGCCGCGACCGAGACGTAGTCCGGCGCCGGCTGATCCGACAGTGGGCGGAGGTGGCGGGCAACGAGGGCGCCACCATCGGCAAGAAGCAGGTATCGCGTGCCACGGGTTTCGGCTTCGCCTGAGATCGTGAGCCGGCTGCCCATCGACAGGGCGGTGCGGGTCGGGAAACGCAGGTCGGCACCGGAATAGACGAAGGTGCGCGGGGCGGTGACGATGTGGGTCGGAGCGACGAGAGGGCCGAGGGCATCTTCCGGGAGGTAGCCGACATAGCCGTCATCCACGGCCTGGACCCAGGCCCAGCCGCCCGTTCGCTCGAAGACGCGGACCTGCTCGCCCATCAGGAGTTCGGTATCGATGCCTATGGAGAGATCCGGCTTTGGTCGCAGCGCCACGACCGGCTCGCTGACCATGGCAGGTTCAGGGGCGACGAAGCGTTCGGCTTCCACCTGGCCCTTCAGGGCGATGTCGGCGAGATCAGGGCGGAAGGCGTTAAGGCGCCGATCGAGCATGGTAGTCTCCGTCAGCGGAGCGCGCGGCCCCGGGCGATGATGATATCGCCGAATTTTTCCAGGAAGAGCGCACCCGACACGGTGCGCTTGACGATGACGCTGCGCCGGTCGAGCTCGTCGCGGACGCGGTCCACGAGGCCCATCTCTCCCAGCGTATCCAGCGCGCGGGTGATGACCGGCTTGGTGACATTGAGGGTCGCGGCAAGGCCGCGCACCGTGTGTGGCGGAGGCACGAGATAGATCTCGAGCAGCACGGCGAGCTGGCGCATGGTGAGATCAGGACCTTGGCTCTGGACCTGATCCAAGGTCACCCTATGCCAGAGGCCGAGCGCCTGGGTTGCCGTCATGTCGAGGCCCATGGCCCCTCCCCCCTTTTCATCGCGTGGGGCTCCTGCCCCTCACCCATATCATTCCGGCAAAGGAACGATCTGGCAAGGGGCGCCGTGCGGCAGGCTCAGTTGGTGCCGGACTGGAGGTAGCGATAAAGGGCGCGGATCGCCTGGGCTTCGCCGCCGACGGGCGAATGGGCACGCTCGGTCTGCGACCAGCCGAAGATATCGAAATGCGCCCAGCGGCGACCGGGGGAGACGAAGCGCTTGAGGAAAAGCGCGGCGGTGATTGCGCCTGCCATGCCGCCGGAGGGGGCATTGGTGAGGTCGGCGATCTGGGCTTTCAGCATGCGCTCGTAACCCTTGTGAAGCGGCAGGCGCCACAGGGGATCGTCGACCTCAAGGCTTGCTTCGGCAAGCGCATGGGCCAGATCCTCGTCGTCGGTGAAGAAGGGCGGCAGGTCGGGGCCGAGGGCTACGCGGGCGGCGCCGGTCAGCGTCGCCATGTCGATCAGCAGTTCCGGCTCCTCGGCATCGGCATAAGCGAGCGCATCCGCGAGGATCAGGCGACCTTCGGCATCGGTGTTGTCGATCTGGACGGTCAGGCCCTTGCGGCTCTTGTAGACGTCACCGGGGCGGAAGGCATTGCCGGCGATGGCGTTTTCGACGGCGGGGATGACGACGTGCAGGTCGACCTTCAGCTTGGCGTCCATAATCATCAGGGCGAGGCCGAGAACATTGGCGGCACCGCCCATGTCCTTCTTCATTAGAAGCATGGAAGAGGCCGGCTTGATGTCGAGGCCGCCGGTATCAAAGCTGACCCCCTTGCCGACCAGGGTGACCTTGCGGTGACCCTTCTTGCCCCAGCGCATCTCGATGAGGCGGGGGGCAACCGTGGAGGCGCGGCCGACGGCATGGACGAGGGGGAAGTTCTTTTCGATGAGCTCGTCGCCGGTGATGACGGAGACTTCGGCCTTGTAGTGTTCGGCCAGACGGCGGACGGCGGCTTCGAGATCGGCCGGGCTCATGTCGTTGGCAGGCGTATTAATCAGGTCTCGGGCGAGAAAGACGCCGGCAATCTGGCGCTTGATGTCGGCCGCGTCGGCATCCTGCGGGATGAGCAGGCGCGGTTCGGTGACGCGTTCGGAGCGATAGCGGTCGAAGCTGTAGGCGCCGAGGCCATAGCCCAGCAGAAGGCGGTTGGCGGTGAGCGGCGCCGTCTCGACGTGCCATTCACCGGCCGGCAAGGCGCGGGCGAGCTTGCCGGTCAGATAGGGGTTTTCCGAGGGGTTGGCGCCGAGGCCGAAAAGTGCGCCACCGACATGGGCATCGGCCGTCGGGATCAACAGGACCGAACCGGGCTCGGCCTTGAAGCCGGCCTTCTTCGCCCAGTCGAGGGCGAGCGGCTCCAGCGTGCCGGTTTCGACATGGGCCGGGGTGACGGCGAAGACCGGCAGCGTCTTTCCGCCCTTGGTGCTGAAGGGGGACGGTCTTTCGATGTACTGGAACGGGGCCATGATGGACGCTTTCTGGGAGTCGCCTTGAGAATCGCAGGGATGCTCGATTAACACTCCATTAGGGTTAACGGATTATTGCTTGAGCGGAGATTGCGCCGTCCGGGACAAGGGCGGCGGTGGGGACTAATCAACTCAGGACGATCACCATGCGCATGCAAAACCCAGGCTCCGCAAACCGTTTGCAGATCATGGCCACGGCTGGTCTCGTACTCGCCGCGCTTGCGCTGACCGGCTGCGCCTCGTCCAAGAAGGAGCTGACGACCGGCTCGATCCCGAAGGCGAATCGCCAGCTCGATGCGCTGAGCGGGCCGCAGCTTTCCCGCGCTGTTGACGGTATCGGTCAGGCCTATGAGCGCAATCCACGCGACCGCAATACCGGTCTTTCCTACGCCAACGGCCTGATGATGACCGGGCGAAACACCCAGGCGCTGGCCGTCATGCAGCAGGTGGCGATTGCCCATCCGAGCGACCGCGAAGTGCTGGCAGCCCTCGGCAAGGCGCAGGCCGCAGCGGGGCAGCTCGAAAAGGCGCTCGGCACCATCCAGCGGGCACAGACACCCGACCGGCCCGACTGGCGTCTCTACTCGGCCGAAGGTGCGGTGCTCGATCAGCTCGGCCGCTCCAGTGAGGCGCGCTCGCGTTACCGCATGGCGCTGCAGATCCAGCCGAACGATCCGAGCGTGATTTCCAACATGGGCATGTCGTTCGTGCTCTCGGGCGACCTGAAGACGGCAGAAGACTATCTGCGCCAGGCCAGCCAGCAGCCGGGTGCGGACAGCCGCGTGCGCCAGAACCTGGCACTGGTGGTCGGCCTGCAGGGTCGGTTCCAGGAGGCCGAGCAGCTGGCGGCGCAGGAACTTGATCCGCAGCAGGCAGCCGCGAACCTGCAATATCTGCGCGGCATGCTCGCCCAGCAGAACTCCTGGAAGCAGCTTTCCAGCCAGGACATGCCGAAGAAGAAGAGCTGAGAAGCGTCAGTCCGGAAAGATGAGGTTTGACCGGCCGCTGGTGAGATCGCGCACCAACCGGATCGCCTGATCCCCGTCGCCCTCTCGCAGGGTGACCGTCAGGTCCACACCCTCAGCCGTGAAGCTTTCCAACAAGATGAGATGCGGGATCGCGGTCAGTCGCGATTTGACCAGCGCAAGATCGGAAAAGCCGACTGCGCAGAGGCCCGAGACCAGCGGGATGATTTCGCGCTTTTCGGCTGCGCGCAGCATCTGGGCTGCGGTGCCGCCATAAGCGCGGACAAGCCCGCCGCTGCCAAGCAGGATGCCGCCGAAGAAGCGGGTGACCACCACCACGACCCCATCGAGATCCTGACCATCGATCGCCTGCAGGATCGGCTTACCGGCCGTGCCTGACGGTTCACCATCATCGGAGAAGCGATAGGCCTGCCCGATGCGCCAGGCCCAGCAATTGTGATTGGCGGCGGGATCCGAGACGCTTGCGAGAAAAGCCTTGGCTTCGTCTTCGCTGGCGATCGGTGTCGCCTTGCCGATGAAGCGGCTCTTCTTGATGTCCTGGACGAATTCGACGGGAGCGACGAGCGTGTGGGGCATGGCCGGCTCAGCCGTGCTTCTCGTGGGCCGCGAGCCATTCGGCGAGCGCTGCGATCACCGAAAGCCGTAAGGACGCCTTCATCGCGAGTGCGCGGGTGAGCGAGGCATCGCGGCTGGAAAAGCCGAGCTCGGCCATGACACCTGATGGGGAGAGCTTTCGGGCGCGCATCACCGATTCGATCCGCTCGATGGTCGAGGGCAGGAGATAGCGGCCATTGGCGATGAGGGCTGCGGCATCCTCCGGGACAGGCTCGACGCCTGAAGACTTCTCAGCACCGGAGCCTGCCGCGCGGGCGCCGGCCGAGACCAGATCGAGGAAGGCCTGACGCTCCTCGGGATCTGCTGATGTCCAGGCCTTGAGGAGCTTCTTCAGCGGGCTGGGCTTCTCTTTCTTCGACATGACCGGCTTTCTGTTGGTGTCCGTCCATAGCCCGAGCGGGGAGCCGGTGCGAGAAAAAAACTTGAGCTTCCGCTTCTTCCAGTGCCGGGCAAAATTCGGCTTTGGCAACAGCGGCATCGGGGCTGAAAAGGGCCCGGACCGGCCGCTCGTGCATTAGCTTTTTCTGCCGGACGGAAAGCGGTCGTTAACCTTTATTTTCTACTCAGATAGCTCAGTTTTCGCGTCCCCGTATCCCGTCAGAGTTCAGGTTTTCGATGCACCCTCCCCGTTCAAATTCCGCGTATCAGGCCAATCAGTTAGGGGACAACCAGGGTGAAGGTGCCGATCAGTCGGCGGCCAACCAGATCGAGGGACGCGAGGAAACGCCCGTCTGGCAGAAGGCCTTCGTGCTGGGACCGAATGTGCGCTTTACGCGCACGCCCGATCGCACACCGGCCAAGCCGGAGGCCGCCCCAGTCCCTGCACCTCAGCCGAGTGTACCGACTGCGCGGACGGCACCTCCGCAGCAGCAGATGGCGCAGCAACCGCCGAGACAGCCGGTCACGCAGGCGAGCCAGCGCGGAACAGCAAGCCAGCCTCGGCATACGGCTGCACCGTCTGCGAGCGTGCCTTATGCGGGCTTGCCGCGCACAGGCGCACCGGCTCCAGCGCCCGCGCCGAAGCCGGAAGCGCCGCGTATGCCGGCCTCTGTGACGCTGCCGCAGCCTCCGGATGCGATCGGGGCACGGGCGCTCACCTACAAGCTTCGCCGGGAACTGGCGCGCCAGCAGGCCGAGCAGGCTGCCTGGGAGGCATCCATGGCAGACGGCGGCGTTGGCCAGATCGGACCCGCGCCACAATCACCACAGCCGGCACCACTGGTGCAAGGCATGCGGACCGTGCTCGCAAGCACCCAGGCAGCCAGCGTAGGCGCCACCGTACAGCCGACAACCGCGGCCCATGTTCCGCCGCATCTGCAGCGGTCTATCGCCCAGCAGGCGGAAACTGCACGCCTTGCCGCACAACAGGCAGCGCCTGCGGCCCGCCCGCCGATGGTGCGCAACGCTTTCCTGCGCACACCGCCCGTGCAGGTCAATCCGGAGCCGGTTTCGGCACCGGCGCCCGTGCAACAGGTTTCTGTCGCCGCAGCAGCCAGCCAGCCTCAGGGATCGGGCTTTGCCGCCTGGGCGCAGATGACCAATCCGCCTGCCCCGCAGGCTGAAGTGGCAGCGCCCATCGCGCCCTCCATCGTCGACGCCGGGGCACAAGGCGTGCGGCCTCCGATCGCCTCGCTGCTGTCGGACCACGTCTTCTTCGAGGCGATGATTGCGCCCCTCGAGGCACCTCAGGATATCGAGATGGTGCGCCCGAGCGTGCCGCAGGCGTGGATCCAGACACCCGTGCGCACGGCACCCCAGCCGGTACGCCAAATCGCACCGCCGGCGGTCCGCACCGTGGTGCCGCAGGCTCCCGCTGCTATCCGGGCCGAGGTGGTTCGGTATCGCCCCGATGCCCTGATTACCTCGGTGCAGCCTGTGACGGCCCTGCCGCGCAAGCCGGCTTTCGAGGCGACGCCCGGATCGGTCGTTGCGCTCTACCGGGAAGTGGCGCGCCGCGAGGTGTCGGCTTCCTACTTTGAGGCGACGCAGTCACAAACGCCCATGACGGAGACCGTCGCCCCCCTTGAGGCGGCTGTTCCTGCACCACTCCAGACGAACAATTCGTCAATTGCTCCGATGTCCGCCGCCCTGCCGCGCCAGCCGCTGTTCAAGGCGCAGGAAGCGCTCGGCGAAGGCGAATACGAGCTGCCCTATCTCGACTTCCTGCAAATGCCGCCCGTTCAGACCGGCGTCACCATGACGGCAGAGGCGCTGGAGCAGAGCGCCGGGCTTCTGGAAAGCGTGCTGGAAGATTTCGGCATCAAGGGCGAAGTGATCGACGTTCGCCCCGGTCCTGTTGTCACGCTTTACGAATTCGAGCCGGCACCGGGGGTCAAGTCCTCCCGTGTCATCGGCCTCTCCGACGATATCGCCCGTTCGATGTCCGCACTTTCGGCGCGTGTCGCCGTCGTTCCCGGTCGAAACGTGATCGGCATCGAACTGCCGAACCCGGTGCGCGAGACTGTCTATCTGCGCGAGCTGATCGAGACGCCCGATTATGCCGAGACGCGCTACAAGCTGCCGGTTTGCCTCGGTAAGACCATCGGTGGCGAGCCTGTGATCGCGGAACTCGCGAAAATGCCGCATCTGCTCGTTGCCGGCACCACCGGCTCGGGCAAGTCGGTGGCGATCAACACGATGATCCTCTCGCTGCTCTACCGGTTCCGTCCGGACGAGTGCCGGTTGATCATGGTCGATCCGAAGATGCTCGAGCTCTCCGTCTATGACGGCATTCCGCATCTGCTCACCCCCGTCGTCACCGATCCGAAGAAGGCCGTGATGGCGCTGAAATGGGCGGTCCGCGAGATGGAGGATCGCTATCGCAAGATGAGCCGCCTCGGCGTTCGCAATATCGATGGCTACAATGCCCGTGCGGCACAGGCGCGCGAAAAGGGCGAAACGATCACCGTCAGCGTCCAGACCGGTTTCGATCGGCAGAGCGGCGAAATCGTCTACGAGGACCAGGAGCTCGACCTTTCGCCGATGCCATACATCGTCGTCGTGGTCGACGAGATGGCCGACCTGATGATGGTCGCCGGCAAGGAAATCGAAGGCGCGATCCAGCGACTGGCGCAGATGGCGCGTGCGGCGGGCATCCACCTGATCATGGCGACCCAGCGTCCCTCGGTCGATGTCATCACCGGCACGATCAAGGCGAACTTCCCGACGCGCGTTTCCTTCCAGGTAACCTCGAAGATCGACAGCCGCACCATTCTGGGTGAACCGGGCGCCGAACATCTGCTCGGCCAGGGCGACATGCTGCATATGGTCGGTGGCGGCCGCATTGCGCGTGTTCATGGTCCCTTCGTTTCCGACGAGGAAGTCGAGAAGGTCGTTGCGCATCTGAAGATGCAGGGGCGTCCGGATTATCTCGGCACGGTGACCGAGGATGCCGACGACGTGGAAGACGAGCCGGAAGAGGATGTCGCCGTCTTCGACAAGAGCGCCATGGGCGAAGAGGACGGCAACGACCTCTACGACAAGGCGGTCAAGGTGGTCCTGCGCGACAAGAAGTGCTCGACCTCCTACATCCAGCGCCGTTTGTCGATCGGCTACAACAAGGCCGCCTCGCTGGTGGAGCGGATGGAGCAGGAAGGCATCGTGGGCGCTGCCAACCATGTCGGCAAACGGGCTATCATTGTCGGTGGCCGCGAGGTGAATTCCGAGGGCGATTTCGAAGGCTGAGCCTGGTCGCAAAGGGTCAGGGACAGACAACGTCCCTGACCTCGTTCATCCCCCGCTTTCCACCTTGAAACTCACTTCTTGAGGCCCTCTCTCAGGGCTTGTGACTCAGGCTCACTCCAGGCCAAATAGCGGCACGCGTCGCAGGCTGCGGCGCTTGGCAGGAGGAAGAGCATGAGTCGTCTGGATGGCAAAATCGCGGTTGTAACGGGGGGAACGCAGGGGCTGGGCGCCGAGGTTGCCCGGCTGTTTGCCGAGCGGGGTGCGGCAGGCCTGGTCATCTGCGGCCGCAGCGTCGCGAAGGGCGAGGCGAAGGCTGAGGAGATCGCCGCGCGGTATGGCACGCAGGTTCACTTCGTTGCCGCCGATCTGGCGCAGGTGGAAGATTGCCGCAAGGTGATCGCGGCCGCGCGCTCGCATTTCGGGCGGATCGATGCGCTGGTCAATGTAGCGGCCATCACGGATCGCGGGACCATTCTCGACACGGATCCCGAGCTGTTCGACCGGATGTTCGCGATCAACACGCGGGCGCCCTTCTTCCTGATGCAGGAAGCAATCAAGCTGATGCTGGAGACGAAGACGGAAGGCACGATCGTCAACATCTCCTCGATGTCCGCCATGGCAGGCCAGCCCTTCATCGCGGCCTATTGCGCCTCGAAGGGGGCGCTCGACACGCTGACGCGCAACACCGCTTTCGGGCTTCTGAAGAACAGGATCCGGGTGAATGGGCTGAATATCGGCTGGATGGCGAGCGACGGCGAAGATCGAATCCAGCGGGAGTTTCATGGCGCAGCCGACAACTGGCTGGCGGAAGCGGCGGCAAAGCAGCCGTTCGGCCGACTGGTCGACCCGGCCGAAGTGGCACGCGCGTGCGCCTATCTGTCGTCACCCGAATCCGGCTTGATGACGGGTGCGACGATCAATTTCGACCAGTCGGTCTGGGGCGCCTATGAGGACAGCCCACACCCCTCCAAGTCTTTCTGACATCAGTCCTGCACCGGCCGGATCACGTCGATGGCGATCTCGCCGTCGACGACGCCCCGGCTGAGATCCGTGCGGTCACGGTCGATTTCGTTGACCGTGTAGAGCTTTTCGGAGCGGAAGGCACTGGTTCATCAGCGCTGCGTCTTCGGTCGTGTCAGGCATGTTCTTCTCCCTCTGGACGCTTGTTGGGCTGCTTGCAGGTCTGAATGGAACATGCCGGCGGGCGGACCAGTTTCTCCGCGAACAAGGAGCCAGACATGCCGCCCACGACGCCCGCACCCTCCCCGCTTGAAGCCCGTCATATGCAAGACGACCGGGGGCGGGACGCGCAGAGCCCGGGCGAAATCCCGGCGCGCGGTCTTTGGGACGTCTCGATGAGGCTGCTGTCGCGGCTGACCTCCGACCGGGTGATGCTGGCCGCGGCGGGTGTTTCATTTTACGTGATGCTGTCGCTGTTTCCCGGGCTCGCGGCGCTTGTATCGCTCTACGGCCTGATCGCCGACCCGACCACGATTGCGGGGCGGCTCGGTTTTCTCTCCGAACTTCTGCCCGCCGATGGGGTTGCGATGATCCTCGGACAGCTGCAGTCGCTGGCCGACGAAAACGACAGCACCTTGAGCATCGGTTTTCTGGTCGGTCTCGGTGTGTCGCTGTTCAGTGCGCGCAACGGCATGGTCGCCCTCTTCGAGGCCATGAACATTGCCTATCAGGAACCGGAGAAGCGCGGCTTCCTCCAGACCACGCTTCTGGCCATCGCGTTTACGCTCGGTGCCATGGCCATTCTCGCCGTCATCGTCACGGCGCTCGCGATCCTGCCGATCGCCATCTCTCTCGTCTTCATCTCGGAGCGGGCCGAGATGATGGTCGGATTGATCCGCTGGCCGATCCTGATCTGCGTCGTCTGGCTCGGAACTGTGATGGTCTATCGATACGGGCCGAGCCGGGAGGATGCCAAGCTTCGATGGCTGACCTGGGGCACGCTGCTCAGTTCCCTCGTCTGGCTGATCATGTCGCTCGGTTTCTCCTTCTATCTGGAGCATTTCGCCGACTTCAACGCCACCTATGGTGCCCTCGGCACCTTTATCGGCTTCATGTTCTGGACCTGGCTGTCGGTGGTGATCCTGATCGTCGGGGCGATGCTGAACGCGGAACTCGAACATCAGACGGCGGTGGATACGACAACGGGGCCGACACAGCCGATGGGCTATCGGGGCGCGTATATGGCGGACACGATCGGCGAGTCGCAGTAGTCGGCAGCAGGTCCCATAGAAAAAGGCGGCACTGAATGCCGCCCTTTTTCCGAACTCTGCCGTTGCCGCGAGCTTCAGGCGCTGCGGCGTTCGCGGGCGCGGCTGCCGGGGAACAGCAGCTGGATGAAGCTCTCGGCTGTCGGTTGCGGTTCGTGATTGGCAAGCCCCGGCCGCTCATTGGCCTCGATGAAGACGTAGTCCGGCTTTGCGGGATCATGGACCATGAAATCGATGCCGACGACCGGGATCTTGATGGCCTTGGCGATGCGACAGGCGGCATCGACGAGGTCGGGATGGACGGTCGCGGTGACGTCATGGATCGTGCCGCCGGTGTGGAGATTGGCGGCCTTGCGGACAGTGATCTCGAGGCCCTCTTCCAACACGCTGTCGAGATCGAGGTCCTGTTCGGCGAGGCAACGCTTCGTCTCGGCATCAACAGGGATGCGGCTTTCCCCGCCGGTTGCGGCGGCGCGGCGGCGGGATTGCTGTTCAATCAGCTTGCGGATCGCCGAGCGACCATCGCCGACGACGCGTGGCGGGCGACGGACGGCGGCGGCGACGAGCTTGTAGTCGATGACCACCAGACGCAGATCCTCGCCTTCGAAGCAGGCTTCCAGAAGCACGCGGTCGCAGACCTGGCGGGCTTGGCGGATGGCGGCCTGCAGGGCGTCCATCGTCGTGATGCCGACGGAAATGCCCCTACCCTGTTCGCCGCGTGCGGGTTTCACCACAAGCTTGCCATGCCTTTCGAGAAAGGCCTGTTTTTCGTCCTCGGAGGCGTCAGCCGAGAGCTGTGCGGGGACGCTCAGACCCGCCGTCTCGGCGAAGCGGCGGGTAACGGCCTTGTCATCGCAGATCGACATGGCGACCGAGGATGTGAGATCCGAGAGGCTTTCGCGGCAATGAATGCTGCGTCCGCCATGGTTCAGACGGAAGAAGCCGCCCTCGGGATCGGTCACCTCGACATGGATACCGCGGCGGAGCGCCTCGTCGACGATCAGCCGGGCATAGGGATTGAGCGTCTCATAGCCTTCGATCGGCTGGGCGAAGAATTTCTCGTTGATGGCGTTCTTGCGCTTGACGGCAAAGAGCGGCACGCGGCGGAAACCAAGCTTTTCGTAGAGACCGATCGCCTTGTCATTGTTATGCAGGACGGAGAGATCGAGATAGGCGAGGCCACGCGCCTGGAAATGTTCGGCGAGGATCCGCACAAGACCTTCGCCAATGCCCGGCTGGCGAGCCTGGGGATGGACGGCGAGGCACCAGAGGGAGGCGCCGCGCTCTGGGTCGTCGAACAGGCGATTATGATCGATGCCGGTGACGGTGCCAACGATCTCGCCGGTCAGATCATCCTGGGCGACGAAATAGGTGACCGGGCGGTTGTCGCGCTCGCCGGCGAAGAAGTCCTCGCGCACCTGGACCATGCCGCAGCTGGCATAGACCGCGTTGATGCCCGCTGCATCGCTCTCCGAGGAGAAACGCCTGAAGGTGACGCCCTTCGGACGGCGGCCTCCGGCGCGATAGGTTGAGAGGTCGAGGCGGAATGTGTGGGACGGATCGAGAAAGATTTCCTGCGGGGCCTGGGCGAGCAGGACATGGGGATCGCCGACGTGGAAGGCGATGTCGCGCGTGTCGGGTGCTTCTTCGCGGAGCGCATCCAGCAGGTCCTGATAGCGGTCGAAGGTCGGGGTGAAGAGGAGGCGCCCCCAGCCGCAATCGAGGGCGATGTTGCGGTTTCGGCCTTCCATTTCCGAGGGCCGGCTGGTTGTGCCGTGGCTGCCGCTGCCGGGTGTGCGCAGGCGCGTCAGCCGATGCGATAGCGCGTTGCCGCGACGTGCCTTGCGTGGCTGGGTGGCGATCTTCTTTTCAGCCTTGCTCACATCAGTTCTCCTGAGCCTGCAACCACATTTCGAGAAGGCCGATCTGCCAGAGCTCGGAGCCCTGCAGCGGCGTGATATGCGAGGCGGGATCGGCCACCAGACGATCGATGTAATCCTGGCGGAAGAGCCCACGTTCGCGGGCAGCCTGTGACGACAGGGCGTCACGGAGCATGTCGAGATAGGGGCCGGCGATGTATTTCAGCTGGGGTACAGGAAAGTAGCCCTTCTTGCGGTCGATGACCTCGGCGGGGATGACCTTGCGGGCGACATCCTTGACGATGCCCTTGCCGCCATCGCGCAGCTTTTCCTCAGGCGGAATGCGGGCGGCGAGCTCGACCAGTTCGTGATCGAGGAAGGGCACGCGGGCTTCCAGGCCCCAGGCCATGGTCATGTTGTCGACGCGCTTGACCGGATCGTCGACGAGCATGACGTTGGTGTCGAGGCGGAGCGCCTGATCGACCGGGGTATCGGCACCGGAGCGCAGGAGATGTTCGCGGAGCAGGTCGCCGCTGACGTCTCGATCGGCAATCCAGCGGTCCTGCAACTGGGTTGTCAGCGTTTCATGCGAGCGATCGCGGAAGGCACGGCCGTAGTCTCCGACGACATCGGTGGAGCCGACCAGCGGCGGATACCAGTGGTAACCGCCAAAGACCTCGTCGGCGCCCTGGCCTGATTGCACGACCTTGATGTGTTTCGAGACTTCCTTCGACAGAAGGTAGAAGCCGACATTGTCGTAGGAGACCATGGGCTCGGACATGGCGGCGATCGTGCCGGGCAGTGCGCCCATCAGATCGGCCGAGGGCACGAAGATCTTGTGGTGATCGGTGCCGAAACGCTTCGCGATGAGGTCGGAATAGACGAATTCGTCGCCCTTTTCGCCATTGGCCTCTTCGAAGCCGACCGAGAAGCTCATCAGGCCGATCTGGCCGGCTTCTGCCAGAAGGCCGACGATCAGGCTGGAATCGACACCGCCGGAGAGCAGGACGCCCACGGGCACGTCGGCAATCATCCGGCGCTTGACGGCGAGACGCAGCGCATCGAGCAATTGCTCCTGCCAGTCCTCTCGGCTGATGCGTGCGTCTTCAGCCCGGCGCGTATAGGCCGGATCCCAGTAACGCTTGTCCTCGAAGCTGCCATCGGGCTGGTAGACCCGGATCGTAGCCGGCGGCAGCTTGCGCACCCCCTTGTAGATCGTGCGCGGCGGCGGCACGACGGCGTGGAAGGTCATGTAGTGATGAAGGGCTGTCACATCGATCGCCGTATCGACGCCACCCGCCTTGACCAGGGCCGGCAGCGAAGAGGCGAAGCGCAGGCCGCCGGAGACTTCGGCGAGGTAAAGCGGCTTGATGCCGAACCGGTCGCGCGCCAGGACGACGCGACCCGTGTCGCGTTCGTGGATGGCAAAGGCGAACATGCCGTGGAAGCGGGAGACGCAGTCCGGGCCCCAGGCATGCCAGGCCTTGAGGATGACTTCCGTGTCGCCATCGGAAAAGAAACGGTAGCCCTTCGCCTGCAGTTCTGCGCGCAGTTCACGGAAATTGTAGATGCAGCCGTTGAAGACGAGCGAGAGGCCTAGGTCGGGATCGACCATAGGCTGCTGCGATTTGTCGGAGAGGTCGAGGATGCGCAATCGTCGATGGCCGAGCCCGACATTGCCCCTGACCATCACGCCGGCTGAATCCGGCCCGCGGGGGGCCAGAACATCCGCCATGATCGAAACCGCTGCTACCGACGGCGACGCGCCATCGAATCTCACTTCTCCACAAATGCCACACATGAACTGGGCTGAAACCTCCGTTGAAAGATCAAACGCAAATGTGCCGGCGCGCCGATCAACGATCGTCGGCGTACCGGTCACATGATTTGCAAATGACGGAGCGGTTCCATTGTTCCATTATTTTTGCGGTGCCATCACCCCCATGATGGAGACGAACAGGCGCCGTGAGCCTGTTCGCTGCGGTCAGGGCTTGTGGTTGCCGTGACCCTGCTGATGACCGGCCTCGCCCTCTGCACCCTCGACCATGACGGTGCCTTCGAAGCTCGCAAACAGTGCGAGCGTTTCGGCCGGCAGTGGCTTTTCCGCGTTGGCAAGCTGATGGGCCAGATGTTCCGCGTCCGAGGCTGGAATGCCTATCTTGGTGAGAACATCGGCCTCTCTCAGGCTGTCACCGCTGCAGAGATGAATGCTCCAGCCCTCACCCTTGCGCTTCAGAAGGGCGCGGCCACCGCGACCGTCCTGGGTCCAGCCAGCGATAGCCCAGTCACCCGCGACCACGACCGGCTCAACGGCGAGCGGATGGCCCTCGGTTTCGAACATCGCCTTGAGTTTTGCGGTGATATCGACGGCGGCCTCGCCTGTCGGGGCGGGTTCGTGGGCATGGCCTGCGCCATGGGCTGCATGGGCCTCCGGATGTTTGTGACCCGAATGGGCCGAGACCGAGACGGGGATCGCGAGGGCAAGAATGGCCGCCAGGGCCGGCATGAGATGTCTGTTCATGGGGATTATCCTCCTGAGGGTTATCAATGTTGGATCGCGGATATCGGCAGGATCACGAGCCGCCCGTGGCGGCAGGTCAGAAACTCCGCTTCGACCCCGTAGATGTCGCGAAGCGTGGCGGGTGTCATGACGGTCTCGAAGGGGCCGGCACCGACGAGGCCGCCCTTGCCGAGCATGATGACGCCGTCCGCATGGCGGGCGGCGAGATTGAGGTCGTGGATGGCGAAGAGGACGAGAGCACCGGTGCGCATGACATAGCGGCGCAGCAGGTCGAAGACGCGCATCTGGTGGGCGAGATCCAGCGCGCTGGTCGCCTCGTCGAGAAGCAGCAGCCGGGGTTCGCGCAGCAGGCGCTGGGCCAGCATGACCAATTGCTGCTGCCCGCCCGAGAGCGAGCCGATCTTGCGAGCTGCGAGATCGGCCAGGCCGAATTCCGACAGGATCGCGCCTGCCGCTTCGAGAACATCTGATGCCACCCGCCAGCCGAGACGCTCATGGCGGCCCAGCAGGACGACTTCCATAACGGTGAGATCGGCGGCGACATGGCTCTGCTGCGGCATGAAGCCGAGTTTCGCGTGGTCGATCGGCGCGCCGGCAAAGCGGATGATCCCGTCATGGGCGACCGTCCCGGCAATCGCACCGAGCAGGGTCGACTTGCCGGCGCCGTTCGGTCCGATCACCCCGATGATCTGGCCGGCGGGCAGGCTGCAATCGATGTTGTCGAGTATCTGGCGGTGGTTACGCGTGACCGAGAGGTTTTCGAGCGTAAGCCTATCGGTCATGTGCGCCCCCGGTTGCCGGAAAACAGGATGACGGCAAAGAGCATGGGAATGCCGGCAACGGCGGTGACGATGCCGACGGGGATGGCAGCGCCTGGCGAGATGGCCTTGCCGAGGACAGAAGCGCCGATCAGGATGATCGCGCCGATGACAGCCGAAAGCGGCAGCGAATAACGGTGATCCTCACCGACCAGCATGCGGCAGACATGCGGCGCGATCAGGCCGACGAAGCCGATGGTGCCGACAAAGCAGACGGCGGCTGCCGTGAGCAGTGCCACGAGCACGAAGCTCTGCCGGCGGAGGCTGTCTACGGAGAGGCCGAGGCTTCGGGCATTGGCGTCACCGAGTTTCAGCGTGGTGAGAGACCAGCAGTTGCGGGCAACAAAGGGCAGGCAGGCGAGGAAGATCAGGCCGCTGACCGTCACGCTGGTCCAGCTTGCCTTGAGCAGGCTGCCGAACAGCCAGAAGACGATTTGCTGCAGGACTTCCGGTGAGGCCATGAACTGCAGGAGCGACTGCAGGGACTGGAAAAAGAAGGACACGGCGATGCCACCGAGGACCAGGATTTCCGGCGAAGCGCCGCGCAGCCTTGCGATCAGATGGACGATGCCGGCGGCGCCGAGCGTCATGGCGAAGGCGGCGAGCGGGGTGACGATATAGATCGGGAGCGGCAAGACGCCGCCGAACATGATGGCGAGCGCCGCACCGAAGCCGGCGGCGGCCGAGAAGCCCAGCGTGAAGGGGCTGGCAAGCGGATTGTCGAGAATGGTCTGCATCTGCAGGCCGGCAAGTCCGAGGCAGGCGCCGACAAGTGCACCCATAAAGGTCTGCGGCATGCGCAGCTGCCAGAGGATGGTGGCGATCGTCTTGTCTTCTCCACTGGGGCCGGCAAGCAGACCCGTCCAGACATCCTGCAATGGCATGCCGGAGGGGCCGGTGGTCAAGTCCAGCAACATCAGCGCAACGAGTGCGGATGCGGCCAGCACCAGGTTGACCGCACGGCGGACGAATGCACGGCGAAAGGCGCCGTGCATCGCATCGATATCGCCGGAGGCGAGGCTCATTGGCCGGCGGCCTGATAGGGCAGCACGAAGACGCCATCGGCCTTGATCGGCAGCCACTTGGCGTAATAGTCGGCGATGTTCTTCGCCGGATCGACGTCCTTGAAGGCGTCCGGATAGAGCTGCTTGGCGATATACTGGGCGTAGACGAAGTCCGACAGGGTGCGGGCGCCGCCATGGTAGATCGCATGGACCTGGCCGTTCTTGACCGCCGGAAGCTCGCTCCAGCCGGCGCGCTCGACATAGGGCTTCATGCGCTCACGGGTGACGGTCGGATCGGCACCGAAGCCAACCTGGACCGACTGCGGCCGGTTGACCCATTCGGAGCCGGCGAGGAAGATCAGGTCGGGCTTTTCAGCGAGGACGTATTCGGGGCTGAGTGGTCCCCAATTGCCGACCTGGCCCTTGGCGATGTTCTTCCCGCCCAGCTTGTCGACCAGCGCTCCCCACATCGTATCGCCATAGGAATTGCCGACTTCGGCAGCGCCCTTCTGGGCAAGCTCGACATAGACCTTCTTCTCGGTCGGGCCGGCAGCCTTGATGCGCGCATCAATGTCGGCCATCGCCGCTTCATAGTCCTTGGCGAGCTGCTCTGCCCGGTCTTGCGTGCCCATCAGCTTGCCGAGCGCCAGCGTCGAAGCGACGTGCTTGTCGACGGTCTGGGCGTTGTAATCGAGCACGACGATCGGGATGCCGGCGGCTTCGATCTGCTTCACGCCTTCGCCGAGGGCATCATAGGACCAGGCAGCCAGAATCAGGAGATCGGGCTTGGCGGCCACGACCTTTTCAATCGAGAAGGTGTTGTCTTCGGTATTGCCGACATCCGGGATGGAGGAGAGCTTCGGCAGGGCCTTCTCATAGAGCGCAAACTGGTTCGGGCGCCAGTCCTTCCAGGTGGACAAAGACAGCGCCACGACCTTGTCGAGGGCGTCAGGCCCGGCGATGGCCAGATAGTCCTCGTAGTAGAAGCCGAGCACGACGCGTTCGGGCACGTCTGGAACCGTGACCGTGCGGCCCTTGACGTCGGTGACGGTGATATCGGCGAAGGCCTGGCCAGCAAAGGCCAGTGCTGCGACGGCGGCGAGGAGGAGTTTCTTCATGAATGGAAGCCTTTGTATTGCATGGATTTGAACCTGATGCGGCGGCAGCAAACCGGTCGCCGCACCGATCGACGTCGATCAGCTCAGGGCCTTCTTCAGCGGCGTGATGTGGCGGAAGACGAGGAGGTCGAGGAGAAGGACCGCAAGCAGCACGGCGCCGGAGAGCGGGAAGAGCAGTGCTGTCGCGAGCATGACGAAGGCGCCGGTTTTCCAGAGCGGTCCCGGTTCGCCGACCGAGGGGGCGACCAGGCGGGCAGCGCCCTTCGGACGGCGTTTCCACCACATGACGAAGCCGCTGACCGAGAGGAAGATGATCGACAGACAGAAGACGTTGACGAAGACCAGGTTCCAGAGGCCCATGTCGCCCTCGTGGAAGGCGACACCGGCAGCCATGGCCTTGCCGGCTGCGCCGTAGTCACCAAAACCGACATCAGCAAGGATGCGGCCGGTATACTGGTCGATATGGACGGTCCGATCATCAAGCGGATTGGCGCTGTCATTGCTCATCGTGTCGCGGGAGATGGTCCAGACGGCCGTGTCATCCCCGGGGAAAGCCAGTTGGAAGCGCTGATCGAAACCGAGCGTGCGGGCAAGCGTAACGATGGCATCGAGATTGACCGGCTCGCCATCCGGCGTGCCAGTGACACCGGCATCCGAGCCGGAGGCCGGCAACGGGGTCTGCTCCAGCGTCCACGGGACCTGCTTGATGCCGCCATGGTTCATGCTGGCATGGGTCTTGTCCGACAGGGGCACATTGTCCCACTTCTCCGCCGGGAAGGTGCTCCAGGCCTGGGTGAACTTCTCGCCCCAGATGCCGGCCCAGGTGAGGCCCGACAGCAGGAAGACGACGAGAAAGAGCGAGGCATAAAAGCCGATGGTCAGATGCAGCGACTTCCACAGCTGGCGACCCTTGGCAGAGAGCTGCGGGACGAGCACCGAGCCGAAGCCGCGGCCGTCACGCGGCCACCACAGATAAAGGCCGGTGACGACGAGCATGATGGCGAAGCCGGCGGCAATCTCGATCAGGCGGTCTCCGAGATCGCCGATCAGGAGCGTGCCGTGGATGGTATCGGCGAGATCATAGAGACCATTGCGACGTTCCCAGTTGCCAAGAACCTCGGCCTTGTAGGGATCAACGGCCACCATGAAGGAGGCGTCGCCCTGGTTGATGCGAAAGAGTGCGGCCTGCTCAGGCGTGCGCGGCGCAATGTACTGGATGATCTGGCCGGGGATTTCGAGCGTGGCGGCTCCCGCCTGGGCGGAAACGGAGGCAAGGGCCGCCTGGGGTTCGACCGAGTAGATCTTCTCGCCATCACGGCCGAAAAGCGTTGCCGTCCAGAGCATGATGAGGCCGGTGACGGCGAGCATGATCAGGAAGGGGGCCACATAGAGGCCGGCATAGAAATGCCAGCGCCAGGCCGTGATGTAGAAGCGGCGCGACAGATCCTTGCTGTTCGCCTTGGTGGGGGAGAGGTCGGAAACGATGGTCATCCTGGGTCTCGACTGGTTGGAGAGAGTTTCAGTGGGAAAGCGAGCGATCGCCGGCGGCGAGGCCCGAGAGCTGTTGCGGATCGAGCACGATGACGAGATCGCCGCGCTGGATGTCGATGAGGCCTGCCTTCTTGAGGCGGGTGAGGCAGCGGCTGACGGTCTCGACGGTGAGGCCGAGCCAATCGGCAAGGTCGCCGCGGGTGGGATAAAGATGGAAAGTGATGGCGCCGCGCCGCTTGTCGCGCGCCGGGCGACCGAATTGCCGGGCGAGATCAAGCACGGCAAAGGCCACGCGTTCGGGCGCCGTCTTGCGGCCAAGCAGCATGACCAGGCCTTGAGAGCGGGCGAGCATTTCGCTGAGCGCCAGGTCCCGTTCGCTCTGGCTGATGGTTTCGGACACGGCTTCCAGGCGGGTGAAGCCGAGGGTTTCGGCCGAATATCGGGTGTGTTCACCGAGCCCGAGGCCGATCAGCCGGCCGGGTCCGACAAGGTCGATGATCTGGCGCCGCCCATCCGACAGGGTCTGGGCTGTAGCGACACAGCCGTCGACCACCCGGTATTGCGGAGAGCCGGCGAGGCCTTCGAGGAAAACCACGGTTCTCGGCGGCAGAAGCGGGCCGGCCAGGGTAGATCTTGTTGCCCTGGGTATTGCGGAAGACGCGGGCGGAAACGCAGGCGACGGCCCACGATCGGCAAGGAGTTGCAGCATGACAGACATCCGATTTCGACCGGAGCTGCAAAGCGTGCAAACTCACCGGCCTGACGACACTGGTGACCGGACGCGAGGACGCGCCGGCCGTGACCTTCGATCAGGCGGTGACGGGTGGTGCGCGGGGATGGGTGTCGGGCGGGAAAAGCTGGCGGTAATGCGCCTCTGCCCGCGGCGGCAGGGTGACGGAGGTAGCCAGGGCCATGCGCGTGCCAACGGCATCGGCGGGCGCTGGCAGGAGGACTGCGGCCGAGATACGGCAGGCCTCGCAATCGGAGGCACCGACATGGGGCTTCGCCTTACCGTCATCCGACGGCAAGCAGAGCTCCGGCAGGCTGCCATCCGGCAGCATCAGGGCAGCGATTTCTTCCGGGGAGAATTGCGTCGTGGGTGCGGCGACTGGTTGATGGGCGAGGCCAAGCAGAACGAGCGCGACGACGCAGATCATGCGTATCGCTCGCTCAAAGCTCATCCGGATGCCCGTTTCAGTCATTCTATCCCCCGACAGATTTGCCGTGGATAGCATCGGGCCGCGCTGCTCACAAGACGGTGATCTCGCCGCATGTCGTCGCAGCGAACACCACTAAAACAGCGACACCTGAAGCGCCAGACGTCAGGCGGCGGGGTGGCTGCGCATCTGGCCGGGTGTGCGGCCATAGGTGCCCTTGAAGACGCGGGTGAAATGCGAGGTGTTCTGGAAACCGACCTGCAGGGCGATATCGATCAGCGAGGCATTGGTCTGGGTGACCAGCATCTTGGCGCGTTCCATCCTGAGCTTCGTGTAGATCCGGGCGGGCGACACATCGATCTTCTGGGCAAAGAGGCGTTCCAGCTGGCGGCGCGACAGGCCGACGGAGCGGGCAAGCTGGTCGATCGTCAGTTCGTTTTCCAGGCTCTGTTCCATCAGGATCAGCACGGCCTTCACCCGAGGGTCGTCGCATTCGATCGTCAGCGGCCTTCGGACCTGGATATCCTTATTGGTGCGGGCCTTCTCGATCTGCAGGACTTCGAGTGCGTTGCGCTCGGCGTCATGGCCTAGATACTGGCGCACGATGAAGGCTGCGAGATCGGCAGAGCTGCTACCGCCGGCACAGGAGCCACGGCGGCGATCGAGATTGAACAGGCGATCGGAGCGGACCTCGTGATCCGGGAAACGGTCGCGAAACTCCTGATAATGCAGCCAACTGACACAGGTCTGGTGGTTCTTCATCAGGCCTGCTTCGGCCAGAATGAAGGTGCCGGTGCAAAGCCCGATCAGGGGAACCTTCTGCGCATCGGCCTTCTTCAGGAAGGCGATGGTCTGGTCGTCCACCGCCGGCTGGCGGCCGAGCAGGCCGCCGACCACGACGATATAGTCGAAGCGGCTGGGATCGACGAAATCGCTGGTGGGCGCCACCTGCACGCCGCAGCTCGAGGTGATCAGATGGCGTGTGCTGCCGATCACCTGCCAATCGGCGAGAACGCGGCCGGAGCGATCATATTCGTCGCTTGCAAGCCGGATGGTATCGATGAAAAGCGCAAAGGCTGACAGCGTAAACGACCGCGACAGCACGAAGCCGATCTTCAGCCGCGGCCTTTTTGTCGCCTCGTCACCCGCCATTGCCTGATTCTCCGAATTCCGGCGAAATCGCCGAGATAAACGCTAGCAGCGGGCGGATGTCGCTGCAATCACGACTCGTCGGGTTCTTCTGCTTTCAGGCTCTGCCGTGCAGGCTCGACCTTCTGCCGGGTGAAGCCGCGCAGCCCCGAGACCTCTTCGGAATCACGCTCGATCTGCACCTCGCTCGCCGTATAGTAGACCACTAGCTTTGCCACCGACATCAGAGCGTGGAGGTGGATGCGCTCATAGCCGTGGGAGGCATCGACGCCGAAGGCCAGGAGGGCCGTGCGTACGTCATGCCCGGCTTCCACCGCCGAGGCCGCATCGGAGCGGTAATAGCGGAAGACGTCTTTCTGGACCCTGATGCCGTGTTCTGCGCAGAGATCGTAGAGCTTCTTCGACAGATGATAGTCGAAAGGGCCAGTCTGATCGGCCATGGCAAGCGTCACGCCGAACTCATCGGAATTCTGGCCGGGCGCCGTCGTGCCATTGTCGATGGCGACCAGCGAGGCGATCTCCGGCACAAGGGCGGCAGAGGCGCCGACGCCGACTTCCTCGCCGATGGTGAAGAGCCAGTAGGTATCGACAGGGGTTTCGATCTCTTCGCGCTGCATCGCCTCGATGGCGGCCAGCATGATCGCGACGCCCGCTTTGTCGTCCAGGTGCCTCGATACGATGAAGCCGTTGTCGAGGAATTCAGGCTGGGGGTCGATGGCGACGATATCGCCGATATCGATGCCGAGTTGGACGATGTCGTTTCGGTCGCGCGCCAGCGCATCGATGCGCAACTCGACATGGCGCCAACCGGTGGGTTGCGTGTCGACTTCCTCATTGAAGGTGTGGCCGGAGGCTTTCAGCGGCAGGATGGATCCGCGGTAGATGCCTTTGGTCGAAAAGATCGAGGCCCGGGCGCCCTCGGCAAAGCGCGCCGACCAGTGGCCGATCGAAACAAGCTCGAGCCGACCATTGTCTTTCAGCGCCTTCACCTGTGCGCCGAGCGTATCGAGATGGGAGACGATCGCGCGGGCCGGCCGTTCGGCAGCACCCGGCCGCCTCGCGCGGATCGCGCCACGGCGGGTCAGCTTGACTTCGAGGCCGAGACGCTCGAGTTCGCGCGCCGTGTAGCGGACAGCTTCGTCCGTGAAACCGGTCGGGCTCGGAATGGCAAGCAATGCCTTCAGCCGAGCCCTCAGATAATCCGGGTCAATATTGATCGGTGTCTGCATGGAAGCCTTGTTGCGGTTGCTTCGGGTATGAAGATGGCGCCGTTGTCACCTCATGGGCGCGGGGTGCCGTGCGAGGCACTCGAACGCACATCATCAAGCCTTGTGGAGAGCCTGCGGCTTATGGGCTGCCCGTTTGCCCGTCTTTGTGCTTTCGACAGTGTATTGCGGATCGGACCTGGAAGCCTTGACCGGATCTTCCTTGATGGTGGTGGGCGTCGTCTGCTTCTTGACGACCTTGCCTCGGGTGGTCCCCTGGCTGGTTTCCCACTCGACCTTGTCGCCCTTGTGCAGATCCTTCGCCACGTCCGGCTCTCCCTTGTCCTTGTCGATGCGCAACGGCGCATGTCCGTCATTCTGGAGAACGACAGACAAGGTGCGAGGTTCCAAGCGGCAACTCGGGGCTTGGGTAGGGTGGAGATGTCTTGATGGGGATAGATGGCGGACAGGGTGGGATTCGAACCCACGGTACGCTTTCACGCACACACGCGTTCCAGGCGTGCGCCTTAAACCACTCGGCCACCTGTCCAGGGGGATCGCGGGGAAAAACCACCGCGGTTGGTCGGGCGGGATATATACCGAGGAATTTCGGCGGATCAACCGAAATCTATCAGAATTTTGACATCGGCCGACAATTCCCTATCTATAAGGTCGAGCGCGGCGGATTGCAGGCCGTGACGGGCTTCAGCCGGAGACTTTGGTCGTGCGTTTCCTCTTCAGGATCTTGAGTTTGCTTGCGCTTTGCGTCGGCGTCGTGTTCGGCGTGGTGGATTCGATTGCGTCGGTTTCGGCATCGCAGGTCATCCTGACGCCGATTTCGGAGGCCTGGATCGATGCAAATCCGGGTTCGCTCATGACGCTTGAAGGACTGGTCGAGACACGGTTGGGCGCCGGCGCATGGCTTGCCTTGCGCGACGTGGTGCTACCGCAGCCGGCATCGGCCGCCTTCCTCGTGCTGTCGCTGGTCTTCTGGATGATCGGCTACAAGCGGCCCTCGCCTGCCGGGCGATTTGCGGCCTGAGCCGTGGTTTGCAAAGCGCGCGGACAAGCTCGTCCATCGTGACGGTTGTAAGTTTCAAGCGGGCCCGGCGACTAAGAACATAGAAAAAGGAGCTGCAGACAGTGCAGCTTTTGGTGATCCCGCCTCTGGCGGCGCTTCAGACGAACCAGCAGGCCCCTTCACGGCCTCAGGAGGTAAAAGATGTTCCTGATCGACATGTTCAACAAGAAGACTGTGATGCCCACGGCGGAGAACGCTCTTCCCGGTCGCGCCGAGCCAATCCCGACGGCCGCCACCCATTTCGTGTCCGGCCTGCCCCTCAAGGGACCCGCGCCTGAGGGCATGAAGACCATCTATCTCGGCATGGGCTGCTTCTGGGGTGCGGAGCGGCTGCTCTGGCAGACGCCGGGCGTCTATCTCACCGTGTCCGGCTACCAGGGCGGCATCACGCCCAATCCGACCTATCAGGAAACCGTCACAGGGCTGACCGGCCATACTGAGGTGGTGAAGGTGGTCTATGATCCTGCAAAAATCTCGCTGGAAGGGCTGCTGAAGATCTTCTTCGAGGCGCATGATCCGACCCAGGGCATGCGCCAGGGCAATGATATCGGCACCACCTATCGCTCGGCCATCTATGTCGAGGACGAGGACGACATGGCGCTTGCCATTGCCGTTCGCGACCGGTTCCAGGAGGCGCTGGTGAAGGCCGGACGCAACAGCCGGGTGACGACCGAAATCGCCCATGCCGGTCCGTTCTACTATGCCGAGGATTATCACCAGCAGTATCTGGCGAAGAATCCGAATGGTTACTGCGGCCTGCGCGGCACGGGCGTCTCCTGCCCGATCTCGCCCGCGGCTTGAGGGCGAATGCCCAAAGGTGCAGCATAAATCCCATTGATCTGACTGATTTTTCAGCGCGCGGCGCTGAAAAATCAGCAGGCTTGTGAATCTTTACCAGATGAAAAAAATCTGGTGAATTTTGAAACGAGCCATGCAAGGATGAAAGCCAGCCAGGACCTCCGGAAAAGGGGGCGGCGGTTCCGCAGACATGTCTTTCTCATGAGGAAGGCTTGCGGGAGGACCCAACAAGATCAATAGCAACAACAGGGCTGCACCATGAAGAAAACCCTCCTCAGTCTCTTTGCCTTGGCCGCGATGTCGGCGACCGCGCTTGCGGCCGACGTCAAGCCGGCGCTGGTCTACGGCACGGGCGGCAAGTTCGACAAATCCTTCAACGAAGCCGCTTACGGTGGCGCCGAGAAGTTCAAGGCCGAAACCGGCATCGACTACCGCGACTTCGAGCCGACCAGCGACACGCAGGGCGAACAGGCCATCCGCAACTTCGCCTCGCGCGGCTTCAACCCGGTTGTCGCCGTTTCCTTCGCCTGGACCTCGGCCGTCGAAAAGGTTGCCGCTGAATTCCCGGATACCCAGTTCGTGATCGTCGATTCCGTCGTCGACAAGCCGAATGTCCGTTCGGTTGTCTACAAGGAAGAGGAAGGTTCCTACCTCGTTGGCCTGCTGGCCGGCATGGCATCGACCACCGGCAAGGTCGGCTTCGTCGGCGGCATGGACATTCCGCTGATCCGCAAGTTCGCCTGCGGCTACGAGCAGGGCGCACGCGCTGCCAAGGCTGACATCCAGGTCTTCCAGAACATGACCGGCACGACCGGTGCTGCCTGGAACGACCCGGTTCGCGGCGGTGAACTGACCAAGAACCAGATCGACCAGGGTGCTGATGTCGTTTACGCGGCAGCCGGTGCAACCGGTCTCGGCGTTCTGCAGACCGCTGCCGACAACGGCAAGCTGTCGATCGGCGTCGACTCCAACCAGAACCATCTGCATCCGGGTTCGGTTCTGACCTCGATGGTCAAGCGCGTCGACCTCGCCGTCTACAACGCTTACTCGGATTCGAAGAACGACAAGTTCACCCCCGGGCTGCAGGTTCTCGGCGTCGCACAGGAAGGTGTCGCCTACGCCCTGGACGACAACAACGCCAAGCTGATCACCGAAGAGATGAAGGCTGCTGTCGAGAAGGCCAAGGCCGACATCGCTGCTGGCACCATCAAGGTCCATGACTACATGTCGGACAATTCCTGCCCGAAGTGATCTGAAAGCCGGGCGCAGGACGGCGACCTCGTCGTCCTGCGCCCTTTTTGTATGTCTGGGGGACCGGAATGAGTGCAACGAACCAGGCACCCGCGATCGAATTGATCGGCATCGACAAGAAGTTCGGTGCGGTGCATGCCAACAAGAACATCAATCTGACGGTCGCCAAGGGCTCCATCCACGGCATCATCGGTGAAAACGGCGCCGGCAAGTCAACGCTGATGTCGATCCTCTACGGCTTCTATCAGGCCGATCAGGGATCCATCCAGATCGACGGCAAGCCGATCACGATCAAGGACAGCCAGGCTGCCATCAATTCCGGGATCGGAATGGTGCACCAGCACTTCATGCTGGTCGAAAATTTCTCCGTGCTCGAAAACCTGATGCTCGGCGCCGAAGGCGGCGCTCTGCTCGGCAAGGGCACGGATGCGGCGCGTGCAGCGCTGAAGAAGCTTGAAGAAGACTACGAGCTGGAAGTGGATCCCGATGCCATCATCGAGGAACTGCCTGTTGGTCTGCAGCAGCGCGTCGAGATCCTGAAAGCGCTTTATCGCGGCGCCGAGATCCTGATCCTAGATGAACCCACGGGCGTTTTGACGCCTGCGGAAGCCGACCATCTGTTCAAGATCCTTGGCGTGCTGCGCGACCAGGGCAAGACGGTCATCCTCATCACCCACAAGCTGCGCGAGATCATGGCGATCACCGATACGGTGTCGGTCATGCGCCGCGGCGAAATGGTCGCAACCCGCAAGACTGCCGAGACCACGGTCGAAGAACTCGCCGAGCTGATGGTCGGCCGCCGGGTGCTGCTGCATGTCGAGAAGAAGCCGGCCAATGCCGGCGAGATTTTCCTCTCGGTGCGCAACCTGACCGTCAAGGACAACCGCGGCGTCGTCATGGTCGACAACGTCTCCTTCGATGTGCGCTCCGGCGAGATCGTCGGGATTGCCGGCGTGGCCGGCAACGGCCAGAGCGAACTTCTCGAAGCGATCACCGGCATTCGCAAGCCGACCTCCGGTGAGATCTGGATCAACGGCAATAATGTTGCCGGCCTCGACCCGGCGGAACTGCGCGGCATCGGTGTGGCGCATATCCCGGAAGATCGCCACCACATGGGTCTCGTGCTGCCCTTCGAGGAGAGCCAGAATGCGATCCTCGGCTATCACCGCGACGAGCGCTATGGGAAGGGCATGTTCCTGAACCCGGACCTCATTCGAAAGGCTGCGGTTGAAGAGATCGAGAAATACGACATCCGCCCGCCGAATCCGCGGCTGAAGACCGCCAACTTCTCGGGCGGAAACCAGCAGAAGATCGTCGTCGCCCGCGAAATAGAGCGTGATCCGAAGCTGTTGATCGTCGGCCAGCCGACGCGCGGCGTCGATATCGGCGCGATCGAATTCATTCACAAGCGGATCGTCGAGACGCGCGACGCCGGCAAGGCCGTGCTGCTCGTCTCCGTCGAACTCGACGAGATCCGCTCACTCTCCGACCGTATCCTGGTAATGTTTGCCGGCAAGGTCGTCGGCGAGAAGACGCCTGATACAGGCGAACAGACACTCGGCCTGATGATGGCCGGCATTGCCGCTTGAGGATTTGATGAGCACTGCATCCGTACCACTTCCAAACTGGATCAATTATGCGCTGCTGCCGCTGATCAACCTGACGCTCGCCTTTCTGGTGTCGGGCCTCGTGGTCTGGATCATCGGGGAGAACCCGTGGGAGGCGCTGAAGCTGATGCTGGAAGGCGCGCTCGGCAGCGGCGAAGGCATTGGCTTCACACTGTTTTATGCGACAAACTTCATCTTCACCGGACTTTCCGTCGCGGTTGCCTATCATGCGGGCCTGTTCAACATTGGCTCCGAAGGCCAGGCCTATCTGGGTGGCTTAGGCGCAGCACTCGCAGCACTTGCGCTCGATCACTACGTGCCTTGGTATGTCACCATGCCGTTCGCGATCATGGCGGCTGCGCTCTTCGGTGCGGCCTGGGCGCTGATCCCGGCCTGGCTGCAGGCCAAGCGCGGCAGCCACATCGTCATCACCACGATCATGTTTAACTTCATCGGCGCAGCGCTGATGGTCTATCTTCTGGTCAACGTGCTGATCGTTCCCGGCAAGATGGCGCCTGAGACCCGCACCTTCCTCGAAGGTGGCCAGTTGCCGAAGCTTGACTGGCTGATTGCCATGTTCGGCGGCACGCTCGGCCCTGCCCCGTTCAACGTGTCCTTCCTGATCGCGCTCGTCATGTGTGTTGTCGTCTGGGTGCTGATCTGGCGCACCAAGCTCGGCTATGAGATGCGTACGCTCGGGATCAGCCGCTCGGCGGCCGCCTATGCCGGCATTCCCTATGTAAAGATCGTCATGATCACCATGCTGATCTCGGGCGGTCTCGCCGGGATGATGGCGCTGAACCCGGTGCTCGGGGCGTCAGCCCGCCTGCAGGTGGAATTCGTGGCCGGCGCCGGCTTCGTCGGCATCGCCGTCTCGCTGATGGGGCGCAACCATCCGCTCGGAATCCTGCTTGCCGCCATCCTGTTCGGCATTCTCTATCAGGGCGGTGCGTGGCTTTCCTTTGATATGCCGAACATCACCCGCGAGATGATCGTGGTCATCCAGGGTCTGGTGATCCTGTTTGCCGGCGCGCTCGAATTCATGTGCCGGCCGATGATCGTGCGCATCTACCAGTCACTGACAAAGGCCTGAGGACGCGACCATGGAATCATTTGACATGCTCATCAGCATCCTCGGCTCGACGATCCGTCTGTCGATCCCGCTGATCCTGGCGGCCCTTGCGGGCCTCTATTCGGAACGCGCCGGTGTCTTCGACATCGGGCTTGAAGGCAAGATGCTGGCGGCCGCCTTCGCGGCAGCCTGCGTTGCCTATCTCACCGGTTCGGCCTGGCTGGGGCTCTTCTCCGGTATCGCCGTTTCGCTCGTCTTCTCGCTGATCCACGGCTTTGCCTCGATCACCAATCGCGGCAACCAGATCGTCTCCGGCGTGGCGTTGAACTTCGTGGCGGCGGGCCTGACTGTCGTGCTTGGCCAGGCCTGGTTCGGCCAGGGCGGACGGACGCCACAGGTTTCGGGTGATGGGCGTTTTGCGCCGATCATCCTGCCGGGTGCCGACATGATGCGTGAGGTTCCGATCATCGGGCCGCTCTATTCCAACGTCATCTCGGGCAACAACATCCTGACCTATATCGCCTTCCTGGCAGTGCCAATCTCCTGGTGGGTGCTCTATCGCACGCGCTTTGGCCTGCGGCTCCGCGCTGTCGGTGAAAATCCGGGTGCGGTCGATACGGCCGGCATTTCGGTGACCTTCCTGCGCTACCGTGCCGTGCTGGTGGCAGGCCTGCTCTGCGGGATTGCCGGGACCTATCTCGCGATCGCCCAGTCGGCGGCCTTCATCAAGGACATGTCGGCGGGCAAGGGCTTCATCGCGCTTGCAGCCCTCATCTTCGCCAAGTGGAAGCCTGTGCCGGTGATGTTCGCCTGCCTGCTGTTCGGCTTCCTCGATGCGCTCGCCAACTTCATGCAGGGCAAGGAGATCCCCGTCATCGGCGAAGTGCCGGTGCAGCTCTTCCAGGCCCTGCCCTATATCCTGACCTGCATTCTGCTTGCGGGCTTCATCGGCTCTGCCAACCCGCCGAAGGCCGGTGGCGTCGCATACTCCAAGGAGCGTTGATCATGGCGCATGATCTTTTCGAAGCCGCGCGTGACGCGATGAAATTCGCGCATGCGCCCTATTCGAAATTCCCTGTGGGGGCTGCGATCCGAGCCGATGACGGACGCATCTACACCGGTGCCAATATCGAGAACCTGTCCTTCCCACAGGGCTGGTGTGCCGAGCCGACGGCGATCGGCTGCATGATCATGGGCGGCGGCAAGAAGATCATCGAGATGGCCGTGATTGCCGAGAAGCTGGCGCTTTGCCCGCCCTGTGGCGGTTGCCGTCAGAAGATCTCGGAATTCGCATCCGCCGACACCAAGATCTTTCTCTGCGACGAAGTGGGTGTGCAGAAGACCATGACGATGGACGAGCTTCTGCCACTCAGCTTCAAGACGGACATCCTCGGATGAAGGCGGCCGTCGATCTGCTCGTCGAGCGGCTCAACGGGCTCGTTCCGCGCCATGCGATCGTGCTCGGCTCGGGCTTGGGATCGCTGGTGAACGAGGTCCGCGATGCGGTGCGTGTTCCCTATGCGGAGCTTCCCGGCTTTCCGTTGAGCGGCGTGTCGGGCCATGCGGGCGAGATCGTTGCCGGTTATCTGGGACGCACGCCGGTCATCATGCTCGCCGGACGCATGCATTACTACGAGCACGGCGATGCGAATGCGATGCGCAAGCCGATCGAGGTGCTGATGGGCCTGGGCGTGAAGTCGCTCATCCTGACCAACGCCGCCGGATCGCTGCGCGAGGACATACCGCCGGGCTCGGTCATGCAGATCACCGACCACATCAACTTCTCCGGCAAGAACCCGCTGATCGGCGAGCCAAGCGACGGGCGCTTCGTCGGCATGACCTCGGCCTATGATACCGAGCTGCAGGCAGCCATGCGGGCAGCCGCTGAAGCAGAAGATGTGCCGCTCTCGCAAGGCGTCTATATGTGGTTCTCAGGCCCAAGCTTCGAGACGCCGGCGGAGATCCGCATGGCGCGTGTGCTGGGCGCTGACGCCGTCGGCATGTCGACCGTGCCGGAGGTGATTCTGGCCCGTTTCTATGGCCTGAGGGTTGCAGCTGCCTCCGTGATCACCAATTATGGGGCAGGCATGACCGGTGGCGAACTCAGCCACGAAGAAACCAAGGATATGGCGCCGATCGGCGGCAAACGTCTGGCCACCATCCTGAAACGGATGGTCGGCGGAGGAAATGACATTGGATAATCAAGAACTGCGCGCTGTCGCTTCGCGGGCGCTTTCGCTGCTCGACCTCACCAACCTGAAGGACGACTGCACGCCTGAACAGATCGTGACGCTGTGCGGACGCGCCCAGAACGCCTTTGGTCCGACGGCTGCGATCTGCATCTGGCCGCGCTTTGTGATGCAGGCGCGCACGCTTCTCGGCCCCGACAGCCCGATCCGCATTGCGACCGTCGTCAACTTCCCCTCGGGCGAGATGAAGACCGAGGACGTGCTGGCCGAGACGCGGGATGCCGTGGCTGACGGTGCCGACGATATTGACCTCGTGATCCCTTACCGGGCGCTCGCCAAGGGTGACGACAAGGCCGTGACGGACATGGTTTCGGCGGTGAAAGCTGCCTGTGGTCCGGCGATCCTGAAGACGATCCTGGAAACGGGTGAGCTCAAGGATATCTCGCTGATCCGCCGTGCCTCGGACCTCTCGATCGCGGCCGGTGCGGATTTCATCAAGACCTCGACCGGCAAGGTCGGCGTCAATGCAACGCTTGAGGCGGCCGATATCATGCTGCAGGCAATCCGCGACAGCCGCCGGAAGGTGGGTTTCAAGCCGGCCGGTGGAATCTCGACCGTGGCGGATGCGGCGCTCTATCTCAGCCTTGCCGATACGATCATGGGTGAGGACTGGGTGATGCCTTCGACCTTCCGCTTCGGCGCATCCGGCCTGCTCGACGACATCATCGCCGTGCTCTCGGGCGAGCGCTCGACGGCTGCTGCATCGGGATATTGAGCCATGCTTCCCCAGGAGATCATCCGGCGCAAGCGTGATGGCGGGACCCTGAGCGGGCAAGAGATTGCCGGCTTCATCGAGGGGCTTTCCAAGGAAACGATTTCCGAGGGGCAGGTCGCGGCCTTCGCCATGGCCGTCTTCTTCAAGGGCATGACGCCGGACGAGATCGTAGCGCTGACGCTTGCCATGCGCGATTCCGGCGACGTGCTCTCCTGGGCAGGCGTCGGCAAGCCGGTCGCCGACAAGCATTCGACCGGCGGCGTGGGCGACAATGTCTCGCTGATGCTGGCGCCGATCGTGGCGGCCTGCGGCCTTGCTGTCCCGATGATTTCGGGGCGCGGGCTTGGCCATACCGGTGGCACGCTCGATAAGCTGCAGGCGATCCCCGGTTACGACGTGATGCCTGACAATGTCACCTTCCGCCGGACGGTTGACCGCGCGGGCTGCGCGATCATCGGACAGACGGTAGATCTGGCACCGGCCGACAAGCGGCTCTATTCGATCCGCGACGTGACGGCGACGGTCGAATCCATTCCGCTGATTACCGCCTCCATCCTGTCGAAGAAGCTGGCGGCCGGGCTCGAGAGCCTGGTTCTCGACGTGAAGGTCGGCAACGGCGCCTTCATGGCGAAGAGCGAGGATGCAGAGGCCTTGGCGCGTTCGCTGGTTCGGGTCGCCAATGGTGCCGGCGTGAAGACCACGGCGCTTTTGACTGACATGAACGAGCCGCTGGCCGACTGCGCGGGCAACGCGGTCGAGGTGCAGAATGCGGTGGATTTCCTCAAAGGTCAGAAAAGCGGCACGCGGCTCGAAGAGGTGACTCTGGCGCTCGGTGCCGAGATGCTGGTCAATGCCGGTGTGGAGACGGACCAGGCGGCGGCACTTGCCCGCTGCGCAAAGGTGCTCGCCTCCGGCCAGGCGGCAGAGATCTTCGGGAAAATGGTCAGCGAACTTGGCGGACCCAAGGACTTCATGGAAGAGGCGGAAGGCTATCTGCCGCGCGCCAAGGTCGAAGTGGCCGTTCTTGCCGAGAAAGACGGATACCTCAGCAGTTGCGACACGCGTGGGCTTGGGCTTGCCGTTGTCGCCCTTGGTGGTGGTCGCCAGCGTCCGAGCGACACGATCGACCACGGCGTGGGTCTCTCCGGCTTCAAGCCGCTGGGAACGAAGGTCGTGAAGGGTGAGCCGATCGCCTTCGTTCAGGCCAATGACGAGGCTGCCGCAGCTCAAGCTGCCAGTACAGTGGCGGAGTGCTACCGGATCTCGGAAACGAAGCCTGCTGCAACGCCGGTCATCGGGCTGCGCATCGGCGCAGAGTGAAGGCCAGAGGCCTTATACCAAGTCTCGATGACAGGAACCTATAGGATCGGCTCGATCGCCCTTGCTGGCTAGGAGAGGTTCGAAGAGCGATGCTTGCGCATCGGTCGAGGAACTCGACGACGCCAGAAGGGACGAGACGCCGACCGAAGGTGGCTTATGGCGGGCCTCTGGCGTTGTTGCGCCGCTTGGTCGATGCGACAGCATCGCCCGGCGCGTCGCGCCTAGCCAGCGACCCGCCAAAAGCCATCCTATAGGTTCCTATCACCGAGATTTGGTATTACTGGATCATCCGCAGGACGCGCTTCTCGGCGGTATAGGACTTGAGCTTGCTCATGAAGCTCATGCCAACGAGTGTCGACGTCAGCGCGTCGTCGCTCAGGACGAAGGCATCGACTTCCTTCACCCGGATGCTGCCGATCTCGACACGGTCGAGCACGACATGGGCGGCCTTGATCGAGCCATTGGCGGTGTTGACGTTGTGACGGAAATCAAGCGCTGCTGGGCTGAAGCCAAGCCGACGGGCGGTGGAGACATTGATCGCAACCGTCGAGGCGCCCGTGTCCACCATTGCGTCAACGGGCTTGCCATTCATCTTGAAGGTGCCCGTGTAGTGGCCGCCCGGCCCCATGGGGAGAACCATCTGACCGGCATGGGAGGCGGAAGGTTTGGCGGCGACCTCTTCGGGAGCGTTCGCTTCGCGTTCATCCAGCATGGACTGGACCTTCTCCACGATGGTCGGCCACTGGCTGGCGGACAAAGCGAGCATCAGGACTGTGAACAGCGTGCGAGCGAACATCTGAAATCCCCGTGGATCGATGCCGGATGGTAGCAGTCGATGATCAGAAATTGGATAAGGCACCACGCAAAACGGCCCGAAACCGGAGTTTCGGGCCGTCAAACCTTGCGATCTGGTTAAGAAATCACTTCGTTCCGTACATACGGTCGCCGGCATCGCCGAGGCCGGGCATGATGTAGCCCTTCTCGTTCAAGTGGCTGTCGACCGATGCGGTGAAGATCGGCACGTCCGGATGGGCGGCGTGGAAGTTCTTTATGCCTTCGGGTGCGGCCAGCAGGCAAAGGAAGCGAATGTTCTTCGCGCCGCGCTCTTTCAGCTTTTCGATGGCGGCGATCGAGGAATTGCCGGTGGCGAGCATGGGGTCGACAACGATGATCAGGCGTTCCGACAGAGCTTCCGGCGCCTTGAAATAGTATTCGACGGCCTGCAGCGTCTCGTGATCGCGGTAGACGCCGACATGGGCGACGCGGGCGGCCGGCACCAGCTCCAACATACCTTCCAGAAGGCCATTGCCGGCGCGCAGGATCGAGGCGAAGACCAGCTTCTTGCCTTCGAGGATCGGCGACTGCATCTCGGTCAGCGGCGTCTCTATCGTCTCCATGGTGAGCTCGAGATCGCGGGTGACCTCGTAGCAGAGGAGCGTCGAGATTTCGCGCAGGAGGCGGCGGAAGCTTGAGGTCGACGTTTCCTTGCGGCGCATAATCGTCAGCTTGTGCTGCACGAGGGGGTGATTGATGACTGTTACGCCGTCCATGGTCGAGCCTTCTTTTCTTGTTTTCTGAGGTGCTTCTATTTTCACGTTCTCTGAAGAGGCCGCAAGAGCGATGCCGCTTTTTGGTCGGTCTTCAACAGTTGCGGTGTCACAACCGGGCTAGAAGGCGCGCGCGCGTCTCCTCATCCACGAAGGCCGCCTCGATGGCTGTGCGCGTCATGCCGTTGATCTCAGCATCCGTGAAGCCGAATTCGCTCGAAGCCCAATCATATTCCTGGGCGAGTGACGTGCCGAAGAAGGGTGGATCATCGGAATTGATGCAGACCCTGACGCCGGCCTCGTGGAATTTCCTGAGCGGATGGCTGGCGAAGTCGGGGAAAACCTTGAGTGCGATGTTGGAACCCGGGCAGACTTCCAGCACTGTGCCGAGATCGACGAGACGGCGGACGAGCTCGGGATCCTCGATAGCACGGACGCCATGGCCGATGCGGGCGGGTTTGACGAGGTCGAGCGCATCGGCAACACTGAAGGCGCCGCAGACTTCGCCGGCATGGATGGTGAGACCGAGACCGGCGTCACGGGCGATGTCAAAGGCGCGGGCGTAATCCGCCACCCGTCCCATGCGCTCCTCGCCGGCCATGTTGAAACCGGTGATGAGCGTGTTATCGCTGCGGGCCGCATATTCGGCAGCGGCAATCACGCTTTCCGGGCCGAAATGGCGCTCGCCAGTGACGATGATGCGGGCTTCGATGCCGGTCGCAGCCTTGGCGGCCTTGATGCCCGCGGTGATGCCAGCAAGATACGTGTCTGCGCCAAGGCCAATGCGGTCGCCATGGTCGGGCGAGACGATGATCTCGCTGTAGATGGTGTCGACGGCGGCGAGTTCCCGCAGATAGGTCTCGGTCAGGAGTGCGTAGTCCTCCTCCGTGCGGAAGAGAGCGGCGACCCGGTCGTAGGCCTTGATGAATTCAGCGAAATCGGTCCAGGCGTAGGTACCGTCGCGCATGAAGGTCTCAGGGTTCACGCCGTATTTTTGCGCCTGGGACAGCGCCAGTGCCGGCGGGGCCGCACCCTCGATATGACAGTGCAGTTCGGCCTTCTTCAGTCGGTTCGTCACAGGAAGCTCCGTCCATAGCGACCGGGGGCGATCCCCAGATGCGCCGCGATCGTTTCGCCGATATCGGCATAGGTGTTGCGAACGCCGATGTTGCGCGAGCGCACACCGGGGCCAAAGCACATGATCGGTACCCGCTCGCGAGTGTGGTCTGTGCCGCGCCAGGTGGGATCGCAACCGTGGTCCGCGGTCATGAGAACCATGTCCCCGGGCTTCAGCTTGCGATGGACTTCCGGCAGGCGGCGATCGAAGGCTTCGAGCGCTGCGGCATAACCCGGCACGTCGCGGCGATGGCCGAAGAGCATGTCGAAATCGACGAAATTGGTGAAGACAAGATCACCGTCTTCCGCCTCATCCATGACCTTCAACGTCGCGTCCATCAGCGCCATGTTGCCATTGGCCTTGATGACACGGGAGACGCCTTGGTGGGCGAAGATATCGCCGATCTTGCCGACGGCATGGACCTTGCGGCCGGCTTCCACCAGGCGGTCGAGCAGCGTGGGTTCGGGTGGCAGGACGGAATAGTCGCGGCGATTGCCGGTGCGCTCAAAGGTCTGGACCGTTTCGCCGATGAAGGGACGGGCGATGACACGGCCGATGTTCAAGGGATCGAGCAGTTTGCGGACGATCTGGCAGAGTTCGAGCAGGCGTTCGAGACCGAAATGGGTTTCGTGGGCTGCGATCTGGAAGACGGAGTCGCTCGAGGTGTAGCAGATCGGCTTGCCGGTGCGGACATGCTCCTCGCCGAAGCGGGTGATGACTTCGGTGCCCGAGGCGTGACAATTGCCGAGGATGCCAGGGAGGTTTGCCTCGCGACAGATCGCCTCGACGAGATCCGCCGGAAAAGCTTCCTCGCCTTCGGGGAAATAGCCCCAGTCGAACATGACGGGGGTTCCAGCGATTTCCCAGTGGCCGGAGGGGGTATCCTTGCCTTTCGACACTTCGCTGGCCGCGCCATGCAAGCCGAAGACCCGCTCGGGGATCGGCATGCCATGCGGCGTGCTGCCCGTGGAGAGCCTGGCTGCGGCAAGCAGGCCAAGCGCCGACATATTGGGGAGCACCAATGGCCCCTGACGCAGGCCCTTCCGGTCACCGGCGCCAGCCGCGCAGAATTCGGCGATATGGCCGAGGGTATCAGAGCCGTCGTCACCATAAGCGGGTGCATCGGGTGCACCACCGATGCCGAAGGAATCGAGAACGAAGAGGAAAGCGCGTGCCATGTGCAACTCACGGCCGGGTCTGGTTTGTTGTGTATGCCGGCCTTCGCCAGCATCCTTAGCGCCTGTCCAAGGCCTTGGCAAACCTGCTCAGCAGTCGCTGCAGGTGACTTCCGTACCGAGGCGCTGGCGGAAATAGAACTCGCGGCCGATCGTCAGGCTTTTGGCCTGCGTGCTGGACAGGCCGGGCAGGTACATCATCAATTCATGCGTCACGCTGAGTTCGCTGCGGATCAGAAACGTATCGGCCACCAGCATATCGGCGGGCACTGGGGCCGTTGTTCCGACGGCATAGGGCGCCACTCCGGTGGTCGACCAGGACCAGGCCACCTTGGGGGCCTTGGTGGAGTCGATCTTGATCGCGGTGACCTTGATGAGGAGATTGTTGGAGGGATAGGGAACGAAGACCGCTCCAGAGACATCCGCCATGGTCGCCAGGAAGGTCTTGCTGACCTTTTCCTGCCGGGCGACGAGATCGGCCACAGTGCTGCTCGCCATCGACGTCTTTTTGGCGACGCTCAGACCCATGGTGAGTTCGAAAGCCATGAGATAGAGGACGATGAGCATGGGCGCGACGATGGCGAATTCCACGCCTCCGACACCCTGCCGGTCATGCAGGAAGCGCTTGAATGCGCTTCGAGCACCCGCCACACCGCGCTGCAGAGAGGCCACGCTTCGTATCAGCAAGGACATATCTCGGCCTCTGGTGCTCATGGATAGTTCTCGTTCTGGAAGGCGGTGGTGGCGACGATCAGGAAGTCTGACGGCATGGAGCCATCGGCGGGGCGAATGGTCGTGATGTAGGGGCGGACGAGATCCGTGATCACCTGCCAGCGGTAATAGGCGCGCAGCATGTTGATAGTGGAGGGGCCGCCGGGCGTGAACTTGAAGCTGGTCGGATCGATATCGGAGAAGGCGGCGGTCGATTTGCGCGGAATGCTCTTGGGGATAGCAGCAAAACTGGTGAAGGTTCGTGCATCTATGTAGAGCTTGCTCGGCGTGGTGATTTCGCTCTCCGAACATTGGATCATGATGTCCACCTCGTCGCAGAAGGCCCTGCGGAAATCTGTCATGTCCATATCCGTGTCGACGCGGCTCATCTGATAGGTGATCTGCCCCGTCCGAAGCTGTCGTCCAAGGGTGTTGACCGCATTCGTCACCAGTTGCTCGGCGGCAAAGGCAACAAAGGTCTCGATGATCGCGAAGATGATGATGAAATAGGGAACCGCCAGGATCGCGAATTCGATGGCAGCCGCGCCGTCTCTCGACCGCGCCAGTTTCCGCCAGAGACGGAAGCGTGGCTTGCGGATGCGCTCAATCCCTTGATGTCGATCGATATGCTGGCTGGTCATAGCCTTGGTCATCCTCAAAGATGAGGAGAAGCTACGAGCCAAATGTTGATTTTCCGTTTCCCGAATATTTACACTTTGCAGAGCCGGTTGAACCGAAAACTCGCAAACGTCACGGAGTAGCGCCGGTCTGGGCGTGTTCCTCACAGTTCGGCGTACAGGAAAGGACGGTGCGTGCCGTCGACTTGAACACGCGGACGGTGCTCGCTTCGTCGATGGACACGAGGATCCGCTCGTCGACTATCGCATTGCCATCGGCATCGAGCAGAACGAGGTTGGTGGTTCCGTAAGAGCGGCCGGTCAAGACGATCGTCTTTGAATCGGCGACCGTGGCATCCGCCACCTCGGCATTCCCGACGATAACCTTGCTCACGGGGCGATCGAGCTTCAGGACCCGAGCACTATTCATATAGACACGCAGGATGCCTTCATCCTCCGCATGCGCTGCGGGCGCGGGCGCGACCATGGCGATGGCCAGGATCATGGCTGCTGCAGCGGCGAAACGACGATCGGACATGGACGTGCCTTTGGAATACGCGCGTGAAGAGGTGCCGTGAGGATGCAGGCTTTAGGTGAATGAAGCGTTAAACTGGCGAGAAGGCCGACTTCGGGGTCCGTCACACCGTCCGGATCGTTCTTTTTCACCGGCAGCAAGGGTTCAGAACGCGCAACCTGTGCCATCCCGACACGAAAAAGCGGCGGGAAATGTTAACCCGGCCCATTCCGTCGTTCGCCGACCGGGATCGTGCAGCGCGGGAGATAGCGACATGAGCGGCAAAAGCTTGGAAATGCAGGCTGTTCGGCAGCATCTTAGCGGTCATTTCCAGCTTTCATTTACCACAGCGACTGCTAGCGGCGTTTCACGATCTGCTAACCGTTTTTCTTAAGTCGATGGCAACACGGCGGCGTTTAGGTTGGCGACATCCGAGCAACGGCAAACAGTTGCCGGCAGTGCTGATCAACCTCGCGGAGTAGGAGAAATAACATGACCAAGCTTTTCGCACGTTTCGTCAAGGACGAGTCCGGCGCAACCGCCATCGAATACGGCCTGATCGCCGCCCTGATTTCCGTCGCCCTCATCACCGGCGCGACGACCCTCGGCAACGCCTTGAACAACCAGTTCGACCAGGTTTCGAAGGAACTGGATTTCAAGAGCAAGTAATCCGATCCTCGCATGCCAAAAGGACTGCTTCGCCTCGCGAAGCAGTCCTTTTTTTGTTTAGGCCGGGGTTTTCGAAATATTCACGTATTCCCGGCAAAATCTCCCCGCTTGGAGGGCCTGTGATGTATGCGTGGATAGTCTTGCTCGTACCGCCGCTGTGTCTCGCGACCGCAGCGCTTACCGACTTCCTGGAGATGAAGATCCCAAACCGGATCCCCCTCTTCCTAGCCGCCTGCTTCTTGCTCGTTGTCCCGTTTAGCGGTCTTGGCCTTGTCGAGATCGCCTGGCATCTGGCAGCCGCATTGATGGTCTTCTCCGCGTGCTTCGCTCTTTTTGCGTTGAACGTGATGGGCGGCGGGGATGCGAAGATCCTCACTGCGGCGGCCCTGTGGTTTGGATTTAACACCTCGCTCTTCGAATTTCTGGTGTTTACCGGTTACCTCGGCGGCTTCTTGACCATTGCCGTGATCCTGCTCAGGGCAAACTGGGACAAGCTTGCAACGGTCGGGATGAGACTTCCACAGACATTGATGGACGCCAAGAAAATCCCCTATGCAATCGCCATCGGCGCGGCCGGGCTGATCGCGTATCCCAGCTCTCCGCTGGTCTTGTCAGCGATCCAGAACATTCGCTGAGGCCCTACAAGAAACCTTCTATTAACTACGATTGTAAGCGGCTTATTAACTATAAGTACACCAATTCCTGATCAATCTTGCCGGCAGAACCTATTGCGTCGCCCGAGGATCGATCATGAAACCCGCCCGCCTCATCATACTCGCTGTCGCCGTCGTGGCCGCCGGTATGGCCGGTCTCCTCGCCATGCGGCTGAGCGGCAACCAGACCGTCATCGTTCAAGACTCTGTCGTCGAGAAGGAACCGACGATCGATGTTCTTGTCTCGGCAAAGAACCTTCCCGTCGGTGCCCGGCTCGATGAAACCTCCATGCGCTGGATGCCCTGGCCGGAGGGAAGCCTCGTCGACGGTTTCATCACCTCTTCCACACGGCCTGACGCGCTCACGGAACTGACGGGCGTCGTCGTCCGCCTGCCGGTTTTCGAGGGCGAACCCTTGCGCCGGGAAAAGATCGCCGATTCCTCGTCTCGCATCCTGTCTGCGCTGCTGCCATCCGGCAAGCGCGCCGTCTCGACCGAAATCTCTGTTGCGACCGGCGCCGGCGGCTTCATCCTGCCGAATGACCGGGTCGACGTGATCATGGTGCGCAAGGGCGACGAGGATAACTTCCTGACGGAAACCGTTCTCTCCAACGTGCGGGTCCTCGCAATCGACCAGCAGATCGAGGAAGCACCCGATGGATCCAAATCCGTTATCGGCACGACCGCGACGCTGGAGCTGACACCGGACCAGACCAAAGTGATTACCGTTGCCCAGCAGATGGCCGACCGCCTGTCGCTGGCACTTCGTTCCGTCGCAGATGCCCAGGAGGAAGACACTTCCGCCGCCGAGCATCTGTTGAGCGGCGGAGATGGCCAGCCGACCATCCAGGTCATCAAGTCCGGCGAGGTCGTCAAATCGACCTCCTCGACCGCCAATTCCATGCAGTGAGTGGGGACGCATCGTGGCCAGCCTGACGCACAAACTTCGAGTTTCCCTGACCGCCAGCATTGCCTTCGCCATGGCAATCAGTGGCGTGCCGACCTCGTTCTCCAAACACGGATCGCCGTTTCCAACGGCGGAAGCTGCGCAGGAAACTCTGCTCAGGATCACCAATGCCGGTCCGGGCGCACGCCGCGCCGTCAAGCTTGGACTGAACAAGGCTCTGGTCGTCGATCTGCCGGCGGACGCACACGATATACTGGTCGCAGATCCAGTGATGGCGGATGCCGTGACACGCTCTTCGCGCCGCATCTACCTCTTCGGCAAGATGGTAGGCCAGACGAATATATTCATTTTCGGCGCAAATGGCGAAGAGATCGTCAGCCTCGACATCCAGATCGAGCGCGACATCTCCGGCCTCGAAGCCAATCTGCGCCGCTTCATTCCCGAATCCGACATCAAGGTCGAGATTGTCTCTGACAACATCGTGCTGACAGGCACCGTGCGCACGCCGCAGGATGCATCTCGTGCAGCCAGCCTTGCGGAAGCCTTCCTCAAGGGCGGTGAAGCGACCACCCGCAACACGACCGCGACAAGCGAGAGCAGCGGCGACGGCGCCGTGGCGATCTATGCCGAACAGAGACAGACGTCACAGATCGTCAACCTCCTGACAATCGAGGGCGAGGATCAGGTGACGCTCAAGGTCACCGTGGCGGAAGTGAGCCGCCAGGTGCTGAAGCAGCTCGGCTTCTCGGGCAGCATTTCCGACGGCTCGACCGGGATCAGCTACGCCAACCCTTCGAACCTCGGCAATGCGATCGATCCGACCGGAACGGCCACGATTACTGCAGGCATCGGCGGCCTCGGAATCAATACCTACATCAATGCCATGGAACAGGCCGGCGTCATGCGGACGCTCGCAGAGCCGAGCCTCACCGCGATTTCGGGCGAACCAGCGAAGTTCTATGTCGGCGGTGAATACCGTCTCGCCGGGCAGCAGGAAGTGAGCAGCGACGAAGAGGGCATCTCCATTGAGCGCACGACCCAAAGCGTCGACTACGGCATCGAGCTGAATTTCCGCCCTGTGGTGCTCGCCCCCGGCCGTATCAGCCTGCAGATCGAAACCAACGTGTCGGAACCGACATGGGAAGGCTCGCAGGTGACCGGCAACATCCTGAATCAGGTTCCCGGTTCGACCTATCTCTCGATCCGCAAGCGCGAAGCATCGACCACGGTGGAGCTGCCGTCCGGTGGTTCGATCGTGATTGCCGGTCTCGTGCAGGACAATATTCGCCAGGCAATGTCGGGCCTGCCGGGCCTTTCCAAGGTTCCGGTGCTGGGCACGCTGTTCCGCAGCAAGGACTTCCAGCGCAACGAGACCGAACTCGTCATCATTGCGACGCCCTATCTGGTGCGGCCTGTGGCGCGTGGCGCCCTGTCGCGGCCGGATGACAATTTCAACCCCGAGAACGACGGTGCGACCTTCTTCCTGAACAAGGTGAACAAGGTCTATGGCCGCCGCGAGAACAGCGAACCGACCGGCCAATACCATGGCGCGGTAGGCTTCATCTACAAGTGAACGGCGCGAGGATCGTGATGAAACACTCGGCACGTCAAGTCAGGGAAAGTCGGCCAGCCATGGCATCCGCACGTCAGTCATTCCAGCGTCTCGTTCTTTCCAGCCTGCTTCTGGGTTCAGCCGCCGTGCTCACCGGGTGCGGTAGCATGAAGGATCAGATGTCGACATCGGCCGTTCCGGACGACTACCGCACGCGCCATCCGATTATGCTGAGCGAGGTCGAGCACACGCTCGACGTTCCGATCGCTTCCGGCGACCATAGGCTGACAGTGAGCGTGCAGGATTCGATTGCAGGCTTTGCCGCAGACTATCTCTCGGCCTCTACGGGTACGATCCAGGTCATGGTTCCGCACGGCTCGCCAAATTCCGGCGCGGCCTCGGCCATGCGCAAGCAGATCCGTCAGGTTCTGACCACGCGCGGCGTGCCTTCGAACCGGATCATCGAGACCTCGTATCAGGCTGAGGCGAACAGCAATGCCGCACCGGTGCGGATCAGCTATGTGGCGATCACGGCGATGACCAACCCTTGCGGCGAGTGGCCCGAGGACCTGCAGAACAACACTTTCAGCAACAAGAACTACCACAATTTCGGCTGCGCGACGCAGAGCAACCTCGCCGCTCAGATTGCCAATCCGATGGATCTCGTTACCCCCCGCGACATGGCACCGATCGACGCGACCCGGCGGTCGACCGTCATCGGTCTTTATCGCGACGGAAGCGACACCTCCACGAACTGATGCGGCAGCGGTCCAAGAGGACGGGATGAGAGCATGAACGCGATCGATTATGACATCGGCGATACCAATGACGGATATCACGGAGCTTCCGCGACCGTTACGGCTGGAGACGTCGAGAACCTGCGGCCACTGCCACGCATTTCCATCCATGCCTTCTGCATCAGCGAGACGGTGCATAGGACCATGGAGCAATGCGCAGGCGATCGGCGAATGGCGCGCGTCAGCATGCGCGTTACGCATGGCAACATCTCTGCCGCGGCCAACATGTTCTCCTCGACGCCGACGCCGAACCTGATCATTCTGGAAACGGACGCGGCGCCACGTGATCTCTTGAGCGAACTCGCACCTCTGGCCGAGGTCTGCGACCCGAGTTCTCGCGTCATCGTGGTCGGTCGCCACAACGATATCGCGCTTTATCGCGAGCTCATCCGCAGCGGCATTTCGGAATATATCGTAGCACCCTTCAGCATGGCCGACATGATGGGCGCGATTGCCTCGATCTTCGTCGATCCCGAGGCTGAACCGCTCGGTCGCAGTATTGCCTTCATCGGCGCCAAGGGCGGTGTGGGCTCCTCCACGATCGCGCATAACTGCGCCTTCGGCATCTCCTCGCTGTTTTCGACCGAAACCGTTCTTGCCGACCTCGACCTTCCCTTCGGCACCGCCAATATCGACTTCGACCAGGATCCAGCCCAGGGCATGGCGGAAGCCGTGTTTTCGCCGGAGCGATTGGACGAGGTGTTCCTCGACCGCCTGCTGACGAAATGCGGTCAGAACCTTTCGCTGCTCGCGGCACCCTCGATGCTCGACCGCGGCTATGACTATGAGCGTGGGGCCTTCCAACCGATCCTTGATGTGCTCCAGCGTAGCGCGCCGGTGACCGTGCTCGACCTGCCGCATACCTGGGCGGACTGGACGCGGGCGGTGCTGGCCGATGTCGACGAGATCGTCATCACCTGCGCACCCGACCTCGCAAACCTGCGCAACATGAAGAACATGATCGACGCGCTGAAGAAGCTGAGGCCGCAGGACAAGCCGCCGCATCTGATCCTCAATCAGGTGGGCATGCCCAAACGGCCGGAGATCGCGCCGTCTGATTTCTTCGAGCCGCTCGAGCTTGAGCCGGTCGCGATCATTCCCTTTGATGCGCAGCTTTTCGGCACGGCAGCCAATAGTGGTCGGATGATCAGCGAAATGGATGCGAAGTCGCCGACGGCGGAGACCTTCTCGCAGCTTGCCCATCTCGTCACGGGCCGCGCAACGATCAAGAAACCCAAGAAAGCGGGCCTCGGCTCGTTCATCGAGAAACTGCGCAAGAAGTAGACCGGTAACAGGAACAGGTAGAGCTCATGTTTGGCAAACGCGGAAACGACGGTTTCGGCAAAGGCGGGGCGGGCATCGGCACGATCCCGGCACAGCCGGCTGCTGCCGCGCCTGCGGCACGCTCCAGCACGCTGATCGAGCCCGGCAGCCCTGAGGTCAGCAACCGGCAGCAGGTCACGCCGCCCTCGATGCAGACCCCGAGTCGCAAAAAGCCACCGCGGACGGAAGATTATTACGACACCAAGAGCCAGGTCTTTTCGGCGCTGATCGACACGATCGACCTGTCGCAGCTGGCCAAGCTCGACGGCGAAAGCGCGCGCGAAGAAATCCGCGATATCGTCAACGATATCATCACGATCAAGAATTTCGCGATGTCGATCTCCGAGCAGGAAGAGCTGCTCGAGGACATCTGCAACGACGTCTTGGGCTATGGTCCGCTTGAGCCGCTGCTGGCACGCGATGATATCGCCGACATCATGGTCAACGGGGCTGGCCAGACCTTCATCGAAGTGGGCGGCAAGACGATCGAGTCGGAGATCCGATTCCGCGACAACTCGCAGCTTCTGTCGATCTGCCAGCGCATCGTCAGCCAGGTTGGCCGCCGCGTCGATGAATCCAGCCCGATCTGCGACGCGCGTCTGCCCGACGGTTCGCGTGTCAACGTCATCGCTCCGCCACTTGCGATCGACGGGCCGGCACTCACCATTCGTAAGTTCAAGAAGGACAAGCTCAATCTCGCGCAGCTGGTCAAGTTCGGGGCGATTACGCCGGAAGGTGCAGAAGTCCTGCAGATCATCGGCCGCGTTCGTTGCAACGTCGTCATCTCCGGCGGTACCGGTTCGGGTAAGACAACGCTTCTCAACTGCCTGACGGGTTTCATCGACCAGGACGAGCGCATTATTACCTGCGAAGACACGGCCGAACTGCAGCTGCAGCAGCCGCACGTCGTGCGACTTGAAACGCGCCCGCCGAACATCGAAGGCGAGGGCGAGATCACCATGCGTGACCTCGTCAAGAACTGCCTGCGTATGCGCCCTGAACGCATCATCGTCGGTGAAGTGCGCGGACCTGAAGTTTTCGACCTTCTTCAGGCGATGAACACCGGCCACGACGGCTCGATGGGCACGATCCACGCCAATACGCCGCGCGAATGCCTGAGCCGTATGGAATCGATGATCGCCATGGGCGGCTTCTCGCTGCCGGCCAAGACCGTGCGCGAAATCATCTCCGGCTCGATCGACGTCATCATCCAGGCGGCCCGCCTGCGCGACGGCTCGCGCCGCATCACCCACATCACTGAGGTGATCGGGATGGAAGGCGACGTGATCATCACCCAGGACCTGATGCGCTACGAGATCGACGGCGAAGATGCCGGCGGCAAGATCATCGGTCGGCACATGTCGACGGGCATCGGCAAGCCGCATTTCTGGGATCGCGCCCGTTACTACAACGAGGATCGGCGTCTGGCGGCCGCTCTGGATACGATGGAACAGAAGTCGAAGGGGATCTGACCAGCATGTTCGGCATCGATCCCACCATTCTCGCCATTGTGCTCCTGGTCGCTGTCTCGACCGGTGCCGTGGCCTATGGTGTGCTCTTTTCGCGGATCGAAACCGACAAGAAGACGTCAAGCCGCATCAACCGCGTCAGGTCCGCCGAGACGGACACAAATCAGGTGAAGGCAGCACGCGACCGCGTGCAGGAAGTCTCCAAGCGCCGCAAGTCGGTTCAGGATTCTCTGAAAGAGCTGGAAAAGAAGCAGCAGCAGGAGAAAACCAAGAAGGCCAATGCCACGAGCCTGAAAGCCAAGCTGGCGCAGTCCGGCTTGTCGGTGACCTTGACACAGTTCTATCTGATGAGTGCCGTTCTCGGTCTTGTCGTGCTCGCAATGACCTTCCTTTCCGGCATGCCGCCGCTCGTGATGGCCGGCGCGTCCTTCGTTGCAGGCCTCGGTTTGCCGCGCTGGATCGTCGGTTTCCTCGTCAAACGGCGGCAGAAGAAATTTCTCGAGGAATTCCCGAACTCGCTCGACGTCATGGTTCGTTCGATACGGTCAGGCCTTCCCTTGAACGACGCTATCCGGATGATCGCCTCAGATGGTCAGGAGCCGGTCAAGGCCGAATTTCGCCGTATGGTGGAGTCGCAACAGCTTGGTCTCAGCGTGCCCGATTCAGTCGCCCGCATGCACCAGACCATGCCGCTCAACGAAGTCAGCTTCTTTTCCATCGTAATCGCGATCCAGGGTCAGGCGGGCGGCAACCTTTCGGAAGCCCTATCGAACCTCTCCCGCGTGCTGCGCGATCGCAAGAAGATGAAGGCCAAGGTCAATGCGCTTTCGATGGAAGCGAAGGCCTCGGCTGCAATCATCGGCGCCCTGCCCTTTATCGTGGCGCTTCTCGTCTACCTGACGTCGCCAGCCTACATCATGATCCTCTTCACCGATTCCCGCGGACATCTGATCCTCGGCTTCTCGGCGGTCTGGATGAGCATCGGGCTACTTGTGATGCGCAACATGATCAACTTCGAGATCTGAGGAGCGGGTGAGATGACGGAAGACTGGGCCGCACAAGTCACCGATCCCGCACTGCTGATTGCCGTGCTCGTGGCGCTCGCGGTTTTCGGGACCTTTTACACCATCGCGATGCCTTATCTGGAGCGCGGCGACCTGAACAAACGCATGCGCGCCGTATCGACCGAGCGCGACCTGATCCGGGCCCGGGAGCGGGCGAAACTGAACGCGGAAACCGCGCAGAGCCGCGCGTCGCTCAGAACGACCAACAACAAGTCCGCGCTGAGTATCGTCGAGCGCTTCAATCTGCGCAAAGCGCTTGTCGACGACACGACCGTCGACAAGTTGAAGGCAGCCGGCCTCAGATCGCAGAATGCACTGAACGTGTTTCTGGTCGCGCGCTTCCTTTTGCCCTTCGCGACGCTGGCGCTCACGGCGTTCTGGATCTTCGTGATGGGAAATCTGGCGGAAAAGCCTCTGCCGATCCGGCTTTTTGCCACCATCGTCGGCGGCTATATCGGTTTCTATCTGCCGAACATCTATATTTCGAACCGCATCAGCAAGCGGCAACAGTCGATCAAACGGGCCTGGCCGGATGCGCTGGACCTGATGCTGATTTGCGTCGAATCGGGCATTTCGCTGGAGGCCTCCATGCGACGCGTGTCGGAGGAGATCGGTGAGCAGTCACCGGAGCTCGCAGAAGAAATGGTGCTGACGACGGCAGAGCTTTCGTTCTTGCCCGATCGGCGGCAGGCTCTCGAAAATCTCGGGACACGTACGCAGCTCGACGGCGTCCGAAACGTGGTTCAGGCCCTCATCCAGGCCGATCGATACGGTACCCCGGTTGCCCAGGCACTTCGTGTTCTTGCTCAGGAAGGTCGCGACGAGCGCATGAACGAGGCGGAGAAGAAAGCCGCAGCCCTGCCTCCGAAGCTCACCGTTCCAATGATCCTGTTCTTCCTGCCCGTACTGATCGCCGTCATTCTCGGCCCTGCCGGAATTCAGGTTTCCGACCGGTTCTGATCACCGGTCGAAGAGGGTCAGTGAACGGTCGCGAGTTCTTCTTCGAGGAGCTTCAGCGCATCCTGGAGCGCTTCCACCAGGATATCCGTCAGTTCATCGGATTTGTTCTCGAGAAGCATCAGCTTGACTGCCATGTCCTGCTGCTCGAAATACTGATCAGGTCCTTCGTTCATCGTCATGTCCCCTTAAGGCCGAATCATCTCGGCTGGTTCCACGATGATGATCTTTCCTTGCGCAGGGCTTTCACCGTATTGCCGACGTGCGGTCAAGCCTCGGCCTTCACGTCACCGGCCGTGACAGCGGTGCTGAAGTTCGAGAAGAATTCGCCAGCCAGTTTCTTCGATGTCGATTCAATCAGGCGGCTTCCGAGCTGAGCGATCTTGCCGCCAACCTCGGCTCTCACCGTATAGGTCAGCAGAGTGGCACCATCCTCTTCGGACGCCAGGGTGACGTCGGCACCGCCTTTGGCAAAGCCTGCAAGGCCACCCTTGCCCTCACCGGCGATGGTGTAGGAATGCGGCGGGTTGAGGTTCTGCAGTTCGACAGCACCTTCGAACTTTGCCTTGATCGGCCCGATCTTGAGGACGACTTTGGCAGTCATGTGGGTGTCCGAGGTTTTTTCCAGGCTCTCGCAGCCGGGTATAGACCGACGCAGGATATCGGGATCGTTGAGCGCCTGCCATACGGTCTCGACCGGCGCCTCGATGCGCTCGCTGCCTTGCATGTCCATCCGGCATTCCTCCCTTGCAGATCGCGGGCTCCCTCCCGCAGCGATCAGACTGCATGGCGAAGGCGGCGCATGCAAGACTGCTAAAGCATCAGAGGGAAACGGTCAGACGACGACGGCTTGTTCCACGCGGTCCTTGGACCCGAAGAAGCGGAGGTAACGCTCGACCTCTGCTGGATCTCCTGTTGCCTTGCGCGGATTGTCCGAGAGCTTCACGGCCGGGCGGCCATTGGCTTCCGACACCTTGCAGACGATCGAGATCGGCTTCAGGCCGGCGATTTCCACGGGCGCGCAGCCGGCGAAATCATTGGTGAGATTGGTGCCCCAGCCAAAGGACATGCGCACCCGACCGGCGAAATGGCGGTAGGTGTCGATGATGGCATCGACATCGAGACCATCCGAGAAGATCAGCAGCTTCTTGCGTGGATCGCGACCCATTTTCTTCCACCAGTCGATGATCTTCTCACCACCCTCGATCGGCGGCGCGCTGTCTGGGCGGAAGCCGGTCCAGTCTGCCACCCATTCCGGTGCGTGTTCGAGGAAGGATGTGGTTCCGTAAGCATCGGGAAGAACGATCAGAAGATTGCCGCCATAGAGACGATTCCAGTCCTTCAGGACCTGATAGGGGGCTGCTGCCAACTGTTCGTCAGTCTTGGCAAGTGCCGCGACGACCATTGGCAGTTCGTGAGCATTCGTACCGACCGCTTCGAGATCGGAATCCATGGCCAGCAGGACATTGCTGGTGCCCGTGAAGGCCGGACCGATGCCTTCCTTCAGGGCATCGACGCACCAGCGCTGCCAGAGGAAGCTGTGGCGGCGGCGGGTGCCGAAATCCGAGATCCGCAGGCCAGGAAGCTCACGCAGGCGCTCGACCTTGGACCACATCTTGGCCTTGGCGCGCGCATAGAGCACGTCGAGTGTGAAATAGCCAAGGTTGCGCATGGCAGCGCGCGAGCGCAGCTCGTTGATGATGGCAAGTGCCGGGATTTCCCAGAGCGTCGTCTCCATCCAGCTGCCATGGAATGTCAGCTCATATTGGCCGTCGCGCTTAGCCAACTCATATTCGGGAAGCTGGAGATTGCCGAGCCAGGCGAGGAATTCCGGTTCGAAGATCTGGGCCCGGCCATAAAAAGTGTTACCCGCAAGCCAGATCATTTCCTTCTTGGTCAGACGCAGCGAACGGACGTGATCGAGCTGATCGCGCAGCTCCTGCTCGTCGATCTCATCGGCGAGACGGACCGAGGTCGTGCGGTTGATCAGCGTGAAGGTTGCGTTGACCTCGGGATAGAGCTTCCAGATCATTTGGAGCATCAAGAGCTTATAGAAGTCAGTGTCGATGAGGCTGCGGATGATCGGATCGAGCTTCCAGGTGTGATTGTAGACCCTGGTCGCGATATCTGTCTTGGTCATAATCCACTGCCTTCCCACCCGCAGCAGTCGCTGCAGCGAGCGACCGGAATCTTCGGTCGCTTCCGCAGCAGTTATCGGCAATCGATTTCGGATTGTCCAGTGAGCGAGGTGCACTCATCGGACAGGTTGCATCACTGGCCGGGCGTGGGGTTGGACTGAGGCATGTTCTGGCCTTCGCTGGCCGTGCCGCCCGGAGATGGAGCCGGAGCGGTCTGCTGTGATTCGTTAGCCGGGTTATCAGGCGCAATCGAATTGCCCCACCATTCAGCGGGGATCCAGACCAGCATGGCGAGGATCAGGCCGCCAAGAAGGACAATCAGTACGGGCTTGCCGCGAAAGCCCTGGCGGGCCTCGACTGGGGTCATGGGCTCGGGCTTCAGGCCACGGGTCCGACGATCGGTCGTGTCGGGCATATCGGTTCTGTTGCTCATGGTGATGCTCCCGTTGTTCCGAGGCGCTCGAGGCGCCTTTCATCAGGACAAACGGGGGCTATCGCGGTTTGTTCCGCGAATTCGGCCGTTGCTCAGTAGCCGGATGTGCGGTCGACAACGAATTCCAGCGAATTGCCGGCCTCCAGACGGGCGATCTGCGCTTCCACGTGGCGGAAAAGGGCGCGGACATCGGATGCGGCTGCCGCATGGGGCGTGACGATCACATTAGGCATCGACCAGAGCGGGCTATCGGCGGCAAGCGGCTCTTTTTCGAAAACATCAAGGGATGCTGCCTTCAACGTTCCGTCGGTGAGGCACTCGATCAGTTCGGCTTCCTTCTGGCTGCCACCGCGACCGGCATTGAGGAAGATCGGACCTCCCAAGGCGCCGGTGCGGCGGAGTTTGGAGAAGAGTGCGCGATCATAGATGCCGCGGGTGTCGTCGGTGAGCGGCAGGAGGCCGACGAGGATGTCGGTTCGGCCGAGGAAGGCGTCGAGGCTCGTGGCATCGAAGGTTTCGACACCGTCGATTGTCTTAGGCCGACGCGACCAGCCGATGACATCGAAGCCCATGACCTTGAGCTTGCGGACGGCGTCTGCACCGAGGACGCCGAGGCCCATGACGCCGACGGTTACATCGCGGGCTTCGGGCTGATCGGCGATCTCGTGCCAGACGCGATCCCGCTGCTGGCCGGCATAGGCGGAGCCGTTGCGCAGGTGGTGAAGGCATTGCCAGACGACCCATTCGCTCATGCGGTCCGTCAGGCTGCGGTCGACGAAACGGACGATGGGAAGGTCGGGCAGTTCATAGGCGGAGAGGATATGATCGACGCCCGCGCCGCCAGAGAAGATGGCCTTCAAGCCTGATGCCCGCTGGAACAATGCCGGGTCCGGCTTCCAGACGACGGCGAATTCGGCGTCCGAGAGATCCCGGTCAGCATTCGCCGGATCGCCCATGTCGATGACAGGTCGATCACCGAACGCGGCGTGAAGTGCTGAGATCACGCTTTCGCGCGCGAAGCGGAGGTCGATGACGACGGGGCGTTTTTCGGACATGGGGAACTCACATTATTGGCGGATGCCGCCGGCGTCGACGGCTTCGAGATTGAAGGCGGCCGCCATCAGGGCGCGGGTGTAATCCGCCTTCGGGGCGGCGAAGACTTCTGCTGCAGGCCCCTTTTCGACCACCTTGCCGCCGCGCATGACGATCAGCTCGTTGGCGAGAGCCTTCACCACCTTCAGGTCATGGCTGATGAACAGATAGGCGAGGTCGTGCTTAGCTTGCAGGTCGCGCAGGAGATCGACGACCTGAGCCTGCACCGTCATGTCGAGGGCGGACGTCGGTTCGTCGAGCATGACGAAACGGGGTTTCAGAACCATGGCACGGGCAATTGCGATGCGCTGGCGCTGTCCGCCGGAGAATTCATGCGGGTAGCGCCAGCGGGTGGCGGGATCGAGACCGACCTCTTCGAGCGCCCAGGCGACGCGGCTGTCGCGCTCTTCTGCCGTGAGCTGCTTTTCGTGGACCTTCAGGCCCTCGGCGATGATTTCACCCACCGACATGCGGGGGCTGAGAGAGCCGAAGGGATCCTGGAAGACGATCTGCAGGCGATCTCGGAGCGGTCGCATCTCACTGTAGGAGAAGGCGTGGATGTCCTTGCCGATGAAGCTGATGCGGCCCTTTGACGATATGAGGCGCGAAAGCGCGAGACCAAGCGTGGTCTTGCCCGAGCCGGATTCGCCGACGACGCCGAGCGTCTGGCCGGCTCTGAGCGTGAGGTCCACGCCGTCGACCGCCTTCACGTGGTCGACGGTGCGGCGGAGGAACCCTGCCTTGATCGGGAACCAGACGCGGATGTCTTCGCCCTGCATGACAATGGGCTTTGTCTCGTCCAGGACAGGCGGTTCGCCACGTGGCTCGGAGGCGAGCAGCTTCTTCGTATAGGGATGTTGCGGGCGCTCGAAAATCTCTTCGACCGCACCTGCCTCGACGATCTCACCCTTGGTCATGACGCAGACGCGATCAGCAAACTTGCGGACGATGCCGAGATCATGGGTGATGAAGAGCATGGACATGCCGTGCTCGGTCTTCAGGCGACCAAGAAGATCGAGGATCTGGGCCTGCACGGTGACGTCGAGAGCGGTGGTCGGCTCATCGGCAATCAGGAGCTTAGGGCGATTGGCGAGCGCCATGGCGATCATGACACGCTGGCGCTGGCCGCCGGAGAGCTCATGCGGAAAAGCCGTCAGCCGCTTTTCCGGCTCGCGGATGCCGACCTGATGAAGGAGTTCCAGCACCCGGGCGCGGGCGCCATCGCCTTCCAGACCCTGATGCAGGGCCAGGATCTCGCTAATCTGCCGCTCGATCGTGTGAAGCGGATTGAGCGACGTCATCGGCTCCTGGAAGATCATGGTGATGTCATTGCCGCGCACCGAGCGGAGCTCTGGTTCGCTGGCTGTCATCAGGTCACGACCGTCGAAAAGGATCTCGCCGGAGGGGTGGCTGGCGGCGGGGTAAGGCAGGAGCTTCAGGATCGACGCGGCGGAGACGGATTTGCCCGAGCCGGATTCGCCCACAAGTGCGACGATCTCGCCACGGCCGATGTCGAAAGAGACGCGGCTCACCGCCAGGCTATCGCGACCGCCCTGGTGGAAGGCGACGGAGAGATCGCGCACGGAGAGCAGGGGCTTCATGTGTTCGCTCATCGGAAGGTCTTTCTCGGATCAAACGCATCGCGCACGGCTTCGCCGACGAAGATCAGCAGCGAGAGCATGATCGACATGGTGAAGAAGGCGGTGAGGCCGAGCCAGGGGGCCTGGAGGTTGCGCTTACCTTGCGCAATCAGTTCGCCGAGCGAGGGCGAGCCCGGCGGCATGCCGAAGCCGAGGAAGTCGAGCGAGGTGAGCGTCGTGATCGAGCCCGAGAGGATGAAGGGCAGGAAGGTCAAGGTGGCGACCATGGCGTTCGGCAGCAGGTGGCGGAACATGATCGTCCAGTTGCCGACACCAAGGGCGCGGGCGGCATTCACATATTCGAAGTTGCGCGCACGCAGGAACTCCGCGCGGACGATGCCGACGAAACCGACCCATGAGAAGAGCAGCATGATGCCGAGCAGGACGAAGAAGCCGGGTGGCAGGATGGCTGCGATGATCAAGAGGATGTAGAGGACCGGCATGGACGACCAGATCTCGATGAAGCGTTGCATCAGAAGATCGGTCCAGCCGCCGAAATAACCCTGCACGGCACCGGCCGTCACCCCGATCGCGGCAGAGGCGAGCGTCAGCGCGAGACCGAAGAGGATCGAGATGCGGAAGCCGTAGATCATGCGAGCCATGACGTCGCGCGCCTGGTCGTCTGTACCGAGCCAGTTCATGTTGCCGAGCACGCAGTTCGGATCGTCGGCCTTTAGCGGATAGGCGGCGCAGCGGGTCTCCTTGTCCATCAGCCAGAAGGGTGCTGTTGGTGCCGAATGCGGCACCTCGGAATTCACCGTGCGGTAGGAATAGCGGATCGGCGGCCAGACCATCCAGCCATTCGCGTTGATCTCATCCGAGATGAAGGGCGAGCGATAATCGGTGACGGCAAGGAAGCCGCCGAATTTTTCTTCCGGATAATCGACGACGACGGGGAAGAGGATCTCGCCCTTGTAGGAGGCGATGATTGGCCGGTCATTGGCAATGAACTCGGCAAACATGCTCAAGACGAACAGGACCATGAAGATCCAGAAGGACCAGAAGCCACGGCGGTTCGCCTTGAAGTTTTCAAGGCGGCGAGCGTTGGTAGGCTTGAGCCAAGTCTTTTTCGGCGGCGTGATGGAGGCGGTTTCGACGGCGGACATCAGACATCCCTCCGGTCGAAATCGATGCGCGGATCGATCCATGTGTAGATGAGGTCGGAGATCAGGCCGACAACGAGGCCCATCAGCGAGAAGATGTAGAGGGTGGCAAAGACGATCGGGTAGTCGCGGTTGACGACGGCGAGATAGCCGAGGCGGCCCAATCCATCCAGCGAGAAGATGTTTTCGATAAGCAGCGAACCGGTGAAAAAGGCGGAGATGAAGGCCGCAGGGATCCCTGCAATCACGATCAGCATGGCGTTGCGGAAGACATGGCCGTAGAGCACCTGGCGTTCGCCGAGACCCTTGGCGCGGGCGGTCACGACATACTGTTTCTTGATCTCGTCGATGAAGGAATTCTTGGTGAGCAGGGTCGTCGTGGCAAAGGCCGAGAGCAGGAGTGCGGTCAGCGGCAAGGCGAGGTGCCAGAAGTAGTCGATGATCTTCTCCCACCGGGAGAGTTCGGCGAAATTGTCGGAGGTGAGACCCCGAAGCGGGAACCAGTCGAAGAAAGATCCGCCGGCGAAAAGGACGATCAGAAGGATGCCGAAGAGGAAGCCCGGGACGGCATAACCGATGACGATGACGCCTGAAGTCCAGACATCGAAACGGGAGCCATCGGAGACGGCCTTCCGGATCCCGAGCGGAATGGAGATCGCATAGGAGATCAAGAGCACCCAGAGGCCGAGCGAGATCGACACCGGCATCTTTTCGATGATGAGATCAATGACGGACGTATTGCGGAAGAAACTCTCGCCGAAATCGAAGCGAATGTAATTCCACATCATTTCGAGAAAGCGCTCGAGCGGCGGCTTGTCGAAGCCGAACTGCTTTTCGAGTTTGGCGATCAGTTCCGGATCAAGGCCCTGGGCGCCGCGATAACGGGAACCGCCCTCCTCTGTGCCGGCCGCCTGGTTCAGCATATCGCCGCCACCCGAAAGGCGGGCGTCAGCGCTGTCGCCCTGACCGCTCAGCTGGGCGATGACCTGTTCAACCGGGCCGCCGGGGGCGAACTGGATGACGATGAAGGAGATGCCCATGATGCCGATCATGGTCGGGATCATCAGCAGCAGACGCCGGAGAATATAGGCCGTCATGCGCGACGTCCCGCTTCAGGGTCGGGTCTCACCATGATGTCCAAGCTCGTTTCGTCCGCCAATATAAGCCGCTCCGTTGTCCAGCGATTCGCCCCCTACATTCCTAGAGTCTCACGCTCCCGGCGCAAGCCCCGAGGCGGGGTCACGGGCTTTTCGCCCACCAGATCGAGGGAAAGCCGGTGCTGTAGGTCGGCAGTTCGGCCGGGTGCTCGAACTTGTCCCAGAAGGCATAGCGAGCGGTGCCTCCGTAGTAGAGCGGGATGACATAATCATGGGACAGAAGCACGCGGTCCATGGCTTTGGTGGCTGCGATCTGCTCATCGCGATCGGCGGGGAAGATGATCTTTTCGATCAGGGCATCGACGGCCGGATCGGAAATGCCGGCATAGTTCTGGGAGCCTTCGCGGTTCACCGATGTCGAACCCCAATAGTCGCGCTGCTCGTTGCCGGGGTTGAGTGTCTGGGCCCAGACGGTCCAGGTCATATCGTAGTCGAAGGTGCGGGTTCGATTGGTGTATTGGGAGGGATCGACCGTGCGCACGGCCATTTCCACACCGATCTTGCGCAATTGCTGCTGATAGGGAACCGCAACGACCTCAAGCTGAGGATTGGACAGCAAAAGTTCGAAGCGGAACGGCTGCCCGGTCTGCGAATTGACCATGGCATTACCGCGGAGCTCATAGCCTGCCTGTTTGAAGAGCTCGACTGCCTTGCGCAGATTGTCGCGCGAGGCCTGCGGAGAACCGCCGACGGGGTTGGCGTAGGGCGTATCGAAGACAGAGGCCGGAACCTTGTCCTTGAGGGCTGTCAGGAGCTCCAGTTCCTGGCCTTGGGGCAGCCTGCTGGAAGCAAGCTCCGTTCCGCTGAAAAAACTACTGACGCGGAAATAGGCATTGTAGAAGACGGTGCGGTTCAACTCCTCGAAGTCGAGGGCATAATTCAGCGCCTTCCGGACCCGCTGGTCCTTGAACATGTCGCGCCGCATGTTGGGCACGAGTGCCTGCATCACGCCCGTTGCGCGGAAGGGGTTTTCGTATTCCTCCTTCTTCACGCGGCCATCCTGGGCAGCGGGGAAGTCGAAGCCGGTTGCCCAGCGGGCGGCACGTGTCTCCTGCCAGAAATCGGTGTTACCGGAGCGGAAAGCCTCGAACTCGACGTCGCGGTCGCCGAACATCGTGTAGGTGACATTGCGGAAGTTGTTGTAGCCGACGTTGACGTTGAGATCCTTGCCCCAATAGTCGTCGCGCAGCTCGTAGCGGATCGTGGCGCCGGCCTTGAACTCAGCAATCTTGTAGGGTCCGGAGCCCATGACCGGCTCAAGCGTGGTGCGGGCGATGTCTCGCGGCTTGCCGTCGGCGCCGTTTGCTTCCCACCAATGTTTGGCGACGACCGGGAATTGGCCGAGGATCATTGGCAGTTCGCGGTTGTTCTTCTGATCGAAGCGGAAGGTCACATCGCGATCGCCGGTCTTTTCGGCGGAGATCACATGGCTGTAGTAGCTCATGTAGAGCGGGTTCAGCTCCTTGAGCTTTTCGAAGCTGAAGATGACATCCTCAGGCTGGACCGGCTCACCGTCGGCGAAGCGCGCTTCGGCCCGGAGCCTGAACGTGGCGCTGGAGATATCTGCCGGAAAGGAGACGCCTTCGGCGAGAAGCCCGTAACCGGTCGAAATCTCGTCGCTGGTGTCCTTGAGGAGCGTATCGAAGACGGTGGCAAGGCCAGGGGCTGCCTCTCCCCTGTCGAGCACGGGATTGAACGTATCGAAGGTTCCGGTCGAGGACATGCGCAAGGTGCCGCCCTTGGGCGCCTCGGGGTTCACGTAATCGAACCGGGCAAAGCCGGGCGGATATTTGACGTCGCCGAGAATTGAAACGCCGTGGCGGAATGGCTCCACGGGTTCCTGCGCTTGCGCGACAGTGGCCATCATGGGGGCCAGCCCCAGACTGGCAATGACACCCCAAATTGCGACGCGCTTGTTCCTCAGACTCATCACCCAAGATCCCCTTATTCTTTTCCGTGGTTGCGACGCAGAATAGGACAAATGGAGGCAAAATACAGACGACTGACAGAGAAGTGAGCGTGAGTGCCTCCGCAGATTCACCCCATTTCCGTTTCAGGCTAGACTGACAGGTGATTCACCCGGCACCCAGCCGAGGGGAATCCGGACAGACCGGGGACAAACAGACGATGAAAAAGACCTGGGGCACGCGCCCGATCGCCACTGCCTTGATGCTTGCGGCGGCTTTTGCGAGCGTCATCAGCGATACGGCGCTGGCCGAGGGGCGGCCAGCTAAGGAGCTTTTCGGCGGCATGGCTTTGCCGGCGAAGGCCGCGCCCTCGCCCTATGGATCCTATGCCAAGGGCTGTATCGCCGGTGCGGTTGCCATTCCGACCGATGGCCCGACATGGCAGGCGATGCGGCTTTCGCGCAACCGTCGCTGGGGACATCCGCAGATGATCGCGCTGCTAGAGCGTTTTTCCAGGGATGCCGTACAGCTCGGCTGGGGATCCGGCATCCTGATCGGCGACATTTCGCAACCGCGCGGCGGACCGATGCTGTCGGGCCATGCTTCGCACCAGATCGGACTGGATGCCGACATCTGGTTCACGCCGAAGCCGGCGAACCCGCTTTCAGCGCAGCAGCGCGAGGATATGCCTTTCACCTCCATGCTGCAGAAGGACAAGTTCCTGACTGTTGATCGGCGTCTCTGGACGAACACCCATGCGCAGGTCGTGGTGCAGGCGGCGAGTTATCCGCAGGTGGAGCGCATTTTCGTCAATCCGGCGATCAAGAAGAAACTCTGCGACACCTGGACGGGCGACCGCTCCGTGCTCGGCAAGATCCGACCGATCTATGGCCACGACGCGCATTTCCATATCCGGATGCGCTGCCCCGACGGCGCTAGCGGCTGCAAGCCGCAGGCGGCCGTGCCGCCCGGCGACGGCTGTGACAAGTCGCTCGCCTGGTGGTTCACCCAGGAGCCCTGGGCGGCACCGAAGAAGGACCCGAACGCCAAGCCGGCTCCGAAGCCGAGGGCCATGCAGGTTTCCGACCTGCCGAAAGCATGCGCCATGGTTCTGGACGCTCGGGGTCCTTCGAGCGAGATGGAAGCGACCTATCAGGCGAGTGGTGGAGCCATGCCGAGCAGCGCGGCCTCGGCATTCGTCGCGCCGCAAGCGGCAGGGGGCCAGGCCTTCGAATTGCCAGCGGTCGTTCCCGTGCCCGCCGCGCGCCCATCGGGCTGGTGAATCATAGACGGCTGGACGTCTTTTCAAGTCCGGCAGGCTGCGCTAGATGGGTTATCAAATCGATTTAAATGAGCTGGGGACCTGTCGTGAGCCGCACCCGTTGCATCGCCCTGATCGCGCATGACCAGAAGAAGGACGACATGGCGGAATTTGCCAGTCGCCATCAGGCCAAGCTCATGAACTGGCGGATCGTGGCGACCGGTACGACGGGCGGGCGGATCAAGGATGCGGTTCCTGAGCTCGACGTCACACGGTTGAAGAGCGGGCCGCTTGGCGGCGACCAGCAGATCGGTGCACTGATCTCGACCGGAGAAGTGGACATGCTGGTCTTCTTCGTCGACCCCTTGACTCCCATGCCCCATGATGTGGATGTCAAGGCATTGATGCGGCTTGCGACCGTGTACGACATTCCGATGGCGCTGAACCTCGCAACCGCCGACATCCTGATGCAGACCCTGACTGCCTAAAGGCAACGGGGCCCAAGACCGGACAGACCATGGCCCAGACACATCGCGACGACCAACTCCCCTTCCCGATCCTGATCGGCGACATCGGCGGCACCAATGCCCGCTTCTCGATCCTGATCGACGAAAGCGGCGAGCGGATCAGCTTCCCCAATGTGGTGAACAAGGATTTTGCGACGATCGACGATGCGATCCGCACCTGCGTTCTGGAAACCACGAGCCACAAGCCACGCTCGCTGATCCTGGCGCTGGCTGGGCCGATCAAGGGCGACGAGGTGCCGCTCACCAATTGTCCCTGGGTGGTTCGTCCGAAGATCCTGATGGCCGATCTCGGCTTTGCCGAAGTGCTGCTGCTCAATGATTTCGAGGCCCAGGCGCTGGCGGCTGCCACGCTCGAAGCCAGCGACCGGCAGAATCTCGGCTCGATCAGCGAGGCGCCGCTTGGTTCGCGCGTCGTGCTTGGTCCGGGCACCGGTCTCGGTGTGGCCGGCCTCGTCAGAGCGCGCGACATGTGGTTTCCGGTTCCGGGCGAAGGCGGGCATGTGGATGTCGGTCCACGGACTGCACGCGATCACCAGATCTGGCCGCATCTGACACCGGTGCGCGACCCGAATGCAGCGCTCGGGCGCATTTCCGCCGAAGAGCTTCTGTCCGGACGCGGGCTGATGAACATCTACCGTGCGCTCTGCAAGGCGGATGGCAATCTGACCCCACGTTACGACGAACCCGCCGAAGTCTCGGCCTCAGGTATCTCTGGCGCAGACGCGAGGGCGGGCGAAGCGCTCAGCCTGTTTGCAACCTATCTCGGCCGGGTGGCCGGCGATCTCGCGCTGATCTTCATGGCCAAGGGTGGTGTGTTCCTGGCAGGCGGCATTTCGCCGAAAATCCTGCCGGCGCTGCAGAGCGGCGAGTTTCGCGCCGCCTTCGAGGACAAGGCGCCGCATCAGGCCCTGATGCACGGCATCCCGACCTTCGTCGTCACGCATCCTCAAGCGGCCCTGCATGGGCTTGCCGCGTTTGCAACCTCGCCGGCTGACTTCGGTCTGGCCACCGAGGGGCGGCACTGGCGCTGAGCGTCGAAAACGCCCGCCTATGGCCAAAGGCGCCGCGACTGGCTATAGAGCGGCGGCGCCTGCGCGGGCGTGAAAGAGCAATCGCACAGGACATTTCTTCTTGGACGCCAGGAACACCGAAAGCCGCAAGACGGATATCGACAGCGTCTCCGCCATCCTCAAGCGCGTGATCGCGGAAAACGGACGTGAACACGTCAAGGGCTATGCCTTTGCCATCGTCTGCCTGCTGACGGTCGCGGCAACCACGGCTTTCACCGCCTGGATCATGGAGGCCGTGATCAACGAGGCGTTTGCCAATCGGCGGGCCGACCTCGTCTGGATTATCTGCGGATCGATCTTTGCGGCTTTCGTCATCCGCGGGTTTGCCGGCTACGGACAGGCCGTGACGCTGTCGAAGATCGGCAACAACATCGTTGCGCGCTATCAGCGCCGACTGTTCGGTCATCTGATGTCGCTCTCCGTCGGCTATTTCAGCGAGGCGCGCTCCGCGAGGCTGGCCGCTCAGATCAACGAAAACATCAACGGCGTTCGGGATGTCCTGAACCTCACCGTGACCTCTCTGGCGCGCGATCTGGTGACGCTTGTCGCCCTGATCGGGGTCATGCTGTTCCAGGATCTGGTTCTGACGCTGATCGTCTTTACCGTGGCACCGCCGCTTCTGATCGGGCTTCGCTATCTCTCGAGACGGCTGCGCAGCGCGACCAAAGAAAGCATCATCCTCAATTCCCACGTTCTCGGCGCAGTCCAGGAAACCGTCCAGGGTATCGCCATCGTCAAGGCCTTCACCATGGAGGCCCAGCTGCAGGAGCGGATCCAGTCGACGATCGACCAGGCAGAATGGCGCGCCAACAAGATTGCCCAGTTGAGCGAACGCAACGGTCCGATGACGGAAACCGTGGCCGGCTTCTCGATTGCCGGCGTCATGGCCTATGCCGCCTATCAGGCGATTTATGGCGGCGTGCTTCCCGGCGCTTTCTTCTCCTTCGTCACGGCGCTTCTGCTCGCCTATGAGCCGGCCAAGCGGCTCGCGCGCCTGCAGGTGCAGATGGAACGCGCGGCCGTCAATGCGCGCATGATCTACGAAATCCTCGACACCCAGCCGCACCAGCGCGACAAGCCGGGTGCGGCAGCGCTTTCGGTGACGGATGCGCGGATCGAATTCCGCGACGTGACCTTTGCCTATGGCGCCAACCCGCCTGTGCTGCGCAAGCTGAACTTCACGGCCGAGGGTGGCAAGACGACGGCTCTGGTGGGTCCTTCGGGCGCCGGCAAGTCGACGGTCATCACGCTCGTTCCGCGCTTCTACGATCCGGCCAGCGGCGAAATCCTGATCGACGGGCAAAATATTGCCGACGTGACGAAGTCGTCGCTCCGCCAGCACCTCGCCTATGTCTCGCAGCAGCCTTACCTCTTCGAAGGCTCGATCCGCGACAACATCCGCTATGGCCGCCCCGAGGCGACTGATGCCGAGATCGAGGATGCAGCGCGGCTGGCGAATGCGCATGACTTCATTCTTGCCCAGCCGCAGGGCTATGGCACCCCCGTCGGCGAAAACGGCGTGACGCTGTCCGGTGGTCAACGGCAGCGGCTGTCGATTGCGCGCGCTCTGGTGCGCAATGCGCCGATCCTGTTGCTCGACGAAGCGACGTCAGCGCTCGACACGGAATCGGAAGCCGCTGTGCAGCAGGCGCTCGACGCGGCCATGGCCGGACGCACCGTGATCGTCATCGCGCACCGCCTGTCGACCGTCGTCAATGCCGACAAGATCATCGTCATGCAGGCGGGCGAAGTGGCCGAGGAAGGCACGCATCAGAGCCTTGCACAGCAGCCGGGCGGTCTTTACGCTCGACTCAACAACCTCCAGGCCGCGCCCAACGGCCAGCACAGCATTCAGGAATAGACCCGCATGGATACGCCCATGAAGCTCGTCGTCGTCGGTGCCGCCGGTCGCATGGGCAAGACGCTGATCAAACTGATCAGCGAGACAGAGGGCGTGGTGCTGCATGCGGCGGTCGAACGGGCGGGCTCTGCCGTTGTCGGACAGGATGCCGGCGAACTGGCTGGCGTGCCAAAGCTCGGCGTTACAGTGACAGACGATCCGCTGGCGGCTTTCGTGCATGCGGATGGCGTGATCGATTTTACCACGCCGGCTTCGACCGTCGAATTTGCGGCACTCGCGGCGCAGGCCCGCATTGTGCATGTGATCGGTACCACCGGCTGCCTGCCGGAGCATGAAGAGAAGATCGACGCGGCAGCAAGGCATGCGCGGGTCGTGAAGTCGGGCAATATGAGCCTCGGCGTCAATCTGCTCTCGGTTCTGATCAAGCAGGCGGCGCGCGCGCTCGATGCCGCCGGCTGGGATATCGAAGTGCTCGAAATGCACCACAAGCACAAGGTCGACGCGCCCTCGGGGACCGCTCTTCTGCTCGGCGAAGCGGCGGCTGAGGGCCGCGGCATTGCGCTTGCCGATCATTCGGTCCGCGTGCGTGATGGCCATACCGGGCCCCGCGAGGAAGGCTCGATCGGCTTTGCCACGCTGCGCGGCGGCTCCGTTATTGGCGAACACTCCGTTCTGTTTGCCAGCGAAGGCGAGATGGTCACCCTGTCTCACAGCGCGACCGACCGTTCGCTCTTTGCTCGTGGTGCGCTGAAGGCCGCCACCTGGGCCCGGGACAAGAAGCCCGGCCGCTATACCATGCTCGACGTGCTCGGGCTCAACTCCACCCCCTGATCGTCAAGAGAGGAATTGTCGATGACCGGTACACTCGTGCTCGTGCGCCATGGCCAGAGCGACTGGAACCTGAAGAACCTGTTTACCGGCTGGCGCGACCCGGATCTAACCGATCTCGGCGTCCAGGAAGCCAATGCCGGCGGCAAGGCGCTTGCCGATTACGGCATCAAGTTCGATATCGCTTTCACGTCCGTCCTCACCCGTGCGCAAAAAACCTGCAACATCATCCTCGAAAACGTCGGCCAGACCGGTCTTGAGACGATCAAGGACGAGGCGCTGAACGAGCGCGACTACGGCGATCTCTCGGGTCTCAACAAGGACGATGCGCGCGCCAAGTGGGGAGAGGAGCAGGTGCATATCTGGCGCCGTTCCTACGACATCCCGCCGCCGGGCGGCGAAAGCCTGCGCGATACCGGTGCGCGCGTCTGGCCCTATTACATGACCGAAATCCTGCCGCGCGTGTTGCGCGGCGAGAAGGTGCTGGTCGCAGCGCATGGCAATTCGCTGCGCTCGCTGGTGATGGTGCTCGATAAGCTGACCAAGGAGCAGATTCTCAGCGTCAATCTCGCGACCGGCGTTCCCATGGTCTACAAGCTGAACGCGGATTCGACGGTGGCTTCCAAGGAAGTGCTGGGCGACATGTCCGCCGCGCATTGAGCGCAGACTACCCTCCCCGAAATGAAAGAAGCCGCCCATGAGGCGGCTTCTGCATTTTCAGTGACTATTCTCAGTTCGCTTGCTTGCGCATGAAGCCCTGTATCAGTTCGGCAAGCGCCTCAGGCTGTTCGACGGACGGGATATGGGCGCAATCGTCGATCACCTCGAAACGGGCGCCGGGCACGAGTTGCGAGCCGGCCTCGACCGTTGCGGGCGGAGTCGAGCCGTCCTGATCGCCGACAACGAAGAGCGCGGGGACCGTGATGGTCGGCAGGACGTCCGAGAAATCCGTGTCGCGCAGCGCGGCACAGGTCGAGAGATAGCCGGAGAGAGACTGCCGCGTCATCATCAGGCGGTAGCCGGCGAGTTCATCGGCGCGGTCTTCGTGGAAGGCCGGCGTGAACCAGCGGCTCATGGCGCTGTCGGCGGCACTTTCGATCCCGCCCTTCTCGATGCCGGCGATGCGCTCGGCCCAGATTTCAGCGGTTCCGATGCGGGGAGCGGTGTCGCAGAGGATGAGCTTGCGGAAGAGATCCGGCCGCTCATGCCACAGACCCTGGCAGACGAGGCCGCCGACCGAGAGGCCGCAGAAGGTGGCCTTGCGGATGCCGAGCTCGTCGCAGAGGGTTGCGAGATCCGAGACGAGATCGGCCATGCCGAAGGGCTTGTCGGCACCACCTGACAGGCCGTGGCCGCGGCTATCGTAGAACAGCACCGAGACGTCGTCGCCGAGTTCATCGAAAAGCGGCAGCCAGATGCGGAAGTCGGTGCCGAGGCCATTGGAGAAAACGATCAGGTTCTTGGCTTTCGCCTCGCCGATCAGTTCGTAATGGACGACATTGCCGTTGATGGTGGTGAAGGCCAAATCTCATACTCCTGTGGGGCTGTTTGCACCCCGTTGTTGTGGTTCCGGCCAGGCCGGGAATTCTCAGTGCGCCTCGTCCCAATTGTGGGCGGCGCGGGCGTCGACCTTGAGCGGCACGCGCATGAAGACGGCCGGCATTGCGGCGTTTTCCATAGTGTCGACGATCACGGGCATGGCGGCATCGGCCGCCTCGTCCTCGACTTCGAAGATCAGTTCGTCATGCACCTGCAGCAGCATGCGGCAGCGTTCCGACAGGCCGGCAGCCACGAGTGCTGGTTCGATCTGGATCATGGCACGACGAATGACATCGGCGGCCGAGCCCTGGATCGGGGCGTTGATCGCAGCGCGTTCATTGAATGCGCGCATCGAGGGGTTGGACGACTTGATCTCCGGGTAATGCGCCCGGCGGCCGAAGATGGTTTCCACATACCCGTGCTCGCGGGCAAAGGCCTTGGTGGATTCCATGTAGTCCTTGATGCCGGGGAAGCGCTCGAAATACTTCTTGATGTAGTCGCCGGCTTCCGAACGCTCGATGCTCAGCTGGTTGGCAAGACCGAAGGCAGAGATGCCGTAGATGATGCCGAAGTTGATCGCCTTGGCACGGCGGCGGACGTCCGACGGCATGCCGTCGACTGGCACGCCGAACATTTCGGATGCGGTCATGGCATGGATGTCGATACCATCGGCGAAGGCCTGGCGCAGTTGCGGGATGTCGGCGACATGGGCCAGCACGCGCAGTTCGATCTGGCTGTAATCGGCCGACAGGAGCTTGTGGCCCGGTGTCGAGATGAAGGCCGTGCGGATCTTGCGGCCTTCGGCGGTGCGGACCGGGATGTTCTGCAGGTTTGGCTCTGACGACGAGAGGCGGCCTGTTGTCGTCGAGGCCAGGGAGTAGCCCGTATGCACGCGCTTGGTTTGCGGGTGCACGTAGCCGGGAAGCGCGTCGGTATAGGTGGATTTCAGCTTGGTGAGCTGGCGCCAGTCAACGATCTTGCGCGGCAGCGGTGCGCCCTCAGCGGCGAGGTCTTCCAGAACCTGAGCGGAAGTGGACCACTGGCCGGTCTTGGTCTTGGAGCCACCGGGCAGGCCCATGCGGCCAAACAGGATATCGCCGAGCTGCTTCGGCGAGCCGATGTTGAAGCGCTCACCGGCGAGTTCGTAAACCTCGTCCTCGGTGGCGGCAGCCTTCTGGGCGAGTTCACCCGACAGACGCGAGAGGATCTGGCGGTCGACGGTGATGCCGCGCTCTTCCATATGGGCGAGTACCGGCACCAGCGGGCGCTCCAGGCGCTCGTAGATACGGGTCAGACCCTCGGCAGCAAGGCGGGGTTTCAGCACCAGCCAAAGACGCAGCGTCACGTCGGCATCTTCGGCGGCATAGGCCGTGGCGCGATCGATGTCGACGAGGTCAAAGGTGATGGAGGATTTGCCGGAGCCGGCGACATCCTTGTAGGCGATCGGCGTGTGGCCGAGCCATCTCTCGGAGAGGCCATCCATGCCGTGATTGCCCTTGCCGGCGTCGAGCACGTAGGACATCAGCATGGTATCGTCGAAGGACTGAAGTGTCACGCCGTGGCGCTTCATCACCAGGTAGTCGTATTTCAGGTTCTGCGCGACCTTGAGCACGGAGGGGTCTTCGAGCAGACCCTTCAATGCCGCGAGCGCATCCTTCATCGGGATCTGGCCATCGGCATGACCGCCGCCTAGGAGATCGCCGATACCGGTCTTGTGGGTCAGCGGGATATAGGCCGCGCGTATATCGGTTGAGCCGGGCGAGAGCACATTGTCCTGGATGGCGAGCGAGACGCCAACGAGTTCGGCCTGCATGGGATCGAGCGAGGTGGTCTCGGTGTCGAAGGCGACGAGGCCGGTTTCGCGGGCAGCGGCGATCCAGAGCTCGAGGGTCTCGATGTCGCGGATCGTCACGTAAGTGCTTCTGTCGATCGGCTTGCCGGCGAATGCGTTGGCGCGGCTTGCGACGAGATCGGCGGGTGTCTTGCCGTCGGGGCTGGCTGCAGGCGTAGAGGACGCTGCGGCGGAGGGCGCCGAGACCGGCGCCGAAGACGATGCGGGCACGTCACCGGCATCCAGATCGGGGCCACGGGCGGCGTCACCCCATTCGACGGGAACAACAGCGGCGTCGATGGCTCCCGCATCACAATCGCAGACTTCGGCAACGCGCCGCGTCAGGGTGGTGAATTCCATCGCCTTGAGGAAGCCGATCAGTTTCGGGCCGTTCTGCGGCTCGAGCACCAGCTCCTCGAGCTTCATGTCGATTGGCACGTCGGTGCGCAGTTCGACGAGCTGGCGGGAGAGCCGGGCGAGTTCGGCATTGGCGACAATGTTTTCGCGGCGCTTGACCTGCTTGATCTCACCGGCGCGGGCGAGCAGCGTTTCCAAATCGCCGAACTCTTCCAGCAGCTGGGCTGCGGTCTTCGGGCCGATGCCAGGGATGCCGGGAACGTTGTCGGTCGAATCGCCGGTCATTGCCTGGAGATCGATCATCTTTTCCGGCGGCACACCCCATTTCTCGATGACGTCGGGAATGCCGATCTGCTTGTCCTTCATCGCGTCGTACATGTGCACGTTCGACGTGACGAGCTGCATCAGGTCCTTGTCGGAGGAGACGATCGTGACGTCGGCACCGGTCGCTTCCGCCTGGCGGGCATAGGTGGCGATAATGTCGTCGGCCTCGAACCCTTCGGTCTCGATGCAGGGCAGGTTGAAGGCGCGCGTCGCATGGCGGATCAGGCCGAACTGCGGAATGAGGTCTTCCGGCGGGGCCGAACGGTTCGCCTTGTAGAGCGGGTAGATTTCCTTGCGGAAGGTCGTCGACGAATAGTCGAAAATGACCGCCAGATGGGTTGGCGTCACTCCGACATCGGTGTTGCGGGCGTCGCGCAGGAGCTTCCACAGCATGTTGCAGAAACCGGAGACCGCATTGACGGGCAGACCGTCCGACTTGCGGTTAAGGGCCGGGATGGCGTGGAAGGCGCGGAAGATGAAACCCGAGCCGTCGACGAGGAAGAGATGATCGCCTTTTTTCATGTCGGCATGGATAGCGCGGGGCGGCTGAAACGTCCATGACGGTTTGCTGCCCGGCACGCAAAATCACACGGCTCAGACGACGAGATCTGTTCGCCGGATCACACCTAATCATCACGAAAAGCTTACCGATTTGTAATCTCGCTTTCCCTTGAAAAACCACATTCCAAGCCACAAATCTCAGTCATCGGCGCCTGATCACGCCGTAGTCTGAAAGAGGCTCGTCCCCCGCCGCTTCAGACTCGGGCAAAGGCCTTATCCCCCTCTCCGGGCCTTTGTCCCCATATTCCGGAGCCGTCGTGGCAGTCCCCGCCCTTAGCCACGACGGCTTCCGTCCCCTCATCTGAAAACCCAAAATTAGTCAGCTTCGGAAATGGATCGCATGCGATCATTCCGGAACGACGAACCACGACGACGTGTCGAGTGCCATGGCCCATGACCGTACGATCCCCGACCGCTCCGAGTCGGCCACCTGGCTGGCGAGCCAGCTGGCGCGTGGATTCACGCGAGCGCTGCAGACGCGAGCCGCAAAACTCGGCTTCTCGCCCGGGCAGTTTCCGATCCTGATCGAACTCTGGGAGGAAGAGGGGCTGACCCAAAGGCAGCTGCTCGACCGCGTCGACGTAGAGCAGGCGACGATCGCCAATACGCTTGCCCGCATGGAGCGCGACGGGTTGATCGAGCGTCGTGCGCACCCGAGAGACAAAAGGGCGCAGCAGATCTTCCTGACCGACAAAGCGCGGGACATGCGCGAGGAAGCGCTGGCCGCGGCCGAAGAGGCGGAACAGGCGGTCTTTCAAGGGTTTCGGCGTTTCGAGAAGGAATTGCTGAAAGAATATATCCGCTGGGCGATCGCCAATGCGCGCAAGCTGTGAACGGAAATCGATCCGGCATTGAGAAAAATTCGCGGTCCCGACGCCTCGAAACGTCAGGAGGTTTGGTCTATCGTCCGCCGCACTTTCAAATTTGCAGGACATGACCATGACCGATCTTTCCCCTATCCTCGCCAAGGCCGACGAGGCCCTGCCACAGAGCCTCGAACGTCTGTTCGATCTCGTGCGCATCCCGTCGATCTCGACGGATCCGGCCTACAAGGCCGATTGCCGCAAGGCCGGCGAGTGGCTGGTTTCTGCTCTTTCCGAGCTGGGTTTCGAAGCCTCGCTGCGCGATACCCCCGGTCATCCGATGGTGGTCGCCCATCACGCGGCCGATGCGGCAGACGCACCGCATGTGCTGTTCTACGGCCATTACGACGTGCAGCCGGTCGATCCGCTCGATCTCTGGGAAGACGATCCCTTTGCGCCTGCGATCAAGGAGAAGGATGGCCGCAAGGTGATCACCGGTCGCGGCACGTCCGACGACAAGGGCCAGCTTCTCACTTTCGTTGAAGCCTGCCGTGCCTACAAGGCGGTGAAGGGTTCGCTGCCGGTCAAGATCACCATCCTGTTCGAGGGTGAAGAAGAATCCGGCTCGCCGTCGCTCAAGCCATTCCTCGCCGCCAATGCCGACGAGCTGAAGGCAGACTTTGCGCTCGTCTGCGATACCAGCATGTGGGATCGCGAAACGCCGGCAATTGCTGCTGCCCTGCGTGGCCTGGTCGGTGAAGAAGTCACCATCATCGCGGCCGACCGTGATCTGCATTCCGGTCTCTTCGGCGGTGCGGCTGCCAATCCCGTTCATATCCTGACCAAGATCCTGGCCGACCTGCATGACGAGACGGGCGCGGTCACCCTTCCCGGCTTCTACGATGGTGTCGAGGAGACGCCGGCCAACATCAAGGCCTCCTGGGAGAGCCTGGGGCGGACAGCGGAAAGCTTCCTCGGCGAGGTGGGCCTATCGGTCCCCGCTGGCGAGAAGGGCCGCTCCGTGCTGGAACTCACCTGGGCGCGTCCGACGGCGGAAGTGAACGGCATCATCGGCGGTTATACCGGCGAGGGCTTCAAGACCGTGATTGCGGCCAAGGCTTCAGCCAAGATCTCGTTCCGTCTCGTCGGCACACAGGATCCCGCCAAGGTGCGCGAGAGCTTCCGTGCCTTCGTTCAGGACCGCATTCCGGCCGACTGCAAGGTGGAGTTCCACGAGCATGGCGGTTCGCCAGCCATCCAGCTCTCCTATGATTCGCCGGAGCTGACCAAGGCAAAGAACGCGTTGTCGGATGAATGGCCGAAGCCGGCCGTGATCATCGGCATGGGCGGCTCGATCCCGATCGTTGGCGATTTCCAGAAGATGCTCGGCATGGATTCGCTGCTGGTGGGCTTTGGCCTGACCGACGACCGCATCCATTCGCCGAATGAGAAGTATGACCTCAACTCGTTCCACAAGGGCATCCGCTCGTGGATCCGTATCCTCGACGGGCTGGCGAACGGCTGAGGCCAGAAAAGCAAAAAGGCCGGTCAAAAACCGGCCTTTCCTTTACGCTTCTACGCTTGCCCGCCAGTACATCCGTGGTCAGGGACGGAAACGTGCCATTCGATGTGTCGGATGTTGGCCCACCTTCGTGAACCGCATCCCGGATCTTGATGATCGCTCTGGATGCTTAACAACCGGTTAAGCGTTTCGAAGTTCCTGAAACAGGACCTCTGCAAACGCTCTATCGTCTGGTGATCCAGAGATGGGGATGCTCGATCCGGCTTTCAAGATGCATGCGCTTGAAAAGTCTTGAGCGCTCCGGTTAGACTTCTCCCATGAGCCTTGAATCCGTCCGACAGTTCTTCCGGGAAAAAGCACCCGACATCTCCGTCATCGTGACCGAGGCAAGCTCTGCCACCGTGGCGCTTGCAGCCGAGGCGCATGGCGTGGAGCCGGACCAGATCGCCAAGACGATCTGCCTGAGGATCGGCGAGGACGTGGTGCTGGTGGTCACGGCTGGCACGAAGCGGCTCGACAATCGCAAGTTCAAGGACCGTTTCGGCGTGAAGCCGCGCATGCTCGATGCCGAAGCCGTGGTCGAGGCGACGAGCCATCCGGTCGGTGGTGTCTGCCCCTTCGGCCTGCCCTCCCCACTCAAGGTCTATGGCGACCTGTCGCTCAAGGCCTTCGACGAAGTGGTGCCGGCGGGTGGCGCGACCAATGCTGCGGTAAAGATCGCGCCGGAGCGAATGATCGCCTTGGTCGATGGCGAATGGGCCGATCTCTGCCAATAAACTCACGGCACGTTCAAGGCTTGTTTACGGGGCTTTAACCACCCCTTAAATCGCCGCATTTACTGTGCAATTGCGCGATCATCCATCCGGGCGCCGGCGTGATCGACCGAGATTTCTTGAAGCAATTTTCGTGCGGGCTGCAAGCATCGCACAGCGAACATCTGGAGCAAGATCACCGCAATGGTGAGCCGAGGCAAATCCCGCGACCGCATTGAGCCGAGCTTCGACGACGAGCGCGAAGACGAGGATTTTCGGCTCGACGCGGATGACCGCGTCATTGGCGGGCGGCAAGTTCGTTCGGGCGCTAAAAAGACCAAACCGACCGCGAAACGCGGCAAGTCCAGCAATCAGAGAAGCCGCAAGGCCAAAAGCAGTAGCGGCGGCGGCTTCGGCCTGGGGCGGCTGATCTATTGGGGTTTCGTGCTGTCGATCTGGTGCGGCATCGGCGTCGTCGGACTGGTCGCCTATTACGGCTCGCAAATGCCGAGTGCCAGCAGCTGGTCGATCCCCGAGCGCCCACCGAACATGAAGATCGTGTCGGTCGAGGGCACCGTCATTGCCAATCGCGGGGCAACCGGCGGAGAAGCCCTGCCGCTCGAGGAGATGTCGCCGTTCATTCCGCAGGCGGTCATGGCGATCGAGGACCGGCGTTTCTACTCGCATTTCGGCGTCGACCCGCTCGGTCTGGCACGCGCGATCCTGACCAATGTGACGAGCGGGCGCGCCGTCCAAGGTGGCTCGACGCTCACCCAGCAGCTGGCGAAGAACCTCTTCCTCTCGCCTGAGCGCACCATCGAGCGCAAGGTGCAGGAAGTGCTGCTCGCCTTCTGGCTGGAGCAGAAATACACCAAGGATCAGATCATGGCGATGTATCTGAACCGAGTGTTCTTCGGCTCCAACGCCTATGGCGTGGAGGCCGCGGCGCGGCGCTATTTCAACAAGTCGGCGCGTGACGTGAACCTTGGCGAGGCAGCGCTTCTGGCCGGGCTCCTGAAAGCGCCCTCGCGCCTGTCACCGGCGCGCGATCCGGAAGCCGCCGAGGCCCGGGCACAGGTCGTGCTGCAGGCCATGCTGGAAGAGGGCTATATCACCGCGGACGAGATCAAGACGGCCATGTCGCAGCCGCCGACCAAGGCGAAGCGCTACTGGAGTGGTGCGGGCCAATATGTCGCCGATCTCGTGCGTGATGAAGTCACCATGCTGATCGGTAAGGTGACCGAGGATATCGTGGTCGAGACGACCATCGACATGACGCTCGAAAAGAAGGCTGAGGCGGCGCTGACCGAATCGCTTTCGGCCGAGGGCGAAAAGGTCAACGCCTCGCAGGCAGCCCTTGTCTCCATCGACGGTACGGGCGCGATCCGTGCGCTGGTGGGTGGTCGCGACTATGCGGAAAGCCAGTTCAACCGCGCGGTCAAGGCGAAGCGCCAGCCGGGATCGGCCTTCAAGCCCTTCGTCTATGCCGCGGCCGTTGAGAACGGCTTGCGTCCGACATCCGTCCGCAACGATGCGCCGATCAGGATCGGTTCCTGGACGCCTGAGAATTACGATCAGAAATATCGGGGACAAGTGACAGCGACACAGGCGCTTGCCGAATCGCTGAACACGATTGCCGCCCAGCTGGTCATGGAAGTCGGTCCGGACCAGGTGATCAAGGTGGCGCATCGGATGGGCATCGAATCGGAGCTGCAGAACAATGCCTCGATCGCGCTCGGCACCTCGGAAGTCTCGCTGCTCGAACTGACCGCCGCCTACGCGCCCTTCATGAATGGCGGCTACAAGGCGACGCCACACATCGTCCGCCGGATCTCGAAGGCCGACGGGTCGCTGCTCTACGAGAACAATTATCTTGAGCCGCCGAAGGTTTTGAACGACGGCGTGGTTGCGGCGATGAATGCGATGATGCGCGATGTCATCGACCACGGCACGGGCAAGAAGGCACAGCTTTCCGGCTGGGAGGCTGCGGGCAAGACGGGAACGACGCAGTCATTCCGCGATGCGCTGTTCGTCGGTTATACCAGCAATCTGACGACCGGTATCTGGTTCGGCAATGACGACGGTCAGTCGATGAAGAAGGTGACCGGCGGCGGGCTTCCCGCCAAGGCCTGGCATGACTTCATGACGGCTGCCCATCAGGGGCTTGCACCCGCCCCGCTCCCGGGTGGCGATTACTTCGAACCGGCACCTGCCGAGGACCCGGCGACGATCGGCACGATCATCTCCGACGTGCTGCAGGGCGGCGGGGAGGAGCGCTATTCTGGCGACCCCGTCTATGCGGAAGAGTATCCGTCAGGGCCTGTTCCCGCCGGAGAAGTGACCGGGTCTTCGGGGCCGGTTCCCCCGGGCGACGTCGGTGGCGAACAGGGCACGCGACGGACCACGCTTCTCGACTTGATCCTCGGACAATAGAGCCCACATGTGGACAGCAAGACGCCGTCGGCCTGACGCAAGGCCGACTGACTAGCATGCCCGATCGATCAGGGCGGACCGGCGCCGCAAAGCACATGAAGCTGCAGCGCCAATCTGTTCTTTTTTACCGGTTTTCGGCGGATTTCCAGCCTTGCAGTCGGAAAATCCGCTTCTTATATACGCGACATAACCGCAGCAGCGCTGCAGTATATCCCAGACATCCACGTCGAGGGGTTGTCAGGAATGCCTGATTGGGGTTCCGACGGCCTGCTTCAAGGAGAGAATGACATGGCAAAAGTAATCGGTATCGACCTTGGAACGACCAATTCCTGCGTCGCCGTCATGGACGGCAAGGATGCGAAGGTCATCGAAAATTCGGAAGGTGCGCGCACCACCCCTTCGATGGTGGCATTTTCGGACGACGGCGAGCGCCTCGTCGGCCAGCCGGCCAAGCGCCAGGCGGTCACCAACCCGACCAACACGCTCTTCGCGGTCAAGCGCCTGATCGGCCGCCGTCACGAAGATCCGACCGTTGAGAAGGACAAGGGCCTCGTTCCCTTCCCGATCATCAAGGGCGACAATGGCGACGCCTGGGTCGAAGCTCAGGGCAAGGGTTACTCGCCCTCGCAGATCTCGGCCATGATCCTCCAGAAGATGAAGGAAACGGCTGAAGCCTATCTCGGCGAAAAGGTCGAAAAGGCCGTCATTACTGTTCCCGCCTACTTCAACGACGCGCAGCGCCAGGCAACCAAGGATGCCGGCCGCATCGCCGGTCTTGAAGTTCTGCGCATCATCAACGAGCCGACGGCTGCTGCTCTCGCTTACGGCCTCGACAAGAAGGACGGCAAGACGATCGCCGTTTACGACCTTGGCGGTGGTACCTTCGATATTTCGGTTCTGGAAATCGGCGACGGCGTCTTCGAAGTGAAGTCGACCAACGGCGACACCTTCCTCGGCGGTGAAGACTTCGACATGCGTCTCGTCGAATATCTGGCAGCCGAGTTCAAGAAGGATCAGGGCATCGACCTGAAGGGCGACAAGCTTGCCCTGCAGCGCCTGAAGGAAGCCGCTGAAAAGGCCAAGATCGAGCTGTCGTCCTCGCAGCAGACCGAAATCAACCTGCCCTTCATCACGGCTGACGCTTCCGGTCCGAAGCACCTGACGATGAAGCTGACCCGTGCGAAGTTCGAAAGCCTGGTCGATGATCTCGTCCAGCGTACCATCGCACCGTGCAAGGCAGCCCTCAAGGATGCCGGCGTTACCGCTGCCGATATCGACGAAGTCGTTCTCGTCGGCGGCATGAGCCGCATGCCGAAGGTGCAGGAAGTTGTTAAGCAGCTGTTCGGCAAGGAGCCGCACAAGGGCGTGAACCCGGATGAAGTCGTCGCACTCGGCGCCGCCATCCAGGCCGGCGTTCTTCAGGGCGACGTCAAGGACGTGCTGCTGCTCGACGTGACCCCGCTGTCGCTCGGCATCGAAACGCTCGGTGGCGTCTTCACCCGCCTGATCGATCGCAACACGACGATCCCGACGAAGAAGAGCCAGACCTTCTCGACCGCCGAAGATAACCAGCAGGCCGTGACCATCCGCGTTTCGCAGGGCGAACGTGAAATGGCCCAGGACAACAAGCTGCTCGGCCAGTTCGACCTCGTCGGCCTGCCGCCGTCGCCGCGTGGCGTTCCGCAGATCGAAGTGACCTTCGACATCGACGCGAACGGCATCGTCCAGGTTTCGGCCAAGGACAAGGGCACCGGCAAGGAACAGCAGATCCGCATCCAGGCCTCTGGTGGTCTGTCCGACGCCGACATCGAGAAGATGGTGAAGGACGCCGAAGCCAATGCCGAGGCCGACAAGCAGCGTCGCGCCGTGGTCGAAGCCAAGAACCAGGCCGAAAGCCTTGTTCATTCCACCGAGAAGTCGGTCAAGGAATATGGCGACAAGGTTTCGGAAACCGATCGCAAGGCGATCGAGGATGCGATTGCTGCCCTGAAGGCCGCAACCGAAGCCTCCGAGCCGTCGGCTGAAGACATCACCGCCAAGACCCAGACCCTCATGGAAGTGTCCATGAAGCTCGGTCAGGCCATCTACGAGGCCCAGCAGGCCGAGGGTGGCAATGGCAATGCTGAAGGCGGCCAGGATGACAATGTCGTCGACGCCGACTACGAAGAAGTGAAGGACGAAGACGCGAAGAAGTCGGCCTGATGCAGGGTCGCTTCGGACGCCGTTCCACGTGCTGGCTGGCCCTCGGGCCAGCCGCCATTTCGTTGATCCTGACGACCGGTGCCATGGCACAGGACAGGGGGCAGGTCAGCGCCGTTCACCGCCAGGTGGGCGCCGCCGAGGCCAGAGTGGCCAAGGCGATCTCCGCGAAAGACAGCAACTCCCTTTCCCGCATCGGTAATGAACTCGGCAAGATCATCGAAACCGCGCTTCAACGGCGCGAGAGCGGTGGCGAAGTTTCCTCCTGCGATATGGCCGCCCATTCGCTGGCATTCGCTGCAGTGACATCCGCTGACGGGCTGATCAGCAAGGGCGACGCCCGCAAGCTGCTGATGCAGGATGCGCTGTCGGCCGCGTCCGATTTCCAGAAAGACATGCAGGCTTGCGACAAGCAGGCCGGCAAGGCAGCGGGCAGCCACACGAGCGTTGTGAAAGCTTTGAGGGCTTTGTAAGACGATGGCAAAGGCAGATTTCTACGAGACCCTTGGGGTCGCCCGTACGGCAGACGAGAAGGAGCTGAAAAGCGCCTTCCGCAAGCTGGCGATGAAATACCACCCGGACAAAAACCCGGGTGACGATGAAGCCGAGAAGAAGTTCAAGGAACTCAACGAGGCCTATGAAACCCTGAAGGATCCGCAGAAGCGCGCGGCCTATGACCGCTTCGGCCATGCTGCCTTCGAACAGGGTGGCATGGGTGGCGGCGGTTTCGGCGGCGGCGGCTTTGCCGGCGGCGGTGGCTTCTCCGACATCTTCGAGGACATTTTCGGTGAGATGATGGGCGGCGGCCGCGGTGGTCGTGCCCGGTCGACAGGTGGCCGAGAACGCGGTGCCGACCTTCGCTACAATATGGAAATCAGCCTCGAAGAGGCGTTTACCGGCAAGACGGCGCAGATCCGGGTTCCGACCTCGATCACCTGCGATGTCTGCACCGGGTCCGGTGCCAAGCCCGGCACGCAGCCGAAGACCTGCACGACCTGTCAGGGCTCGGGGCGCGTTCGTGCGGCCCAGGGCTTCTTCTCGATCGAACGGACCTGCCCGACCTGCCACGGTCGCGGCCAGACGATCAGCGATCCCTGCGGCAAGTGCCACGGCCAGGGCCGCGTCACAGAAGAACGCTCGCTCTCCGTCAGCATTCCCTCGGGTATCGAGGACGGCACGCGCATTCGTCTGCAGGGCGAAGGTGAAGCCGGGTTGCGCGGTGGTCCTTCGGGCGATCTCTACATCTTCCTGTCGGTCAAGCCGCACGAGTTCTTCCAGCGCGACGGAGCGGATCTCTATTGCTCCGTGCCGATCTCGATGACGACGGCGGCCCTTGGCGGCACGTTCGACGTTGTGACGCTTGATGGTACGAAGTCACGTGTGACGGTTCCGGAGGGAACCCAGCCTGGCAAGCAGTTCCGCCTCAAGGGCAAGGGCATGCCGGTTCTGCGCTCGACGCAGGTTGGTGATCTCTACATCCAGATCCAGATCGAGACACCACAGAAGCTGACGAAGCGCCAGCGCGAGCTGCTGCAGGAATTCGAGCAGCTGTCGTCGAAGGAGAACAATCCGGAATCGACGGGCTTCTTCGCCCGGATGAAGGATTTCTTCGATACGCTCAGCGACTGAGCGCGCCATAACCAAAGACACGATTGCAAGGGGCGGTCCTACGGGCCGCCCCTTTTGCATGCGTTCAGGCGACCAAGCGCGGTTGCCGCAGGATGAACCAGGCGAAGTGTTTCTGGATCGCTGGCGCGATGCCGTAGACGATCGAGAGCACCATGATCGGGGCCAGAAGAGCCGTACGTGCCCAGATCGGCCAGCCCTCGGTGAGCGGCATCAGGACGTAGAGGATCACGGTGACGAAGGGGTAGATCACCAGGAGCATCAACAGGGCGAGCCTGTGCTTCGAAGGGATCGGGCGGGATGTGGAGATATGGGTCATGGGAGGCTCCATCAGAACGGTACGTTTCGTTTATATTGAAACGGGCCGTTTCGTTCAATAGATTTTTCTGCTAAGGCTCGATCAAAGGAGCACAGACTGTGACGAGCACCGCAACCGATATCACAAAGCGCACCTCGATCGGCGCGCAACGGAACCCCGCCAGCGAGGACGCCATTTTGACGGCTGCGGCTGAGATCTTGACTGAAGGCGGATTGTCTGCCTTTTCCATCGAAGCGGTGGCGCGACGCGCCAAGGCCGGGAAGCCGACGATCTATCGGTGGTGGCCCTCCAAGGCCGCGCTCCTGCTCGACGTCTACCATCGGCAGAAGGGCGAGACCTTCTATCCCGATACCGGGAACACGCGGGGGGATCTGACCGCCTTCCTCGAGACCCTGCTCGGGTTCTGGAAGAAGAGCGGCGGAGAGGTGTTCCGGTCGATCATCGCCGAGGCGCAGAGCGATCCAGCGGCTCTAGAAGCGCTGCGCGACTATGCAGTCACGCGCTGCAGGGCAAGCGGCATCATCCTGGAGCGGGGCGTAGCGCGCGGAGAGATCAGGGCCGAACTCGACATTCCGCTGGTCATGGAGCTGTTTTCCAGCTTCTGCTGGCAGCGATTGCTCACCGGGCGTCTGGATGCATCACGAGAACAGCTGTCGCACCTCGTCGACGCGGTGCTGACAGGCTTCGCCGCGAAGGATTGTGCCGCTCAGTAGTGTGGCGGGCGGGTGATGGCAGGGGCTTCGAGGCCCTGCTCTTCCAAGGACAGGAAGCGCTCCGTCAAACGATCGAGTTTCGCCCGCGTCTGCTCTAACACTTTCCACTGTTCCGTCAGCTGGTCAGACAGCTCCTCGATGACACGCATCTGATGCGCAACGGTCTCTTCCAGACGCGTGATGCGTTCGTCCTGCGTGTCCATGGGTCTCTCCATCGTCTCAATACGGCCTAGATGCCGCAAGACGCGGGCGCGGTCAAACGCAGTCTGGAGTTATGCCTTCAGCGCTGCTTCTTGTTGCGATAGGGCATCGTCATGACGGCTGATGCTGTGACGGCGGCCGCGAAGGTCAATGCGAGGAGAACGGCCAGCATGACGGTCGGCAAGACCGGGTGGCTTGACCGAGAGAGCGACGAGCCGAGGCCGCCAAAATCGAGCCAGACGATGGCAAAGGCCACCAGAAACCCAAGGGCCGCTCCAAAGCTGCCATTGAGCGCCAGGAAGCCCAGCATCTCCCAATGGTCGCGGCGGGCTTCTTCAGGGGTCAGATCATCGGGATGCAGGGGCATGGCTCGGCCTCCGGGCTCGGCTATCTGCTCAAACTACCACGTTCACTGCATGGTTCCATGTCGCCAAGCGCCGCATGGCCCGATCAAGCAGAGATTGGCGCTTGCGCCTTGCCATCGCCGGCCAATCGGCCTAGCTCAAGGCGACAACGATTCCGACCGATGACCCAGAAGACACAGATCCACCGGCTCAAACTCAGCGACTTCCGCAACTACACGCAGGCCGGCCTGACGCTGGACGGGCGGCATGTGGTGCTGGTCGGCGACAATGGCGCGGGTAAGACCAATTTCATGGAGGCGATCTCCTTTCTGTCGCCGGGACGTGGTCTTCGCCGAGCGGTGCTTTCCGACATTCCGAGGGTCGGGGCCTCGGGAAGCTTCACGGTCTTTGCCGCCATCGAGGGCATGGCCGGCGAAGCCGATATCGGCACGGGCACCGAGACGACGGAGGAGGACAACCTCGTCCGCAGACTGAGGATCAACGGCTCGCCTGCGAAATCCGTCGACGAACTCACCGACCATCTGCGCGTGCTCTGGCTGACGCCGGCAATGGACGGGCTGTTCACCGGCCCCACTGCGGATCGACGCCGCTTTCTCGACCGCTTGGTGCTCTCGCTCGACCCCGCCCATGGGCGGCGCGCGAACGACTTCGAGCGGGCGATGCGCAGCCGCAACAAGCTGCTTTCGGAGGGACGCTTCGATCCAAGCTGGCTCTCCGGTATCGAGCAGCAGATGGCAGCACTCGGGGTCGCGATGGCCGCAGCGCGGCGGGAGATGCTCGGTCTGCTCTCCGGATTGATCGAGGCGGATCGGGAAACATCCGCATTTCCATCCGCATCTCTCGCGCTCTCCGGCTTCCTCGATGACTTGGCCGACCTGCCGGCCTTCGAGTTTGAAGAGCGCTACATCGAGATCCTCGCCCAGTCGCGGCACCGGGATGCGGCAGCAGGGCGCACGCTCGACGGGCCGCACCGGGCTGATCTGATCGTCCGGCACATCGAGAAAGATATGGACGCAGAGCGTTGCTCCACGGGAGAGCAGAAGGCATTGCTGATCGGCCTGATCCTTGCCCACGCACGGCTGGTGGCGACGATGACCGGGTTTGCGCCGATCCTGCTGCTCGACGAAATCGCCGCACACCTGGACGAAGGACGGCGGGCAGCGCTTTTTGCCCGCATCGATGCGCTCGGCGGCCAGGCCTTCATGACGGGGACCGACAAGGCGATGTTCTCGGCGCTCGGAGATCGGGCCCAGTTCGTGACCATCAAGGACGGGCAGATCGATGGCTGACACTGCTTTCCTTCAGACCATGCCGGTGGCAAGGTGACCTCCATGGATCCACTGTCGCCTGAAGAACTCTCCCGCTATCATCGCCATATCCTGTTGCCCGAAGTCGGTGGCCATGGGCAGCAATTGCTCAAAGCCGCACGCGTGATGGTGATCGGGGCGGGCGGGCTCGGCTCGCCGGTGCTGCAATATCTTGCGGCAGCCGGCGTCGGCACGCTCGGGATCGTTGATGACGACGGCGTATCGCTCTCCAATCTCCAGCGGCAGGTGATCCATGACACGGGCACGCTGTCCGAGAAAAAGACGGAAAGTGCTGCGCGCGCCATTGCCCGGCTCAACCCGAATTGTCGCACGATGCGCTATGAAGAGCGCTTTACCGCCGAATTCGCCCGGGATTACCTGCCGCGCTTCACGCTGCTGATCGATGGCTCCGACAATTTTACCACCCGCTATGCGGCGGCGGACGCGGCAGAGCGCGCCAAGGTGCCATTGGTGACCGGGGCTGTCGGGCGCTTTGATGGCACTGTGACCGTTCTCAAACCCTATGAGAGCGGGCCTGACGGTATTGCCTATCCACGTTACACCGACCTCTTCCCCGAAGCGCCGCCTGAAGGGCTCGTGCCGGCCTGTGCGGAAGCGGGTGTGATCGGGGCGCTGACCGGCGTGATCGGCACGCTGATGGCGATGGAGGCGATCAAGGTCATTACCGGCATCGGTGAGCCATTGGTTGGACGGCTTCTGATGTATGACGGGCTTGGCGCCCGCTTCGACACGGTGCGTTACAAGAGACGGACAGAGAAATGAGTGTGACGATCAGTCGGATCGATGAGAGTTTCCATCGCTACGAGGAACTGCTGACGCTGATCATGGGCTCTTTCGCCTATATGGACGGTGTCATCGACCCACCCTCCTCCGCGCATCGGCTGACTGTCGATTCTCTCAAGGACAAGGCGCGGGACGAGATCGGCATGATTGCCGAAGTCGATGGACGGCTTCTGGGCTGCGCCTTCCTGCGGCCCGAACCGGACTTCCTCTATGTCGGCAAGCTCGCGGTCTCGCCTGAGGCGCAAGGGTCTGGCATCGGCAGCCGTTTTCTGACCGAGGCGGAGGCGATCGCCCGGGATCTTGGCAAGCCCACCCTGCGGCTTGAGACGCGGATCGAACTTACCGGCAACCACAGACGGTTTGGCGCCTGGGGCTTCGTCCGCACCGCCGAAAAGAGCCATGCGGGGTACGACAGCATCACCTTCATCGAGATGCAGAAGCATCTGGCCTGAAGGCGTCAGCCGCGGTTCGGCAGGACACGGTTCGGCGGGCGGTGGCCGTCGAAATAAGTGCGGATGTTGATGATCACCTTGTCGCCCATGTCGGTGCGACCTTCGATCGTGGCCGAGCCGGTATGCGGCAGGAGCACCACCTTGCCCTCATTGGCGAGCTTCACCAGCTTCGGATTGACCGCTGGCTCGTTCTCGAAGACGTCGAGGCCTGCACCGGCGATCTTGCCGGCGCGCAGCGCCTGGACCAGAGCATCCTCGTCGATGATGTCGCCGCGTGCGGTGTTCACCACATAGCTTGTCGGCTGCAGCAGGGCCAACCGGCGCGCAGAGAGCAGATGGAAGGTGGCCGGCGTGGAGGGGCAGTTCACCGAGACGATGTCGACGCGGGCGAGCATCTGGTCGAGGCTGTCCCAGTAGGTTGCTTCCAGCTCTTCTTCGGTGGCCGGGTTGGCGCGCTTACGATTGTGGTAATGGATCGACAGGCCAAAAGCCTTGGCGCGGCGCGCGACGGCCGTGCCGATGCGGCCCATGCCGATAATGCCGATGCGCTTGCCCCAAATGCGGCGACCGAGCATCCAGGTGGGCGACCAGCCTTCCCATTCGCCCGGCTTGTCCATGAGCACGCGCGCACCCTGCACGAGCCGGCGCGGGACCGCGAGGATCAGAGCCATGGTCATGTCGGCGGTGTCTTCGGTCAGGACGTTCGGCGTATTGGTGACGGTGATGCCCTTTTTCGCGGCCGCATCGATGTCGATATGATCCGTGCCGTTCGAGAAACTGGCGATCAGCTTCATCTGCGGGCCGGCCTCGGCAATGAGCGCTGCATCGATTCGGTCCGTTACTGTCGGGACGAGAACATCCGCCGTCTTCACGGCTGCGATCAATTCTTCGCGCGTCCGCGGCGTGTCATCGACGTTCAGCTCCGCCTCGAACAGCTCCCGCATGCGCGTCTCCACGGCATCCGGCAGTTTCCGCGTGATATAGACCCTTGGTCTTTTCCTGTTCGTCATGGACCGGACCGATGCCTTCTTCAGAACTCGTTAACCAAGTCGCGGGATACTTCGCTCCTCAGGAAGGCAATTTCTACCAAACCCGTCGGCGAAGACAAACAAAACTCGTCGGCTCGTGGCGGATTTGTCCGAAACCCGCGTGACGCGTGACGGGGCGGTAAGAAAGCACTTCATTTCCATAGCTTAGCCCGGAATGACCATGTTTCATAATCTGTGCCGCGTCAGCCTAGCCTTCAGCGTTCTTGCGCTGGCTCTCGTGGCCGGCCCGATGGCCGGTCATGCGCAATCGACGACCAAGGGATCGAGCGGCCTGCCGCTGCCCCGCTTTGTCAGTCTCAAGGCCGAAAAGGTCAATCTTCGCATCGGCCCCAGCACCGATTATGCGGTGTCCTGGCGCTACATGAAATCCGGCCTGCCGGTCGAGATCATCCGCGAATATGAGAACTGGCGGCAGATCCGCGATGCCGACGGCACCGAGGGCTGGGTGAACCAGACCTTGCTCACAGGCGAGCGGACGGCGGTCGCCGCCCCGTGGATGCGGGGCAATGGCGACAATGTCTATGTAATGATGCGGCGCGATTCCAACTCATCGTCCGCCGTCATTGCCAAGCTCGAGCCCGGCGTGGTGCTCAAGCTCAGCGAATGCAACGGCAACTGGTGCCGGGCCGAGACGGGCGGCGTCAGTGGCTGGCTCTCGCAGAACGAGATCTGGGGCGCCTATCCGGGTGAAGCCTTCAAATAAGGCTGATTGCCGCTGCACCCTTCTGCAGGGACATCATCGGACGCGGGCCGATCTGCTGGATAACGACGCCCGCGGCATAGCAGCCGAGATGGCCGCAATCTTCAAGGCTTCGGCCGTTCGTGTAGCCAAACAGGAAGCCGGAGGCGAAGAGATCGCCGGCCCCGGTCGTGTCGACGACGGTCTCGACCTTCGTTGCCGGCACGCGGATGCGCTGGTCGTTCTTGACGATCACCGCCCCCTGGTCGCCCATGGTGACGGCGGCCAGCTTGCAATCCTTCGCGATGCGATCCAGCGCTTCTGCGAAGTTGTCGGTCTCGTAGAGGGAAAGGGCTTCCTGCTCGTTGGCGAAGACGATGTCCACGGTGCCGGAGCGCATGAGGTCGAGGAACTCGGCGCGGTAACGTCCGACGCAGAAGCTGTCAGACAGGGTCATCGACATTTCCTGGCCGGCTTCATGGGAGATCCGGGCGCAATCGAGGATCGCCTGCTTGGCGCGCGGCGGATCCCAGAGATAGCCTTCGAAATAGGTGACCTTGGATTTTGCCACCACTTCCGGCTCGACGTCTTCGGGGCCGAATTCGACGCAGGCGCCGAGATAGGTGTTCATCGAGCGCTCGCCGTCTTCGGTGACGAAGATCATGCTGCGGGCGGTCGGCGGCTCGCTGCCCAGCGGGCGGGTTTCGAAATGCACTCCCTGGGCGCGGATGTCATGCGTGAAGATCTCGCCGAGCTGGTCTTCCGAGACCTTGCCGAAATAGGCAGCCTTGCCACCGAAGTTCGCGATGCCCGCGGCCGTATTGCCCGCGCTGCCGCCAGAGGCTTCCACCGCCGGCCCCATCATGCCGTAGAGCCGTTCGGCGCGTTCCGCGTCAATGAGGTTCATGGCGCTCTTGGTGATGCCGTTGTCGATCAGAAACTGGTCGTCGCAGCGAGAAATAATGTCGACGATCGCGTTTCCGACAGTCAGGACATCGAACTGGCTCATGGTGGGCGGGGCTCCGTTTGCTTGGCCAGACGGTCATAGCCGTTTTTCCAGCGATGGGAAGGGGCAAGCGGATCAACGTCATCGTGTCGTTACATCGACAGGCTAGGGATCGACAAGGACGGCCATCTCCCCTGGACGTCCGGTTGGACCATCCCCGGTCCTACACGGGAGAGCCGACCACGGATGTACTGGCGGCGGATCCCAACCCGGCATGAGGCCGGGCGTGAAAGCAGGCAATGGCCTGCTTTTGTCGTTTGTGGCGGATTGGCTGGGATCGGCAGGGGGCCTAAGAAGGTCTCATCTTGCCATTTCCCGAGTCGATTTTCATGACAGCCGTTGCCCAGGACGTCCTTCCCATCTTCATTCTTATTCTTTTCGGCTGGGCTCTTGTCCGGCTGAAGATCCTCGCCGCGGACATCGGCGATGGGCTCGGCGATTTCGTCTTCAAGGTGGCGGTGCCGCTGCTCCTGCTCAGAACCATCGCCAATGCCGACTTCCACGGGGCGTCACCCTTCCGTCTGTGGATTGCCTATTTCTCCGGCGTCTTCGTTGCCTGGGCCGTGGGACATCTGGTCGCGACGCGGATCTTCAAGCGTGACCAGCGGCTTGGTGTGCTCGCGGGCGTATCATCCGCCTTTGCCAACAATGTCTTCATCGGTCTGCCCCTCGTCGAACGTACGGTCGGGCCGGAGGGGATCGTCGCCATGTCGATCCTGCTTGCCATCCACCTGCCGCTGATGATGATCGCCGGTGTGATTGCCATGGAGCGGGCCGAGCAGAAGAGCGGCGGTCGCAAAGCGGAAGGCATCCTTTCTGTCGTGAAGCAGGTGGGCATGAACCTCGTCCGCAACCCTCTGATCATCGGCCTTGCGGGCGGGATCCTGCTGCAGATCATCGGCACGCCCGTGCCTGCGATGATCGACGGTGTCGTGGCACAGGTGGCCGGGATGGCGGCGCCGGCGGCGCTGATCTCGCTCGGCATGACCCTGAACAAGTACGGGATGGCCGGGAATGTGCGGATCGCAACGAGCATCTCGCTGTTGAAACTCGGCCTGATGCCGGCAGTGGTTTGGATCGCTTCGACCCTGCTTGGCCTCTCACCGCAATGGACGGCAGCACTTGTTCTGACCTCTTCCGTGCCGACCGGCATCAATGCCTGGCTGATTGCGAGCCGCTTCGGCGTGGGTCAGGGGCTCGCCGCATCCGTGATCACACTTTCGACCGCTGCAGGCGTGGTGACCGTTTCCTTCTGGGCACTGCTTCTGCTCTGACTCACAAACGAAAATGCCCGGCCGCAAGGCCGGGCATTTGAATGAAACGGATCCGATGGATCAGACCCTAAGGATCAGGGCGTGGCCGGCTGTGCCGGTGCAGGCTCGGCCGGAGCAGCCGGTGCGGTCTCTGCAGGTGCCGCAGGAGCAGCGTCTGCCGGAGCGGCCGGGGCAGCTTCAGCGGGTGCTGCGGCCGGGGCGTCAGCGGGTGCTGCCGCGGCGTCTGCCGGGGCAGCAGCGGCATCGGCCGGCGCTGCGTCAGGTGCCGGCAGCGGGACCGGGCTGTCAGCCATGGTGTGCAGGTAGACGATCAGGTTGGCGCGCTCGTCGTCCTTCTTGATGCCAGCAAAGCCCATGGCGGTGCCCGGGATGTGCTGCTTCGGAGCGAGCAGGAACTCGTTCAGGTGATCCCAGGTCCAGAGGACCGAGCCGCCCTGGGCGAATTCAGTCATGGCAGCCGAATAGCTGAAGCCTTCATGCGAAGCGATCGGGCGGTCGACAAGGCCATAGAGGTTTGGGCCAACCTTGTTGGCGCCGCCCTTGTCGACCGTGTGACAGCTCGCACACTTCTTGAAGACGCCTTCGCCTGCGGCCGCGTCGGCGCTGGCGAGAAGCACGGCGATGGGCGTCGCGGCGACCTCCGGTGCTGCGTCTGCCGGTGCGGCTTCTTCTGCCACGATGGCGAAGCCTTCCTTCTCAGGCGTTTCCGCGTGGAAAATGCCTTCCGAAGCGATCGACACAGACATCAGGACGAAGACGGTGCCGAGAAAGGCACCCACGCCCATGTTGGTATAAGAGTTCATCTGCAAAGCTCCCCGTGCAGCCGGCCGATGAGCAACCGGACGATCTTGAAATCGCGCGGAACCTATGTCTTTTGCATAACACTTGCAACACGATTATGGTCCCGCAACTGGGACTATTTGACACTTCTGTGCGGTGATTTGAAGGGGTTACGGCGATGAATGAAGGCATAACTGCCAAAACCTTAGTCCTGATCCCGGCCCGCATGGCATCCACCCGACTTCCGGGCAAGCCGCTGGCCGATATCGCCGGCCTTCCGATGATCGTGCAGGTCGCAAAACGGGCTCAAGAGGCCCATGTCGGCCGAATCATCGTCGCCGTCGATGACATCAAAGTCTTCGACGCGGTCGAGGCGGCGGGCTTCGAGGTGGTGATGACGCGGGCCGACCACCAGTCCGGATCCGACCGGATCTTCGAGGCCCTGACAAAGGTCGATCCCGATGGACAGGCCGAGATCGTCATCAACGTGCAGGGCGACCTGCCGACGATCGATCCTCAGACCATTCGCGCCTCGCTACGGCCGCTCGAAGACCCCGCCGTCGACATCGCGACGCTGACCGTTGAAATCGAAGACGAGCAGGAAAAGACCAATCCGAACGTGGTGAAGGTCGTCGGCTCGCCGCTTTCGGCCGACAGGCTTCGGGCGCTCTACTTTACCCGTGCGACGGCACCACATGGGGCCGGGCCGCTCTATCACCATATCGGGCTCTATGCCTATCGCCGCCACGCGCTCGAGCGCTTCGTTTCGCTTGCGCCCTCGACCCTCGAAAAGCGCGAATCGCTCGAACAGCTTCGCGCGCTTGAAGCCGGCATGCGCATCGATGTCGAGGTGGTGAAGACCGTGCCGCTCGGCGTCGACACGCCCGCCGATCTCGAAAAGGCGCGCCGCATTCTTTCCGCATCCTCAAACGCAGGACACTGATCCCTTGGCACCGACGAACAAGATTTCCTTCCAGGGCGACTATGGCGCCAATTCCGACATGGCCTGCCGGGATATGTTCCCGAATATGGAGCCCCTGCCCTGCCCAACCTTCGAGGATGCCTTCGTCGCGCTGGAGACAGGCGAAGTGGATCTCGCGATGATCCCGATCGAGAACACGCTCGCCGGCCGCGTCGCCGACATCCACTATCTGCTGCCGCTGTCGCGCCTGCATATCGTCGGCGAGTATTTCATGCCGATCCGCTTCCAGCTGATGGTGCTGCCGGGCGTGAAGCTCGACGAGATCCGCACCGTGCACAGCCACATCCATGCGCTCGGCCAGTGCCGCAAGATCATCCGCAGCCATGGCTGGAAGGCGGTTGTTGCCGGCGATACGGCCGGGGCTGCCAAGCTGGTTTCCGAGAAGAGCGACCGCACGATGGCGGCCCTTGCTCCGCGGCTCGCGGCCTCGCTCTACGGGCTCGATATCCTGGCCGAAAACGTCGAGGATTCGGAAAACAACGTGACCCGCTTCGTGGTGCTCTCTCGCGACGAGGATGACCAGAAGCGCACGGGTACAGACGAGCAGTTCATCACCACTTTCGTGTTCAATGTGCGCAACCTTCCGGCTGCCCTCTACAAGGCGATGGGCGGCTTTGCGACGAACGGCGTGAACATGACCAAGCTGGAAAGCTACCAGATCGGCGGCAAGTTCACGGCGACGCAGTTCTATGCCGATATCGAGGGGCATCCGGATGATGCGCCGGTGCGGCGAGCGCTGGAAGAGCTGCGCTTCTTCTCGGAAAAGGTGCGCATTCTCGGCGTGTACAAGGCGCATGCAATGCGGGGTAAGCTGTAATCAGAACGGTGGCGGCATAGAGCATTTCCGGCAACAAGCAGCCAACTGAAATGCTCTATGCTTTTGTTTTCACGCAATTCCGGACGCAAAACCGCTTCGCACTTTTGCTGGAATTGCTCAGTGCCGCCACTCGAACCAGTCCTCGATCAGCCTGCGGGCGATCGTGCCCTGGATCGGTAGTGACCGTCCGTCGAACGACCCCCCCGACAACATTCGGCCGATCTCGTCTCGGGTGAACCAGCGGCAATCCTCAAGCTCGACGGTGTCGAAGGCAACGTCGAAGTCTGTGGCCTCGCCGTAGCAGCCGATCATAAGCTGGTGCGGCATCGGCCAGGGCTGCGATGCGTGATAGCGGACGCGGCCGACGGTGATGCCGGACTCCTCGCGCGTTTCGCGTCGGACAGCGTTTTCGATGGTTTCGCCCGGCTCGACGAAACCGGCAAGCGAGGAATACATGCCCGTCGGAAAGCGCGGGCTGCGGCCCATCAGGCAGCGATCCTTCTTTTCGTCGACGATCAGCATGATGGCGACCGGATCGGTGCGCGGGAATATCTCGTGGCTACAGGCCGTGCATTTCCGCTTGTAGCCGCCGATGAGGGTTTCCATGGCGCCGCCGCAGCGACCGCAGAAGCGGTTGTCGGCATTCCAGCGCAGGAGGCTGAGCGCCTGGGCGACTTCACCCAGCAGTTCGTCACCAACAAGCGCATCGCGGAAAAGCGCGCGGGGGTCGGCCGGCTTGTAATGCGCCGCGAGCGCTTCCGGCGCGACATTGACGGGAACGGCAAGACGCGGTTCGCCGGAGGCCTGGTGGCCGAGGAGGATTGCATCGTCAAAGTTCGGCTGCAGCTCGGCGAGCTCGTAAGGGGCAAACAGCGGATCGAGCACCTGGCCGTCATGTTTGAGAACCAGCTGAGTTCCGGAGAAGGCGAGGATATGGGTGCCCTCGACCTTCAGTGCCTTTTCAAGCGAGGTTTCGTCACGATGTTCGCTGTCGCGGTCGAGCTTGTTGCCAGAGAAGGCCGTGAGTTCGCTGGGTTCGAGATGCGGGGCACGGTTGAGGAAAATCGAATTCTTCATTGGAATGCTTCAAGTATCCTGTGCTTCATGGCCTCGAAGGCCTTTTCCTCATACGGGACAGACTGGCCAAAACCCCAGATCGGGCCGGGCCAGTTTGGGTCATTTTCGCTGCGTGCGACGACATGCACGTGAAGCTGACGCACGATATTGCCGATCGCCGCGATGTTGATCTTCTCGGCATCTGTCGCCTTCTTCAGCGCCGTGCCAACGGTCACCTGCTCGAAGGTCAGCATGGCCTGGTCGAGTGGCGTGAGGTCGAAGATCTCCGATACGTCAGGCCGCTGCGGGACGAGAATCAGCCACGGCCAGCGGCTATCCCGGGCAAGCCGCAGGTCGCAAAGGCCGAGTTTCAGGATCGACTCGCTGTCTCTGCCAAGACGCTCATCCAGGGTGAATGGCTGCACGGTGTTTCTCTCCGCTTTGTTTTCAATGAAGCTAGCAGTTTTTTCGGCGCTTGGCTTGCATTTGGCGACGTTATTGCCGATATGTCTCCTCGGGAGGTTGGTGGTGGACGAGCCACTCGCCAACCGGGTCAGGTCCGGAAGGAAGCAGCCCCAACGAGCGCGGCACGGGTCATCGTGCCAGCCTCCCACCTCATCTTCATTTACGGCCTCTCTTTCCAACAGGGGCCGTGCCATGCCCGGATGCGGGCGACGGGGAAGCTGGCAACGCGATGAGCGATTTCGAGCCGACTGCAGAGGCCAAGTCCGCCCCCGGCGGCTACCGCGTTCTCGCCCGCAAATATCGCCCCAAGGATTTCACGGACCTGATGGTCGGCCAGGAGCCGATGGTGCGGACGCTGACCAATGCGTTCGAAACCGGCCGTATTGCCCAGGCCTATATGCTGACCGGCGTGCGCGGCGTGGGCAAGACGACCACGGCCCGCATTCTGGCGCGTGCGCTGAACTACAAGACCGCTGAGATCGACAAGCCGACGATCGACCTTCGTATCCCCGGTGAGCATTGCCAGGCGATCATGGAAGGCCGGCATGTCGACGTGATCGAGATGGACGCCGCCTCGCATACCGGTATCGATGACATCAGAGAGATCATCGAGCAGGTGCGCTACCGCCCGGTTTCGGCGCGCTACAAAGTCTATATCATCGACGAAGTGCATATGCTGTCGACGGCGGCCTTCAACGGGCTGTTGAAGACGCTCGAAGAGCCGCCGGAGCATGTGAAATTCATCTTTGCGACGACCGAAATCCGCAAGGTTCCGATCACCGTTCTTTCCCGTTGCCAGCGCTTCGACCTGCGCCGGATCAGTGCGGGCGATCTCGTCGGGCTGTTTTCGACGATTGCGTCCAAGGAAGGCATCGAGGCCGAGGAAGAGGCGCTTTCGATGATCGCGCGGGCGGCCGAAGGCTCTGCCCGTGACGGTCTGTCGCTGCTCGACCAGGCGATTGCCCATGGCGGCGGCATGGTGCATGCCGATGCGGTTCGCGCCATGCTGGGTCTTGCCGACCGGGCGCGCATCGTCGACCTTTTCGAGCATGTGGTGCGCGGTGATGTGGCGGCAGCACTCTCCGAATTCGGCAGCCAGTACGAGGCGGGTGCCAACCCGACGGTGGTGCTGACTGATCTCGCCGACTTCACCCATCTGGTGACCCGGCTCAAATACATTCCTTCTGCCGCACAGGATCCGTCGCTTTCCGAAGTGGAGCGCGTGCGGGGCGCCGAGCTGGCTGATAGCGTAGCGGTGACGACACTGTCCCGCATGTGGCAGATGCTGCTGAAGGGCATTCCGGAGGCCGAGGCCTCGTCGCGGCCGGCGGGTGCTGCCGAAATGGTGCTGATCCGGCTAGCGCATGCCGCCCATCTGCCCTCGCCCGAGGATGCGGCGCGACGCCTGCTCGAGCTTTCCAATGGCGATGGCGGAGCAGAGCGCGGGCCATCCGCACCCCGTCCGAACGGCGGTGGTGGTGGCGCCTCGATGGCAATGCGCGTGCAGGCCGTGGGTCAACCCGCACAGGACAGCGCCCCGCGCCCGGCAATGAGCCAACCCGTTGCGCATCTGCAGAGCGTGCCGGCTGGTGATGCCCTGCCGCAGATGATGGAACGCCGCGAACCCAAGGTCGAGGAAGCACTCGCCCCGGGTGTTCGCGTCGAGACGCTGGACGATATCGCGGATCTCTGCACCAAGAACCGCGCACCGGTCTTGCGTGCCCAGCTTCGCCAGTTCGTGCACCTCGTGAAGATCGAGCCGGGCCGGCTGGAAATTCGGCTCGAATCGCAGTGCCCGCCGACGATCGTCAACGAACTGAAGATGAAGCTCAGCGAGTGGACTGGCATCACCTGGTGGGTGACGCTCTCCAACGATGCGGGCGCGCCGACGCTGGTCGAGGTTGAAAAAACGACTCGCGAGGCGCGGCTCGTCGATGCGCGGCAGGACCCCGATGTGGCCGCTATCCTAGCCCGCTTTCCCGGCGCCAAGGTGACCGACGTCCGGATCAAGGCAGCGGCGATCGAGGACGACGACATCGTGGCAGCACCGCCGGCTGCGGCGGAATCGGCCGACGGCGACATCCTGCCGGGCGACGACATCGAATTCTAGGGCTCAAAACCCTTCTCGCAAAACACGACAACAATCCAAGGAGATGACGATGCGCGACATCATGGGCATGATGGGCAAGGTCAAGGAAATGCAGTCCAAGATGGAGAAGATGCAGGAAGAGATTGCTGCACTCGAAATCGAAGGCAAGTCGGGCGGCGGCCTGGTGACCGTCGTCCTGACCGGCAAGGGCGAGATGCGCAGCATCAAGATCGACCCGTCGCTGTTCAAGGAAGACGAAGTCGAGATCCTTGAAGACCTTGTTGTCGCCGCCCACAAGGACGCCAAGGACAAGGGCGAGGCCCAGGCGCAGGAAAAGATGGCGGCGCTGACGGCCGGCATCCCGCTGCCGCCGGGCATGAAGTTCCCGTTCTGATCAAGACGGCTGATCGGGTCTGTCAGGGATAGACCCGACCTCCCCAGGGGTTTTCCCCCTCGCGCAGAAATGCGAGGCTCTGGCGCCAGAAGCCATCCTGATGGCGGGCGTGGAAGAGATCGAAGTGGCCGACCTTGGCAAAGCCGAGGTCCTCAGGTGCTAGCAGCACCTTGGTCACCGGCGAGCGACGATAGTAGCGCATGGCGCGGCTGATCGCCTTCGGGGTGGCGAATCCATCATCCGACATGGTGATGCTCAGGATCGGGCCGGTTGCGGTCGCGAAACGGTCGCACATGACTTCGGCGGCCTCTTGTGACAGGCCCTGCTCGGCCCTGCGCTGCTGCAATCCCCAGCCATAGGCGACGCCTTTCGGGAGGTCCTCTAGCCAGCCAAGGCGCTTGCCGGGAAAGTGCCCGAGTGCAAGCGTGATCGCTGGCATCGCGACATGCCATTTCAGGAATAGCGGCAGGCGCCGCGCCGGCAGATAGTCTCCCCAATAGCCATATTGGCCGCCGACCGAGAGCATGGCCGAGATGCGTCCGACCGCCGGCGAATAGCCCGGCAGGAAACCGCCGATGCTGTGGCCGACAACGAGCACGCGTCCGGTATCATCCTCCTGCAAGGCATGGCGCAGGGCCGCGTCGAAATCCTGTTCGCCCCACTGGCGCCAGGTGAAGTTTGAGCCCCTTAGGGTCTCGGGTCGTGAGAGGCCGATGCCTCGGTAATCATAGGTGAGGACAGAGAAGCCGTTTGCCGCAAGATAGGCAGCGTAGCGGTGGTAATAGCGGGCGTGGACGCCCGTTGCGGGATTGATGACCACGGTGGCGGATGGCGACGCCACCGCTGCCGGCCACCAATGACCGATCAGCCGCACGCCATCGGCCGCGGTCAGCTCTATTCTCCTCGGGTCCATCACTCCTCCAAGCGGGCGGCATGATGGCGAGACGTTCGATGGGGGTAAAGCCTCGGAGCCTAAGACCTTCGGCGGAGACCTCACATCTCCCCGGCTCGGATCGCATCCCTGACCTTGTAGTGGACGGGTGCGGCGAGATAACGGGCACGATCGGTCTCGCTCAGTCTGCGGCCGAAGGTCGCCATCATTTCCCGCATGGTGACGCGATCGCCACTCCAGGGCGTGAATTCGACGGCTTGGCCTGCTTCGACCATGCCACCCTGCAGCACCCGCGTATAGGCGCCCGGGCGGGCGGCGCGGGTGTAGCGCTTGACGATGGTTGGATCATCCATCTTGGTGGCAAAGGTCGCGCAGGGCATGCGGGCCGAGGTCACTTCAAGAAGCACCTCGCCGATGGCCAGCCTATCGCCGGCTGCCAGCATGGCGCTTTCGAGCCCTTCGATCACCAGGTTCTCGCCGAATGTGCCATAGGGCAGATCGCGGCCGAGCTCGGCCTGCCACCAGTCGAGGTCGATGGAACCCTCGATATAGACGGCCTGATCGACGCCGCCATGGTGCTTGCGGTTGAGGATCGCGTCGCCGACGAGGCCTTCGGCATCGACCATGATCGGCCCCTGGATGGCGAGCTTGTTGATGCCTGTCTTGTATTTTTTGCCGGGCAGGATTTCCGGGCGACCGAGGCAGACGGCGAGGATTTTCATATGGGGCATCCCTTCGGCGATTCCGTTTCCCGACTATATGGGCTAGAAACGCCGCCATGGCAAAACGAGTCACCGGCCCCGAAATCGAGAAACTCATCCAGCTTCTGGCGAAAGTGCCGGGGCTTGGACCACGCTCGGCACGGCGTGCGGCGCTGCATCTGATCAAGAAGAAGGATCAGCTTCTCGGACCGCTGGGTCACGCGATGGGCGAGGCCTATGACAAGGTGAAGATCTGCTCCTGCTGCGGCAATGTCGACACCGTCGATCCCTGCACCGTCTGCACTGACGTCGCTCGGGACCAGACGGTGATCATCGTCGTTGAAGACGTATCCGATCTCTGGGCACTGGAACGCGCGGCCGCGATGAATGCCGCCTATCATGTGCTGGGAGGCACTTTATCACCACTCGACGGGATCGGGCCCGATGATCTCAACATCAAGGGGCTGATCGACCGGGTGGCGAAGGGCGGGATCCGCGAGATCATCATCGCGGTCAATGCCACCGTCGAGGGGCAGACCACAGCACACTATATAACCGACCACCTGACGGGGCTCGACGTGAAGATCACGCGCCTTGCTCATGGCGTGCCCGTCGGTGGCGAACTGGATTATCTGGACGAGGGAACACTGTCTGCGGCGATCAGGGCCCGGACCACGATCTGACCGCGAGGAAGAACCGATGGCACGAACCCGCAAGCGACTCCGCTGGCTGATGACGACTGTTTCGCTGCTTTTGGCAGGGAGTTTTGCCACGCCGTCCGCAGCCGCTTCCCGGAGCGCCGTGGAAGCACAGTTCCGGCAATGGATCGCCAGCGATCTATGGCGCGCCGCGCAGGACGGCGGGATCAGCAAGGAAATTTTCGACAGGACCCTTCAGGGCGTGCAGCTCAACTGGGATCTGCCTGATCTCGTGCCGCCGGGCACCGAGCCGCCGAAGGAGCGCACGCAGAGCCAGGCGGAGTTCAGCTCGCCGGCCTCCTATTTCAACGAGAAGCGGTTGCAGGGACTGGCGGCCACCGGCCGGACCCTTGCGAGCCAGCACGCGGCGACGCTGCGCAAGGTCGAGGCGACCTATGGCGTTCCGGGTTCTGTTATCGTTGCGATCTGGGGACGCGAGTCGGGTTATGGGCGGGCCAAGCTGCCGCATTCGGCCATCGATGTGCTGGCGACCAAGGCCTTCATGTCGACGCGCAAGCCGATGTTTCAGCAGGAGCTGATTTCGGCGCTGCATATCGTCGAAAGCGGCGACGTGAGCGCCGACCGGCTGATGGGCTCCTGGGCCGGGGCGCTCGGGCAACCGCAGTTCATGCCGGGAAGCTACCTCAAATATGCCGTCGACTTCGACGGCGACGGCAAGCGCGACATCTGGAACTCGGTGCCGGATACGCTGGCTTCCATCGCCAACTATCTGGTGAAGAGCGGCTGGCAGAGAGGCCGCGACTGGGGTTACGAAATTACGATCCCCGACGGCGTGTCCTGCGCGCAGGAGGGGCCCGACAGGGCAAAGGCGGTATCTGATTGGGCGAGCGGCGGGCTGACCCGTATTTCCGGTCGGGCCTTCCCGTCGTCGGAGGCCTCGCAGCCGGCGATGATGCTGGTTCCAGCCGGCACCTATGGTCCGGAATTCCTGGTGACGCCGAACTTCTATGTGCTGAAGGAATACAACAATTCCGACCTCTACGCGCTGTTCATCGGCAATCTCGCCGACCGGATCGCGAGCGGTGGCGGCGCATTCAAGGCGTCCTGGGGCGATGTCGGCAAGATGCTGCGCTCGGATGTGCTCGCCATGCAGCAGGCGCTGGTCGCGCAAGGTTATGACGTCGGCAAGGTGGATGGTCTGCCCGGTTTCAAGACGCGGCGGTCGCTTGGCGAATGGCAGGCGAAGAACGGGATGAAACCCACCTGCTATCCGAGTGCGGACCTCAAGGCCAAGCTGCGCTGATACCCGCCATCAGTGGTGATCGATATGCGACTGGTGGAAGACATCATCCGCCGGTGGGATTGCCTGACGTTCGATCATCCGGTGGACCTTGGGCGGCCTGTCGCCGCGATGCAGTTCCAGAAGCCGATCGGTGATCTCGGCATCGGCCTTGGTGCGACGCTGGTTGTGGCGGACGTAGTCCACCCAGGTCGGCACCTGATAGGTTTCCGTCCAGATGTCAGGGTTCTCCAGGTCGCGCATCAGCGTCCAGTTGCGTGCGCCGTCACGCAGACGAATGCGGCGGCGCTCGACCATGATCCTCAAGAATTCGGGAACGTCTTCGTCGGTGATCTCGAAATCAATATGAATGACGATCGGGCCGCTGCGCGGGCGGATGTCGAGCTTTAGAGCCGGCTCGTTGAAGCGGTTGAGCGGATCGAGATCGAGGGTGGCAAAGGCGGGCATGGGCAGAAAGAAGCCGATGAAGACGCCGACCATCATCAAAAGGCTTGAGGCCACCAGCGCATGGTCGGAGCCATAGTTCTCGGCCACGCTGCCCCAGAGCCAGCTGCCTGTGGCCATGCCGCCGAAGGTGGCCGTCTGGTAAAGCGAGAGCGCGCGCCCCACGACCCAACGGGGAGCAGAGAGCTGGACGACCGTGTTGAAGAGCGACAGTGCCAGGACCCAGCAGGCGCCGGCGACCATCAGAGCAAGCGCCGTAATCCAGACCGAGGTGCTGATGCCCGTGACGCCGGCTGCCACTGCGAAGCCAGCGAAGGCGGCGCGGACGATGTCCTCGCTCGACAGAAGTTCGCGGGCGCGCTGGTTGGAAAAGGCGCCGAAGATGGCGCCGAGGCCGAAGGCGCCGAGCAGGCCGCCGAAGGTGAGCGGTCCGCCTGAGAGTTGGTCACGGGCGACGATCGGCAGGAGTGAAAGAATGGCGGTGGCCGTGAGACCGAAGACGAAGCCGCGGAAGAGAACCTTGCCGAGATTGGGCGACATCGCGACGTAGCGCAGGCCCGCCGCAATGGCCGAGCCCAGATGCTCGCGCGGGAGCGGACTCTTCGGAATATCCGGACGCCAGCGGAAGAGCGCGTAGGTGATGGCAAAGTAGGAGAGTGTGTTGACCGCGAAGGCGGCGGCAGCCCCTGCAGCGGCGACGATGGCACCGCCGATCGCCGGGCCGACACTGCGGGTGATGTTGAAACCCATGCTGTTGAGCGAGACGGCGGCCGGCAGATCGGCGCGTGGGACGATGTCGCCGACCGAGGCCTGCCAGGACGGATTGTTGAGCGCGGTGCCGCAGCCGATCAGGAAGGTGAAGGCAAGCAGCGCCCAGGGGGTAATCAGATCGAGCAAGGCAAACAGTGTCAGGAGCGCCGAGACCACGATCATGAAGAGTTGCGCGGCAATCATGACCCGGCGGCGATCGAAGCTGTCGGCGATGGCTCCGGCGATCAGGGAGAGCAGCATGATCGGGCCGGTGTTCGATGCCTGGACGAGCGCCACCATGTTTTCCGAAGTGGAGATCGATGCCATCATCCAGGCTGCACCGACACCCTGGATCAGGCCACCCAGATTGGACGAAATGCTGGCGAGCCAGATCCGGCGATAGGCTTCATTGCGGAGCGGTAGAAGCGGGGAGCGGCGTTCTGATGTGGACATGTCTTGAACTTTTCTGGCCGCGGCGATGTCGAGAGACAACCGTGGTGAGCACGAGCTTGCCTTGCGCAACGCATGAATGGCAAGTTTGTTTTCACCTCTTACCGAAAAGCTTGCAAAAGTTGGGGCGCTCGCGTATATGAGCTTCAAATTCTTGATCGACAGATGAAGGGTGGGCCCGAAAGGACCCGCTCTTTTTTATTGGCGATCGCAGCCAATCGGGAGTAAAACGATTGTCCGAAGACATGCCGAAGCCGGAACTCGGCGAAGCACGGATCATCACTGAGACGGGCCTTGACCGTCGTATCGCAGACATTATCGAGCCCGTGCTCGTCGCGATGGATTTCAAGCTGGTTCGCGTGCGTATGATGAACCAGAACGGAATGACGCTGCAGATCATGGCAGAACGCACCGACGGCACAATGGATGTCGAAGGTTGCGAAGCCGTATCGATGGCCTTATCGCCGGTTCTCGACGTCGAGGATCCGGTCGACAAGGCCTATCATCTGGAAGTGTCGTCGCCGGGTATCGACCGGCCCATGGTGCGCAAGTCGGATTTCAGCCGCTGGCAGGGCCATATCGTGAAGTGCGAGACGTCGATCCTGGTCGACAACCGCAAGCGCTTCCGCGGCAAGATCACCGACGTGAACCAGGACGGCTTTACCCTGGAACGCGATCAGGTGGCCTATGGCGAAGAGCCGAAGGTGGTCATCCCCTTCAATACGCTTGCCGAGGCAAAGCTCATTCTGACGGACGATCTGATCCGTGACGCGCTCCGAGCCGACAAGCTCGCCAAGGCGCAGGCCGCGAACCAGAACGACGAAGACGACAGCGAAGAATAACGTTTGACCTATAGCCCGAGGCCGATGCCCGGGCGTGAAGACGGAGACCTAAGACAATGGCAGTCAGTGCTAACAGGCTCGAGCTCTTGCAGATCGCAGATGCCGTCGCCCGTGAAAAGGTGATCGACCGCGAAATCGTGCTCGCCGCCATGGCCGACGCGATCCAGAAGGCTGCCCGGTCGCGCTACGGCAGCGAGACCAACATCCGCGCCGACATCAATTCCAAGACCGGCGAGATCCGTCTGCAGCGTCTTCTGGAAGTGGTCGAGAAGGTCGAAGACTACGCGACGCAGATCGCGCTCGAACTCGCCCGCGACCGCAATGTCGACGCCAAGCTCGGCGACTTCATTGCCGATCCGCTGCCGCCGATGGACTTCGGCCGTATCGCCGCCCAGTCGGCCAAGCAGGTGATCGTGCAGAAGGTGCGCGAAGCCGAGCGTGACCGCCAGTTCGACGAATTCAAGGACCGCGTCGGCGAGATCGTCAACGGTACCGTCAAGCGCGTCGAATACGGCAACGTCATCGTCGATCTTGGCCGTGGCGAAGGCATCATCCGTCGTGACGAGATGATCCCGCGCGAAGCCTTCCGTTACGGCGACCGCGTGCGCGCCTATGTCTACGACGTGCGTCGCGAACAGCGCGGCCCGCAGATCTTCCTGTCGCGTACCCATCCGCAGTTCATGGTGAAGCTCTTCACCATGGAAGTGCCTGAAATCTACGACGGCATCATACAGATCAAGTCGGTTGCCCGTGACCCGGGTTCGCGCGCCAAGATCGCTGTTATCTCGAACGATAGCTCGATCGATCCGGTCGGCGCCTGCGTCGGTATGCGCGGCAGCCGTGTTCAGGCCGTTGTCGGCGAGCTTCAAGGCGAAAAGATCGACATCATCCCGTGGAGCCAGGATCCGGCTTCCTTCATCGTCAACGCCCTGCAGCCGGCTGAAGTCGCCAAGGTCGTTCTCGACGAAGATGCAGAGCGCATCGAGGTTGTGGTACCGGACGAGCAGCTGTCGCTCGCCATCGGCCGTCGCGGTCAGAACGTGCGTCTGGCCTCGCAGCTGACCGGCTGGGACATCGACATCATGACGGAAGCCGAGGAATCGGAGCGCCGCCAGAAGGAATTCAACGAACGCACCAACCTGTTCATGGATGCGCTCGACGTCGACGAAATGGTCGGCCAGGTGCTGGCGTCGGAAGGCTTCGCCCAGGTCGAGGAAGTGGCTTACGTCAATCTCGACGAAATCGCCTCGATCGACGGCTTCGACGAAGACACGGCCCAGGAAATCCAGACCCGTGCCCGCGAATACCTCGAGAAGATCGAAGCCGAGATGGATGCGAAGCGCAAGGAGCTCGGCGTCGCCGACGAACTGCGCCAGATCGAGGGCATCACATCGCAGATGATGGTCGCGCTCGGCGAAGATGGCATCAAGACGATCGAGGACTTCGCCGGCTGCGCCGCTGACGATCTCGTCGGCTGGAGCGAACGCAAGGACGGCGAGACGAAGAAGTTCGAGGGCCTGTTCTCGAAGTTCGACATCTCGCGTGCCGAAGCCGAAGCCATGGTCGTCAAGGCACGCCTCGCTGCTGGCTGGATCACCGAGGAAGACCTCGCGGTCGAAGCTGAAGCAGAAGGCGAACTCGAAGGCGAAGAAGCCGAGCAGGAAGCGTGATGAGCGCCGAGAGGCCGGACGCGACAGAGGTCGAAGATGATTTCGACCTCTCCGAAGCGAACGGGCGGATGTGCATCGTTACCCGCGAAAGCGGATCTCCGGAAACGCTCCTGCGTTTCGTGGCGGCACCCGACGGGACAATTGTCCCGGATCTGAAGCGGGCGCTTCCAGGCCGGGGCTGCTGGGTCAGCCCCAGCCGTGAGGCTGTCGACAAGGCCGTGGCGAAGAAGCTCTTCGCCCGGGCCCTGAAACGAGATGTGAAGGCGGATCCGGATCTCGGATCCGTGGTTGAGCGGCTTCTGGTCGCGCAGCTGATCGGCATGATGAACATGGCACGGAAGGCCGGCCAGTTCGTCACCGGAGCGGCAAAGGTCGAGGCGGCCGTACGGAGCGGCGAAGCCATTGCGGTGTTCCATTCGCAGGATGCCGCAGCCGATGGCGTGAGAAAGATCGACCAGGCCCGAAAGGCCTGGCACCTCGGAACGGGGGCGGCGGCGGAAGTACCCGCTTTCCACCTTCTGACCGGGGCGGAATTGGAAGAGCAGATGGGCCAGAATGCGTTTATCCATGCTTGCGTGCTTGCAGGGCAGGCAGGTGAAGGTGTAGTGAAGCGCGCAACTCTGCTCGAAACCTATCGCGGCCGCGCGCCGCAGGTATCGGGCGCTGGCCCGAAATCACAATGACGCGGTCACCGGCACAGGTCGGCCTCCGTGGTTTAGGACAGTATGTGAACGGCGAGGCCTGATGCTCGGCATCCGGCCCCGCTCGAAGGAACGGGAACGGAATGACCGACAACAAAGACGACAAGACTATCGGCGTGAAGAAGACTCTCACCTTGAAGCCCTCAGGGATGAGCCAGGGTACCGTGCGCCAGGACATGGGGCGCGGCCGTACGAAGTCGGTCGTCGTCGAGACGGTAAAGCGCCGCCCGACCCGCCCGCTGGACGAAAAGCCACCGATTACACCGATCACACCTGTTCGTGCGGAACCAGTTGCGGCGGCTCCGACGCCGGCACCGACACAGGCGCCCACGCCGGTTGCAACACCCGTTGCAGCTGCTCGCCCGGCACCTGCACCGACACAGCAACCGCATCGTCCGCAGCAGCCGCAGCGCCCCCAGCAGCCGCAGCGCCAGCAGCCTTCGCAGCCGCCGCGCCAGCCAGAACGTCCGCGTGGCGCCGTTCTGCACGACCTATCGGCCGGCGAGATGGAAGCGCGTCGCCGCGCTCTCGCAGAAGCCCAGGTTCGTGAAGTCGAGGAAGCCAAGCAGCGCGTGATCGATGAGGCTCGCCGCAAGGTGGAAGCCGAGGAAGCTGCGCGCCTGGCCGCCGAAGAGGCCGCACGCCGCGCCGCCGAGCCACAGCCCGAGCCGCAGCCGGAACCCGAAGTTGTCGCCGAGCCCGAAGTGGCGCCAGTGGCTGCTGCGCCCGCCCCCGTGAACCGTACGGCCATTCCGGCACCCGGCGCACCCGGGTTCGTGCGTGGACGCAAGACCAATGACGAAGACGAGGGCCGCGCCTCTCCGCGGACGATCCCCGGCCGCGGCAAGGTCGCCATGCCTGTGGCCCCCAAGGTCCCTGCCCGTCCGAAGGTCGAAGAGGACCGTCGTCGTGGCAAGCTGACCGTCACCACGGCCAATGTCGAGGATGACGGCACGGCACGCGGCCGTTCGCTGTCTGCCATGCGCCGCCGGCAGGAGAAGTTCCGCCGCAGCCAGATGCAGGAAACCCGCGAGAAGGTCATGCGCGAGGTCATCCTGCCGGAAACCATCACCATTCAGGAACTGTCGCAGCGCATGTCCGAACGCGCCGTCGACGTCATCAAGTACCTGATGAAGGAAGGCCAGATGATGAAGCCGGGCGACGTCATCGACGCCGACCTCGCCGAACTCATCGCTACCGAATTCGGCCACACCGTGAAGCGCGTTTCGGAATCCGACGTCGAAGAAGGCATCTTCAACGTCAAGGACGACGAAGGCGAACTGGTGGCACGTCCGCCGGTTGTCACAATCATGGGTCACGTCGACCACGGCAAGACCTCGCTGCTCGACGCCATCCGCAAGACCTCTGTCGTATCGGGCGAAGCCGGTGGCATTACCCAGCATATCGGTGCTTACCAGGTCGAGCAGAACGGCCAGAAGATCACCTTCATCGACACCCCGGGCCACGCCGCGTTTACCGCGATGCGTGCCCGTGGCGCCCAGGCGACCGACATTGCGATCCTCGTGGTTGCAGCGGACGACAGCGTGATGCCGCAGACGATCGAATCCATCAGCCATGCAAAGGCTGCCGGCGTTCCGATCATCGTGGCGATCAACAAGATCGACAAGCATGAAGCCAACCCGGACAAGGTTCGCCAGCAGCTTCTGCAGCATGAAGTCTTTGTCGAATCCATGGGCGGTGAAGTGCTCGACGTCGAAGTCTCGGCGAAGAACAAGCTCAACCTCGACAAGCTGCTCGAAGCCGTGCTGCTGCAGGCCGAAATCCTCGACCTGAAGGCTGACCCGACGCGTACTGCCGAAGGTACTGTTATCGAAGCCCAGCTCGACCGCGGTCGCGGTGCGGTTGCAACGGTTCTCGTTCAGAAGGGCACGCTGAAGCCCGGCCAGATCATCGTTGCCGGTGACCAGTGGGGCCGCGTTCGTGCCCTCGTCAACGACAAGGGTGAGCACGTCAAGGAAGCGGCTCCTGCCATGCCGGTCGAGATCCTCGGCCTGTCGGGCACGCCTGCTGCCGGTGACAAGTTCGCCGTCGTCGAGAACGAAAGCCGCGCTCGCGAGATCTCCGAGTATCGCCAGCGTCTGGCCCGCGACAAGGCTGTTGCCCGTCAGTCGGGTCAGCGCGGTTCGCTGGAACAGATGATGAGCCAGCTGCAGAACACCGGTTTCAAGGAGTTCCCGCTGGTCATCAAGGGCGATGTTCAGGGTTCCGTCGAAGCCATCGTGGCGGCACTCGACAAGCTCGGCACCGACGAAGTGCGTGCCCGTATCGTCCATTCGGGCGCTGGCGCCATCACGGAATCGGATATCTCGCTCGCCGAGGCTTCCAATGCCGCGATCATCGGCTTCAACGTCCGTGCGAATGCCCAGGCTCGTACCGCTTCCGAGCGTGCCGGCATTGAGATCCGCTACTACAACATCATCTACGATCTGGTGGATGACGTGAAGGCAGCGATGTCGGGCCTGCTCTCTCCAGAGCGTCGCGAAACCTTCCTTGGCAATGCCGAGATCCTGGAGGTGTTCAACATCACCAAGACCGGCAAGGTCGCAGGTTGCCGCGTCATCGAAGGCAAGGTCGAACGTGGTGCGGGCGTTCGCCTGCTGCGCGACAATGTCGTCATCCACGAAGGCAAGCTCAAGACGCTCAAGCGCTTCAAGGACGAAGTGTCCGACGTGCCGATGGGTCAGGAATGCGGTATGGCCTTCGAGAACTACGAAGACATCCGCGCCGGCGACACGATCGAGTGCTTCCGCGTGGAACATATCACGCGTACGCTCTGATCTCAGGCGTTTCGACCACGATCCCTTCGGGCGCCGGATCTTCCGGCGCTCGCTGTTTATGGGGATCATGACCTCCGACGTATCGTCGGATGAACGACAATTCACGGCATGATGTGAGCGGCGATAGCAGCCCCGGATACCTCATGCGAAAGGCAAGTGAACCATGACAAAACCAACCTCATCGGCACCTTCGCAGCGCATGCTGCGCGTCGGCGAGCAGGTGCGCGCCGCCATCACCCAGGTGCTTCAGCGCGGGGAAGTGAACGACGATGTCATCGAAAAGACCGTGATTTCGGTCTCGGAAGTGCGGATGTCGCCGGACCTGAAGATGGCGACCGCCTATGTGGCGCCACTCGGCGTTTCCGACCATGATGCTGTCATTGCAGCCCTCAACAAGCATGCGAAGTTCATTCGCGGACGGATCGGCGGCCAGCTTCGGCAGATGAAGTACATGCCGGAAGTGCGTTTCCGCGACGATACCAGCTTCGACAATTACCAGAAGATCGATGCGCTCCTGCGCTCGCCGGAGGTCCAGCGCGACCTCGGCTCCGACGAAGACAAAGACTGAGAAAAGACCTAGATGTCCAAACCCAGAAAGCCCAAGGGCCGCCCGATTTCGGGTTGGCTCATCCTCGACAAGCCGGTGGACTTCGGCTCGACCGAGGCGGTTGGCAAGATCAAGTGGCTGTTCAACGCCCAGAAGGCCGGCCATGCCGGCACGCTCGACCCGCTCGCTTCCGGCATGCTGCCGATCGCGCTCGGCGATGCGACGAAGACCGTTCCTTACGTCATGGACGGGCGCAAGATCTACGAATTCACGGTGACCTGGGGCGAAGAGCGCTCGACGGATGATCTCGAAGGAGAGGTCACGCAGAGCTCGGACAAGCGTCCGACCGAGGAAGACATTCGCGCCCTGCTGCCGAACTACACGGGCACCATCAACCAGATCCCACCGCAGTTCTCGGCTATCAAGATCGCCGGTGAGCGCGCCTATGATCTGGCACGCGACGGCGAGACGGTCGAGATCCCCTCGCGCGAGGTCGAAGTCCACCGCCTGACGCTTCTCAACTGCGAGGCCGACAAGGCCCATTTCGAGGTCGAATGCGGCAAGGGCACCTATGTGCGCTCGCTCGCCCGCGATTTCGGTCGCGATCTCGGCTGCTATGGTCACATCTCCTCGCTCCGCCGCACCTTCGTGGCGCCGTTTGCCGAGGAGATGATGGTGCCGCTCGCGGAGCTCGTGGCGCTCGAAGCTATCGAAGACCGCGATGAACGGCTGGCGGCTCTCGATGCTTTCCTCGGCGATACGGCAGAAGCACTGTCCTCCCTGCCGCAGCTCAGGATCACCGATGACCAGGCGCATCGGCTGCGCATGGGCAACCCGATCATCCTGCGCGGGCGCGATGCGCCGGTCGCAGAACCGGAAGCCGTGGCACTTGCCGGTGGCAAGCTGATTGCGATCGGCGAGATTGCCGGTGGCGAATTCCATCCGCGGCGAGTCTTCGCCTGAGCCTTACCGTCGCCTGCTCTTTCCTTTCTTCAGGGAATAGAGTATAGGCGGCGGCAGCTGGCCCCTCGGGTGCCTGCATTCACGGCCAATGCTGGACGACATCCCGGCGTTTGGCGACCTGTTTCTCCTTATTCTAGAAAGGATTCACGATGTCGATCACTGCAGAGCGCAAGGCCGCCCTCATCAAGGAATACGCAATCAAGGAAGGCGACACCGGTTCTCCGGAAGTTCAGGTCGCAATCCTGACCGAGCGTATCACCAACCTGACGGAACACTTCAAGGGTCACAAGAAGGACAACCACTCGCGTCGTGGCCTTCTGACCATGGTTTCGACCCGCCGTTCGCTTCTCGACTATGTCAAGAAGCAGGACGAGGCTCGCTACACGAAGCTGATCACCAGCCTCGGCATCCGTCGCTAACAAGTTCCCGGCGGGTCTTCGGAAACGAAGATCCGCCGGTTGCCTTTCCGGGTCAGGCTAGACGACCCGCGACCGGTTCCGCGCGACGATCGCCCGGAACGAACGACAGACCGGATGGGCCGGATCTGTCGACGACAACCGATGACCTGTCATGGGGCAGGATTGTTGGACGCTTCCGCATCCCGAAGGATGCATATGCCGGCCATGGCCGTTTCCGAAGCCTCCCACTGTCTTGCCCGTGATTGCGTCAGCACATTGCAGACCGACCGCCCCCTGCCAATTCGGCAGGACGAAGGTCCGCATATGAAGGACAAGATATGTTTGATGTTCACAGCGTTGAGATCGAGTGGGCAGGCCGCCCGCTGAAGCTGGAAACGGGCAAGATCGCCCGCCAGGCCGACGGCGCCGTTCTCGCCACCTATGGCGAAACCGTTGTTCTCGCCACCGTCGTTTCGGCCAAGTCGCCGAAGCCGGGCCAAGACTTCTTCCCGCTCACCGTCAACTACCAGGAAAAGACCTATGCCGCCGGCAAGATCCCGGGTGGCTATTTCAAGCGCGAAGGTCGTCCGTCGGAAAAGGAAACGCTGGTTTCCCGCCTGATCGACCGTCCGATCCGCCCGCTCTTCCCGGAAGGCTACAAGAACGACACGCAGGTCGTCGTTACCGTCATCCAGCATGACCTCGAGAACGACCCTGACGTCCTGTCGATGGTTGCCGCTTCCGCAGCGCTCACGCTGTCCGGCGTACCGTTCATGGGCCCGGTCGGTGGCGCCCGCGTCGGCTACATCAATGGCGAATACGTTCTGAACCCGCATCTCGACGAGATGGACGAGTCGGTTCTGGACCTCGTCGTTGCCGGCACCCAGGACGCCGTCCTGATGGTCGAGTCGGAAGCCAAGGAACTGAACGAAGACGTCATGCTCGGCGCCGTCATGTTCGGCCACAAGGGCTTCCAGCCGGTCATCGATGCGATCATCAAGCTCGCTGAGGTGGCCGCCAAGGAGCCCCGCGAATTCGAGCCGGAAGATCATTCCGCTCTCGAAGCCGAAATGCTCTCGATCGCCGAGACCGAACTGCGCGCAGCCTACAAGATCACCCAGAAGGCTGATCGTTACACCGCCGTCGACGCCGTCAAGGCCAAGGTGAAGGCACACTTCTTCCCGGAAGGTGCAGAGCCGAAGTATTCGAACGAAGTCATCGGTGCCGTCTTCAAGCACCTGCAGGCGAAGATCGTTCGCTGGAACATCCTCGACACGAAGAGCCGCATCGACGGCCGCGACCTGTCGACCGTTCGTGCGATCGTGTCGGAAGTCGGTATCCTGCCGCGCACCCATGGTTCGGCTCTCTTCACCCGCGGCGAGACCCAGGCGATTGTTGTCGCCACGCTCGGCACCGGCGAAGACGAACAGTATGTCGACTCGCTGACCGGCATGTACAAGGAACGCTTCCTTCTGCATTACAACTTCCCGCCCTACTCGGTCGGTGAAACCGGTCGCATGGGTTCCCCGGGCCGCCGCGAAATCGGTCACGGCAAGCTCGCATGGCGCGCTATCCGCCCGATGCTGCCGTCTGCAGAGCAGTTCCCTTACACGCTGCGCGTCGTCTCCGAGATCACCGAGTCAAACGGCTCGTCCTCGATGGCAACCGTTTGCGGCACCTCGCTTGCGCTGATGGACGCCGGCGTTCCGCTGGCCAAGCCGGTTGCCGGTATCGCCATGGGTCTGATCCTGGAAGGCGAGCGCTTTGCGGTTCTCTCCGACATCCTTGGTGACGAAGACCACCTCGGCGACATGGACTTCAAGGTTGCGGGTACTGCCGACGGCATCACCTCGCTGCAGATGGACATCAAGATCGCCGGTATCACCGAAGAGATCATGAAGGTCGCACTCGGCCAGGCACAGGGTGGCCGCAAGCACATCCTGAACGAAATGGCGAACGCCCTTTCGGAGAGCCGTGGTCAGCTCGGCGAATTCGCACCGCGCATCGAAGTGATGAACATCCCGGTCGACAAGATCCGTGAAGTCATCGGTTCGGGCGGCAAGGTCATCCGCGAAATCGTCGAAAAGACCGGCGCGAAGATCAACATCGAAGACGACGGCACCGTGAAGATCGCCTCTGCCTCCGGCAAGGAAATCGAAGCAGCCCGCAAGTGGATCCACTCGATCGTGGCCGAGCCGGAAATCGGCGTGGTCTATGAAGGTACCGTTGTGAAGACCGCCGACTTCGGCGCCTTCGTCAACTTCTTCGGTTCGCGTGACGGCCTCGTGCACATCTCGCAGCTCGCTTCCGAGCGCGTTGCCAAGACCTCCGACGTCGTCAAGGAAGGCGACAAGGTCTGGGTCAAGCTGATGGGCTTCGATGAGCGCGGCAAGGTTCGCCTTTCCATGAAGGCCGTCGACCAGACGACCGGCAAGGAAATCGTTGCCGAGAAGAAGGATGGCGAAGCCGCTGAATAAGCGGACGTCGTACCCGATCCGAGGCGCGGGAGAAATTCCGCGCCTTTTTTGTTCGCCGAGAGAGAAGACCAAGCCATGAGCCGCGAAAGCCTGAAGACCCTTTTCCATCCCTTCGTCACCGAGGCTGTCGCTCTACCGGCTACAGAAAGCCGTTGGCTCTTCCTCGGTGCGGAAGCCGGATTTGCAAAGCCCGAAGGCTTCGCAGCCGAACTGACGGCGGTGCAGGATTTCCGCCCCGAGTTCCGGCGGCTCGAAGCCAGCCATCTGAAGCCCCTGCCTGCGGTCGAGGGCGAAGCCTATGACGGCGCGCTCGTTCTGTGCGGCAAGCATAAGGGCGTGAACGAGGATCGCATCGCCGAGGCGCTGAAGCGCGTCACGGCCGGCGGCACCGTCGTTGTCGCGGGCGCGAAGGAAGACGGGATCGTGCCGCTTCGCAAGCAGCTCGATCGCCTGGGGCTTGAGCCCGAGTCCACGCCGAAATATCACGGCGTCGCGGTCTGGTTCACCGTTCCGGCCGAGACCACCACGCTGGTTGCAGCGCTTGCTGCGAAATCCGTGACGGTCGAGGGACGGTTCGAAACCCGCTCCGGTCTCTTCTCGCATGCGCATGCCGACGAAGGTTCGGAACTTCTGGCAAGCCGCTTCCCGGCCGACTTCAATGGCAATGCCGCTGATTTTGGCGCAGGCTGGGGTTATCTGTCGGTGATGCTGGCCGAGGCTGCGCCGCGCACCAATCGTATCGACCTGTTCGAAGCGAGCCACGAGGCGTTGGAGCATGCCAAGCGCAATCTGGCGAAGAATTGCCCTGATCTGACGACGCGCTTCTTCTGGCAGGATTTGGCCAGCGAACCGCCGAAGGAAAAATACGATCTGGTCATCATGAACCCGCCCTTCCACGAGGGTCATGCTGCCGAGCCGTCGATCGGCGCTGCCATGATCAAGGCGGCGGCAGAGTCGTTGCGCGGCGGCGGAGACCTCCTGATGGTGGCCAATCGCGGACTGCCTTACGAGCCGGTCCTGGGTGCGCATTTCAAGCAGCATGGCGAAGTCTGCCGCAACGCGCGCTTCAAGGTGCTCTGGGCCAAGCGCTGAGCACGCGTGATCGTGAACGGCCGCGTTCGTACATAGACTACGCGGCCCTCGACTCTGGACATCCGCTGGCTTAGCATCTGACGCCAACAGCTTCTCTTCTGGCGCCAGCGGTCCAATGCCTCCTCGGAATCTCACCGATGAATTGACCACCGTGGCCGGCCTCGCCTCTGCGGTGGTCGAGCATGCCCAGTCCTATGGCATCGACATAAAGCCGATTTGCAAGGCGCTGGACATCGATCCTGACGTGTTCCAGAGCCTGACAGCGCGGATCAGCCTCGACCGCCTCTGCAGGCTTCTGGAGGCCTGTGCGTTGCTGGCCGATGACGAGGCGTTTGGGCTGACCAGCATCAAGGGCTATGAGGCGGGCTCGACCGGCCCCTTCGGATACGGCCTGATGGCCGCGCCGACCGGGCTGGACTTCGTGCGCTTCCTCGATGACCACATCCAGTATGTGACCCATACCAGCTATTCCAGGCTCTCGATCGACGAGCGCGGGGCGCATCTGGCCTGGACCTTTGCGCCGATCATCGTGAAGCGCGACCAGTATGTCGACATGTCCGTGGGTCTCGTCATGCAGCGGGCGAAGGAACTCACCAGCGGCGACAGTATCGAGATCGAGCTGGAACGGCAGCCGCCGCGCAATCCGCAGCCTTTCCGGCAGCTTCTGTCGCGCCGGATAAGCTTTGCGGCCGGTATGAACTGTGTTCACTTCCCGCGCGGCTTTCTGGATGCGCACAATCCCACAGGCGACCGACGCCTTTTCGAGCTGATGGATCTGCAGTGCCGCAGCCTGAGACCTGCCCTGCCGGAAAAGCCCGCAGACTTCCTTGAACAGGTCAGACGGTATCTGCTGCTTCACGTGTCGGACGACGACTATCCGCTCTCGGAGATCGCCCCCTATTTCGGGCTGTCAGAGAGGACCTTCCAGCGGCGACTGGCCGCACAGGGCACGAGCCTCAACGACTTGCGGGACCAGATCAGGAAGGACGTCAGCTTCAGCCTGCTGACGGAGAGCGAGCTGCCGATCTCCGAGATCTGCTATCGCCTGGGCTATTCGGCGCCCAGCGCCTTCACCCGATCCGTGACGCGCTGGTTCGGTTCGACGCCAACTGAGGTGCGGGAGCGCAAGTCCGCGTGAAGCGTCGGCAGCTTGACAATGTTGGCTCGAAGGTTCCTAATTCGACTGCGAGAGCCACTTATTGCACCGCAGACCGCTTGATTAGCGCGCACGGATAAAAGCTTGTCGTCTGCGGTGAACGACTGCCGCCCATCAGAATGATATTTGCGCCGCTTGACGACCTGATGTGTTCATCAAGTCGCGTATCTCCATTGCGGCAACTTTGATCATGAAAACCGATACCATACGGGCCATCGGGAGGGACTCCTCTTTTCCGGCCCTATCCGACCGGGAAATCCGCTGTCTGCAGCTGGTGGCCGAAGGCATGCGCTCGGATGAGGCAGCCAATGTACTGGCTCTGTCACATCTTGAGGTGAACCAGGCGCTTGTCAGTGCTCAAGAAAAGCTCGAGGCGAGCAATCTGATGCATGCGGTGAGCCTCGCCATGCTGATCGGCGTCATCGACCATACAGATCCCCATCAACCGAAGTAAGCCGAACTCCCACGGCTGGCGGACCACTTCGGATGAACGCCTGGCGCGGCAACGCGCCAGGCGTTTTTATGTCTGCTGTCTTGTGATTAGCCGTTGTGGCGCTGGAAGACCAGCGTCGCATTGGTGCCGCCAAAGCCGAAGGAGTTCGACAGGACGGTGTCGATCTTGGCATTGTCGATGCGTTTGCGCACGACCGGCACGCCTTCGAATTCCGGGTCGAGCTCGGTGATATGCGCGCTCTCGCCGATGAACTTTTCCTGCATCATCAGAAGGCCGTAGATCGATTCCTGGACGCCGGCGGCACCCAGCGAGTGACCGGTCAGAGACTTGGTCGACTGGATATGCGGGATCTTGTCGCCGAAGACTTCGCGGATCGCGCCGATTTCCTTCGAGTCACCCACCGGCGTCGAGGTGCCGTGCGTGTTGATGTAATCGACTTCGCCCGTGACGGTCGCGAGTGCCTGACGCATGCAGCGCATGGCACCTTCACCCGAGGGTGCGACCATGTCGTAGCCATCGGAGGTCGCGCCATAGCCGACGATTTCGGCATAGATCTTGGCGCCGCGGGCCTTGGCGTGCTCGAGTTCTTCCAGAACCAGAACACCAGCGCCGCCAGCGATGACGAAGCCGTCGCGGGAGACGTCATAGGCGCGGGACGCGGTCGAAGGCGTGTCGTTGTACTTGGACGACATCGCGCCCATGGCATCGAACAGGCTCGACATGGACCAGTCGAGATCCTCGTGGCCGCCGGCAAAGACCATGTCCTGCTTGCCCCACTGGATCATCTCATAGGCATTGCCGATGCAATGGGCCGAGGTCGAGCAGGCAGACGAGATCGAGTAGTTGACGCCGTGCAGCTTGAACCAGGTGGCAAGCGTAGCGGACGCGGTCGACGACATGGCCTTCGGCACGGCAAACGGGCCGATGCGCTTGGGGCTGTTGTTCTGGCGGACGATGTCAGCCGCTTCGACGATCTGCTTCGTCGACGGGCCACCGGAGCCCATGATGATGCCGACGCGCTCGTTCTGCTGATAGTCGGCCTCTTCGAGGCCAGCATCGGCAATCGCCTGCTTCATGGCCACGTGGTTCCAGGCGCCGCCCTGGGACAGGAAGCGCATGGCGCGGCGGTCGACGAGTTCCGTCGGATCCAGATTGGGCTTGCCCCAGACCTGGCACCGGAAGCCGTGCTCGGCGAAATCGGGAGAAAAGGTGATGCCCGACTTGGCATCACGCAGCGAAGCGGTGACTTCGGCGGCATCGGCACCGATGGAGGACACGATGCCAAGACCTGTTACTACAACCCGTCTCATCTCTCAGACCTTCTTTATGAACTTCAGGTGCGGACCGGGCCGGATCAGGCCGTCTTGTCCTTCGACAGACCGACGCGCAGGTCGGATGCCTGATAGATAGTTTCGCCATCGGCCTTCAACCAGCCGTCAGCCGTACCAAGCACCAGGCGACCGCGCATCACGCGCTTGAAGTCGATGCCATATTCCAGGAGCTTGGTCTCGGGGCGCACCATGCCCTTGAACTTGACCTCGCCGGTGGAGAGGGCCATGCCGCGACCGGGCTCGCCCAGCCAGCCGAGGAAGAAGCCGGTCAGCTGCCACATACCGTCGAGGCCGAGGCAGCCCGGCATGATCGGGTTGCCCTGGAAATGGCAGGGGAAGTACCAGTCGTCGGGGCGCACGTCATATTCCGCGCGGATATAGCCCTTGTCGAAGGCGCCGCCGGTTTCCGAAATGTCGGTGATCCGATGGACCATCAGCATCGGCGGCAGAGGGAGCTGCGCATTGCCCTCGCCAAAGAGTTCACCGCGGCCGCAGGCGAGGATTTCGTCGTAGTTATAGCTGGACTGTCTCGTAACCATTGTTCTTCTTCTTCCCCCCTCTGCTTCACATCTTCGGGACCCATTAGACCAAGACGGTGGCAAATTGAAGCCCCGCGCCCATCCACTGGTTCCCCGGGCCTTTTGCCCATCCTCTTATCATCGTCGCATACAGGAAGGAAAAGGGCATCACCAGACCCGAGGGGCCAAAAACCGCCCAATAGCGGGCATCTGCGGGCTTCTGCCCACTGCAACTATTGAAACACCCTGATTTTGCAGCTATATCGACATCTGTGGATGCTCATGCATGCCACGCAACGACTGGAGTGCGTCTTTGACGATGGCAACCTGCGAAACGGGTATCGAACTCAAACTGCGTCGCTCGGGCCTGCGCCCGACGAAGCAGCGCATTGCGCTTGCCGGTCTTTTGTTCGCAAAGGGCGATCGGCATCTGACCGTGGAAGAACTCCACGAGGAAGCGCTGTCTGCTGATTTTCCGGTATCGCTTGCGACCGTCTACAATACCCTGCACCAGTTTACCGAAGCCGGTTTGATCCGGGTGCTCGCGGTCGAGAGCTCGAAGACATATTTCGACACGAATGTCTCGGACCACCACCACTTCTTCGTGGAAGGCGAGAACAAGGTTCTCGACATTCCCGTGAACAATATCAGCATCGACAACCTGCCGTCGCCGCCGGAAGGCATGGAAATCGCCCATGTCGATGTCGTGATCCGTTTGCGGCCCAAGCAGGGCTGACGCCCTACCCTCCCCTCACATGACTTCGTCCGGATGCCGACCAGGCTTGTGCTTGTAGGTCGGGAACGTCCATCCGAAGTGCAGCGCTCCGCCGCGGATGACAAATGCCGCTGCGGCTCCAATCGCGGAGGCCGCATAGAGGGGCATGCCAAGCTCGTTTGCCGCCGTGAACACGGCAGCACCGACAAGGGCCGCCGTGATGTAGATCTCGGGCCGGAGCAGCACGGAAGGCTCATTTGCCAGGAGATCTCGCAGGACGCCACCGAGGCTTGCCGTCAAGGTTCCGGTGACGATCGCAATCGTCGGCGAGCCGGTCGCTGCAAGGCCCTTCGCGGCCCCCATGACGCAGTAGGCCGAGAGACCGATCGCATCGAGCCAGATCAGCAGGCGGTAGCGCGATTCGACGAGATGGGCAGTGAAGAAGACCACGACGCCGATCGCGCAGCAGACCAGAATGTAATCCGGATTGAGCACCCAGAAGACGGGGACGCGACCAAGCACGATATCGCGTACCGTGCCGCCGCCAAGCCCCGTCACGACGGCGAAGAACAGAAAGCCGATCATGTCGAGCTGCTTGCGGGAGGCGGCAAGCGCGCCCGTCGCCGCAAACAGGGCGATCCCTGCATAATCGAGATAGGATAGGAGCGACATGCCTTCATTCCTCAATGGAGCCGTTTGCCCGAGGCCAGATTTGCACCACGCCGTTAAGGGTGGGGCAAGACGCAGCCGCTAGACTTATCCATCGTTCAGCACAGAATGCGATCCGGAGTCCAGACCGTGACTTTTCTCTCCCGCCTCCTCCTCGTTGTCGCCATGGGCCTTTTTTCGGCGCCTGCGGGCGCCCAGCAGGAATTGCTGACCGATCCCGAGATCTACGAGAAGGACCACTACACCAAGCGCTGCGACGCGGTGCAATTCGGCAGTGCTTTCATCGATCGCATCGATATCAACAATGACGGCATCAAGGACGCGGTCACCAACAGCAGCGAAATCGTTTGCGACGGCGTGCGCGGACCCGATTGCACAGCCGAAGGCTGCCCGTTCAACTTCTACCTTCAGGTGAAGGAAGGCGGCTACTTCATGATCGCCACGGCGCAGATGTACTCTTACGACTTCGTCCAGCGTTTCGGAAACATGGTCTTCGTGCTGAAGATGCATCCGCGCTATTGCGAGCGTGAGGAGGGCCAGGAGCCCTGCGCCATGACGGTGCGCGTGCGCGGCACGAAATTCCTGACGATCTCCAAGAAGTAACCCGGCTCACGGCGCCGGGTAGACCTCGTCGATGCGGCCAAGCGCCCGATAGGCGAAGAGCCCCACCCATTCCCGGACAGATGTCGACATCTGCTGTGCGTTCAGGCTAGGCTGGGTGAAGTCGAACCGAAAGGCGACATTGCCGGCGGTCCGATAATCTGCCGGCCATGGCGTAACCTCGACGCCTGCCTTCCGGAACAGGCCAACCGAGCGCGGCATGTGAAAGGCGGAGGTGATCAGCAGGCACGGCCCAAGGCCGCTGGAGGCCAGGAGCTCCCGGCTGTTCTGAGCGTTCTCGTCGGTATTTCTGGAGGTGGTCTCGGCGATCAGCCTGTCGCGAGAAATTCCAAAAGCCTCGAAAAAGCGGATCGATGCCGCGGCATCCCCTTCATAAGCACCGCTCAGCGAGCCATCGCCGCCGGACACCAGGATCCTGGCCTCGGGATAGCGGATGGCGAGCCTCAGCGCTTCGACGAATCGGTCAGCCGCCTGATTGAGATCCATGCCGCCGCGCTCCGTGGTCACCTCCGTCTCGAAGGCACCGCCGAGCACGATCATGCAGGACAGCTCAGCCGGGTCCGCCGTCTGACGCGGGAAGCGTGCTTCAAGGCTTTGCAGCAGCAGAGAGCCGAGCGAGGTATACAGCGTGAGGAAGAGGACAAGCAGCGAGATAAAGAGCGCGGATGCCGCCAGACGCAGCCAACGCATCCAGATCAGTACCAATGCAAGGCCGCCGAGCAGGAAGACCAGCGACAGGGGCTGGACCATGTTCCAGAAAATCTTGGAAACGACAAACACTCTGCATTCTCCCAGTCCGAGATCCGGACACGTCATCCGGGTGGCCGCCGCTTCAGGAGACCAGCTTCGCTCAAGGACGCGTTACTAAACCCTCGTCCCACTGTCATCATTTCGATTCTGAATTTTTCGGGAGGTCACCATGCGATTTGCCGTCGACACCGTGGACGATTCCGGCAACGACCGCCTCTATATCGGCACTCCCGTTGACGTCATCGAGGACAAGCTGCACCTGAAGCTGCGCGACGGCGAGGTAAAGCTCGACATCCGCAAGATCATCGACTGGTTCCAGATCGATCTCTCGGAGAGCGGCGAGCGGGTGGAACTGTTTCGGCGGTGAGGGCTAACCACTTAGATGTGTGACCCCTGCGGATCTCCGAAGAGCTATGCCATGACCACATTCCAGTCTATCGAATAGCCCGCAGCCTGAAGCTCCTTCGACAGAGCAACCTTCCAGCCACCCCCACCGTCGAACGCCGTATAGATCACGCCATCAAAGTCGCTCGGGGTTTCCACATCGCCCTTCTTGAGGGCCGCAACGCGCTCCGGTCCCAATGCACCCAGAAAGAACCCGAGCTCCAAGATAACGTTCTGTCGGGCGCGGAGCTGGCCTCCAGTTGTCTCGTCGTCTGGCGAGAGGAGCACCACTGCAAAGCCTACATCCTTGGCCTCATCCCGAAACTTCTGAATGATGGTACGGCCACGGTTGGGCTGCTCGTGGAGAATGATAGGGTTAAACCCAATGGACCCTAGAAAGCGTGCCACGCCCTCCTTCATGCCGTCGTCATGGCCATGCACGATGAAGACCGTGCGGGAGGTGATATCTAAGGCGTGCGCCGAGGTGGCTCCGACGGGTGCCGTCTGAGCCTCTTCCTCTGGAAAGTCCTCCTGGCGCTCCGTCAGGAAGGCGATTGCACTCTCAATCAACTGGATCGATTTGACCCTCTCCCTCGTAAGGGCCGCGATGACCTCGTGCGAAGACACTGGCCCAGCCATCGAGATGGGGTAATTGAAGAACGCAGCCGTATAGTACCGATCATGCTCTATGGTCCCCGCGCCAAACACCTCAACCATAGTCGCTTCAATAGCTGTGCGTAATGGTCGGGTTGTAGCGCTAGGATCACGAGGATCAACGGCGGTCGGATCGAACTGCTCAACTTCTTTTCGGCGCTGCTCAAGCCGCTTGATACCACGCTCAATCTTCGCCCTCGTAAACTGGGCTGGCTGGTGGTCTGACGTTGGGCGGCGGGCCAAATCTACTCTCCTAGTTGCGGATGAGCAATTTGCACCACACAAATGCACTGAGTCGATAGGTAGACCGTGTGCCTTTCCCGAGCATTCCACAAAGCAAGACCCCACACAGCCACCTGTTTGGGACTTAGCGCCGGACTTCTTTCGGGTATTGCCAAAGCGGCAAGTAGCCGCAACACACTCAAAATCGAAGTCTTTTATTCATCTG
>JAESGD010000056.1_pt1 | contig 149396 bp, 134 predicted proteins | sample 9269581 | NCBI WGS metagenome assembly JAESGD01 (sample SAMN14515903, study PRJNA621661) | algae metagenome | isolation source: Cyanomargarita calcarea GSE-NOS-MK-12-04C and co-occurring heterotrophs from... | place: USA: Grand Staircase Escalante National Monument, Utah | collected 2007-12-30 | reverse complement strand
CGGTAAATATGAGAGATTTTCAGAGATATCAGCAGCATCTGGGGTAATAACCTTATCTGCTATTTCATGAGTTGGTAAAATAGATTCTTGAGTAAAATTTTCTCTGAATTCATCTTCTTTATTTATCAGACAATTTTCTTGGCTTATTTTTTTCTCCGGTAAATCTGAGAGATTTTCAAATATTAAATCACTTTCATTTGAAATTGTACTGTCGTGTGGCTTAATTTCTTGTTGTTGATGAGTCAGATTGATTGGGAAATTAGGAGTATTAACTACTTCTGACACTTCGGTCTGTACATCATTAGCTGAATCCCTCAATGAAGTAGGCTTTTCCTCTATAACAGAAGGGTTGAGCGTTGATAATAGCGGTACTATTTCAGATAGTTTATTTACAGTGTTCTCTAATTCTATGTCCTGTTTTTTTGGAATAGACCTTGTAGCTAAAATATCAGGTTCTGATGCTTGAATGATTGGCATCGGAATATTAGTTAATTCCCTAGATAACTTAGGATTATCTGGATAATCGGTTTGCTTGGATGTTGATAAAAAAGGTTTATTTTCTGATGATTTATTTATATTGTTCAGTAGATTAATATCTTCTGGTTCTTCGGCAAGGCTTTCTTCTGATGTTTCGAGGTTTGGTAAGTTAAATAATGACTTTGAGGCTATTATAATCTCGTTATTTACTAACTTTTTGGATAAAATATTTCTCTCCTCAATTTGAGGTGATATTTCTTGTAATTCAGTTTCTTCTTCTGATTGAATAAAACTTTCTTTAATTTCGATATTTTTATAATTAGGCTCAATAGCTAGAGATCCTGAAATCTTTACTAATCCATCATCATCAATATTAATACTAGTGCTGTTTTCTGGAAATGATTTTTCAATTCCCTTTCCAACACTTGAATTTAGTCTTTTTTTTGATGTGGTATTTGATTTGCTTTTAGGTTTAGTTTTTGTTTGTGATTTACTCTTACTTTTAGATGCCGATTTTTTCTTGTTTTTCAGTGCTGCTGAAATATCAGTATTTATATTACTTGCGATTGGATCTGATGATAAAGTAGAGATAATAGTTGTTGTCTCTTTATTGTCTTGCTGAGGAATAAAGTCAACTGTTTCTAAAAAATCATCGTTCCAACTCTCACCATTCCAGATATCTTCATATATTAATGGTTGATGTTTGCGATAGCCTAATATTATCGAGTCATTTGTTAATGGTTTGAACACTCCTAAATGCTGGTTGTAATTGTGCGAACCCAATAAAAATTCATTCTTCATACCCAAATAATTTACTGCCCCTAATAAAGGTGCATTTACGCCAAGATATCGTTGAATTGTTTGCATAATTAAAATTAATTAGACTGAAAAAAGCCAGATTTTATCTCCCGTTTTGTCAGATTTCCTCCTCCTCCATCCTTGGCAATTTTCAAACCCTCATAAGCTAAAGTAAGTTCTTCAATGGCTACTGCATTACCATCAGCTTGCAGGGCTGGAGTTTTCCAAGTAATCGGAATTGCACCAATGAGAGTCCAGCTCATGATTGTTTCCCCTGCTTGATTAAATAAAAGAATATTGACATTGCGTCGAATATCTGTATCTCCATTATTTTCATCAAATATTTTGGTAATCCAATTCAAAAAACCAAAATGGTCTGTAATTCCCCGCTTTAAAGTGATATCAGCAAATTCTGCATGACCTAAATAAATGCGTTGTTGGTCATTGACACCACCTTCAAAAAAAACATTCTTCTTAATCTGAAGACTCAATCCCGAGCATTCAGTAAAAGAAGCCGCAATGCTGCTGTCTATTTCTACGTAAAAACGATTGGTGGTGACATAGTTTAATTCATGTTCAATGTTGCCATTACTAGCCATCATTACCACCTATTTTGACCATAATTTTTCACTCTTTCCCGTTGCGATCGCATATCTTCTTGCAAAAGTTCATATACGCGATCGCACAATTTATCCAATAACGACGGGTCACTGAGATATTTGCCTTTTTTAGCTGTTGCAGGCATCCTAGAGGGCTGTATTTGATTTGAGTCCATAATTAAATAACCTGTTCTTATTCCAGGCTAAAGCCACTGTCCTAAAATCAGAATTAGACTAAGGTCGAACTCATTGGATATAGGAGTGGGAATTTATTATTCAGGGTTAGATCCCCGACAACTTTCACGAAGTCGGGGATCTTGCAGTCCCTCGATATTGGATTTTGGATTTTTAACCGCAGATGAACGCACCCTCGACGCAGATAAGAATCTTTCCTCTTTAAATCACCACAATCGTAAAACACACCAACTTATCCTGACCCAGTTGCAATAAATCACCTTGATTGAGTCGGTAGTGAACACCAGGAGAAAGAAGAGTACCGTTAAGATATGTACCATTCTTGCTGGTGTCTACGATCGAGTAGGTATTTTGATTCCAGTCCCAAAAAACTCGTACATGGGAACGGGAAACTATTCCTTCATTGGGAATACCTGTCAAGTCTATTTCGGGAATTGTTCCATGAACTTGCGATCGCCTACCAATACTACCTTCTTCTCCCGGCAAGCGAAATTCTCTTCCGGTTGTGGTATGTATTAGCTTCAGTACTGCTCTAGATGGACGTGGTGGTGGTACTGGAACTGGTTGTAAGTAGGGAGTTCTAGACTGAAAATCAGTTTGCTCTGGCGGTATCGATTCTGGAGGAGGTGTATAAGCAACTACATTTGGCTGTGGTTGTACTGGAACAGAAGCGATGACATTGCCCAAAGGTGTGCCGCACATCGGACAGACTTTGGCGTTGTTGGGCAAAACACGGTTAAAATATTCACAACTGGAGTTAGGGCAACGATTTGCAGGCATTGGTAGTTATATCGTTTTCAGGTATCGCCTGTAAAGGAACTAGTCCTGCTTTTTTGATTAGACATTGACCCTGACGGGTAGTTAGCATTTCGGCAAATTTGGAACCGACCGCAGGCAGGCTGTTATTTTTAGGGTATACCACAAACAGGGAATAACTTAAAGGATAGTGACCTGTTTTATCTGGTTTAAAAGCTTCGACATCCAAAGAATATCCTTTGTTGCACAAATTCACTCCTGGGTTGATTTTTTGACCATTGGACCCAAGTAAGGGCTGAATTTCTCCTATTGCTAGAGGGTAAGCATTACATTGGTTCCAAGTTTTACTGAGAATACCAAAACTAATAATACCACTTCGCCCTTCGTCAAATTCTGAGACAATTCCTTGGATAGTTTTTTCGGTTTTCTCAGTATATGGCTGAGTCACGACTTTATATGAAGCAATCAGTTGCGGGTCATCTTGCAATATTTTTTGCTGAAATTGGCGTACTGCTTCCGGTTCGGTGGGAGCATAAGGTTTTATCAGTAAATTTGGTCCCCCGAGTTCCTGCCAATTCTTAATTTCACCTGTATAAATTTTACGCAGTTGCTCTAAAGTAATTTTTCCTTGCAAAGAAGAAGGAAGATTAGAGTTTTTCTGGCTGTGGGCAACAAATACAAGTAAGCCATCATAGGCTATAGGTTTGCTTTCGAGTTCACCATCTAGCTTGAAAGATGTCATCGCAAAGTTGGCTTTACAGGGTTGTGTTTTGCAGTTTCGGACTGTTTCTATAGGTTCGCTGCTAGGTTGGTAGCTCAACGTTATATCTGGCTTTGGCTTGCTGAATATTTCTTCGAGAGTGCGATCGCTTTCTGGACGAGAACCAAGAATGAAGCTCCAAGTACTGTCTTTTTCTCCCGTGTAAGGAAATTCTCCTATGGGGACATCAGCCACATCAAAGAAATGAGGAAGCAAACTAGACCATTGTCCATATTCTGGTTTCTGAGATATGGAAGCTCTTTTTAAAAAATACCAGATTCCCCCACCCAGTAACAACAAAGCCAAGATTCCTAAGAAAATCCAGGGTTTACGCCAACCTTTTTCTTTTTCTTCCGGCTCTTTGGAAGCTGCTAAACTGCTACTTTGACCTGCTTTTGGGAGTTGTAACAATTCTTTGCGAGCAGATAAAGCATTCTCAAAAGGAGCATTTAAACCAATTAACCGATTGACAAACTGCTTGAGATGAGTATCTGAATTGGGAAATTGTTCAATATCTTTAGGGTTGAGAGGTTTACCCGAGGTTCGATCCACCGTACCTCCTACCCCAAGATAAAATGCGACTAGTCCTAATGCGGCTAAATCTTGTTGTGGCTGAGGTTTCGATGGTTGGACTGTTGGTGGTTCAAATAAGGATTCCCAAACAGCTAAATCGCAAAGATATATATAGAATTGTTGATTTTTTTCTACTTGAATTAAAATACTATCTAAACTCAAATTACCGTGAGCCATTCCCTGCTGTACTTGATTGGAAGGTAAGCGCAACTTTTGAGTATGGAGAAACTGGAGAGTTTGCAAGGCTTGATTGAGTACCTCCCTTCCTTGAGTAGCATCCATTGCACCATTAGACATCAAATACTCGCTTAAAGTTTGGGATGCTTCGACTCCTTTCATAATTAAATAACAGCCTTCACCAAGCGAAGATGCGATCGCTTCACTCGGGTGAATCAAACGAAAATTTTGGTTTCTCCCATCTGCTAAACTCACCCCAGCCACCCGCTTAAACGTCTCTTTGCGCTGACGAGTCTCTTCATCATTAAAACAACGACTGGGTAAGAGATATTCCTTAATTACCACAGGTTGACCGTCAGTCATGTGTATTCCAGAATACAAACGACCAAGACCCCGCATACCCAAAAAATCAATAACTTGATAAGTCCCCCGACTGCCCTTAATTTCAGCATTGCGAGCCAAAGTTGCCGGAAAACCGCATTCCAAACAAAATTTTGCTCCTGGGACTTCCTGTGAAGTTTGCAGAGGGCGATCGCAACTTAATGGTGCATTTCGCGAGCATTTGTACTCTTTATACAATATTGTCACTGAGAAAACTCCTTGAAGAAGAGGCACTCTTAGCAGGAAGAAGGGGATTCAGAACCTCTTCTTATCAATGAGCTTGAATTAGTCCTAATTTTAAAGCAGCAACAATAGCTTGAGTACGGCTAGTAACCTGCAATTTTTCAAAAATACTCGTTAAATGAGCTTTAACAGTAGCGACGGTAACATATAAATGTTTAGCAATTTCTTCATTAGAAGCACCTTGAGTTAACCAGTGTAAAACTTCGTGTTCCCGTTCCGTCAAGTGCAGTTTTTGACGGGTTTCCAGATAAGGCTCAGAATAAGCTTGAAAACGACGAAAAAAACCATTAACAACCTCTGAAGGCAGATAAATCTCAGATTTTATTACAGTGGTAATTGCCTCACACAGTTGAGATGCCAAACGACTTTTAAACACATATCCAGCAGCACCCGCTTGCATCGCACGAAAAATCCAGTCATCTTCTTGATGTCCGGACAAGACTAAAACCTTGCCAGCATAAGATATTTCTCTAAGACGATGTAGAGTTGTAATCCCATCACCTCCAATTAATTCCAAATCAAGCAAAATTAGATTTGGAGACTCCTGGAGTGTGAATTTTAATGCTTGCTCTACAGAAGCAGCTTCACCTACAACCTCTAATGATAATGAATCATTAAGGCTATAGAAATTGAGGAGAGTACGCAATCCCTGACGGAAGCGTTGTTCGTCATCTACAAGCAAAACAGAAAGCATTTGAACAGTAGCCATGCGAAATTCCAAACAACAGTGGTAGCTAGCATCCTGGCCAATTAAAATATAGTTTAGAGTCAACAATTCGGATTGAATGAAGGAAGAAGGAAGAAGGAAGAAGGAAGAAGGGGGTTTATATATGGGGATTCAGACCCCAACTCAAAACGAAAGACCCTGCGTTCTTGTCGGGGTATTAACAAGAACAGCGAGGATAAATTAATTAAACATCCTTAATCTTAATTTTTGACACTAAACTGTTTTATCCAAAATCTTAATTTCCGTAGTTACAATTCATGGATTTAACCTACACTTTGGTCGAGGTAATATCAAGGAAAATTGGGCACCACCTTCTAACAAATTTTGACACCAAATATTTCCGTGATGGTCAAGGACAATTTTTTTAGCAATAGTCAAACCCAGTCCTGTACCTCCTGGACGACGAGAATAAAAAGGAGTAAATATCTTTTGGATATCATCTGACGATAGTCCTGTACCTCGGTCAGATATCTTAATTAAAACTTCACCTTGAAAAACTTGCCAGCTACAGGTAATAGTTCCCGTATCAGGGCTAAAGTGTACAGCATTGCTCAATAAGTTGTCAAAAACTTGCTTCATTTGCAAGCGGTCTATTGCCAGTGTCGTAGAATGTTCTGGCAAGCATATTTGTAGCTGCTTTTGATTAATTAAAGGCTGCAATCCTTTGATACTTTCAACTACTAAACTTCGTAAATCTTGTAAGCTGACCTTTAATTTTTCACCCTGACCACAATAAATTAACTCAGTTAAATTAGTATCTAGTTGTTGTATACTTTCGCAAATAATTGTCGCTTGTTCTTTGTAAGAATTCTCTTGCAATCCCAAGAATAAATTTTGGGCATACAAACCAATCAACCCCAAAGAGTTACGCAATTGATGCCCAGCACGTTGAAGTATGTGTTCAAGCAGTTGAATTTCAGCTTTTTGTTGCCCGCATTCCAAATAAATATCCAAAAACTTACTCAGCATGACAGCAGACTGCTTCACATATTGTTGCAAAGTCAGTGAAAGAGGTTCGCTGGCAAATATCTGAATATATTCAGGTTTTTCATTCCTGTATCCTAACGGGCAAATATAACAACTTGATGCCAAAGATTCGATGCTAATTTCATTCAAGGTAAAAGCTGAAGGATATTCTATTAGCCATTCTTCCGACCTCAAATAAGCTAAGGTTTTTTGAGAAAAAGTAGGTTGCCCTTGAGCATAATTAATTACTTCCCGAACATTTTCTAGCAATGTATCTTGATATACAATTCGAGCAAAGAAAATTGGATGCTGAATTGTTAGCTGTTCAATCTGTAGCTGGCAGAAGCTTTCTAAGTCTATAGACCGCGAAATTCTGGAACCAGCGATAGATTCGAGAGATGAGCCTACTATCATAGCTAAACTCGCTGTTTAACCTGCATGGCATGAAAATTCAGTACTCTATTATACTTTCAAACAATCAGATATAGACCTTTGTTCTTAAGTATTGCTTAACTTTTTTGTCAAATAGCGCACATATTTAAGCGCTAATCATCAAACAAAAATGATGAATATTTTCATTAAACTAAAATGAATCAAGATGGCTATTTTTTGCAGTAAAACTTAATGTTCTTGAATGAAGGAAGAAGGAAGAAGAAAATCGTAGATTTATATATGTGGATACAGGACCTCAACTCAAAACGAAAGACCCTGCGTTCTTGTCGGGGTATTAAAAAGAATAGCGAGGATAATGAAATAAGATTTTTTTAATTTATTTGAAAATTTCCCAAAAATAAATCTCGACAAAAGTCTAATTAACATCAGGAGTCATCTAGCTTTAATCTAGAGGCATCTCAACCAGAACAGATACGCTTCATGCTTATCTCACTTCTTCAAACCCTAGCTGAAATCCTGGCTGGGGGAACCTCCCTTATGAATACGGAGCAAATTGACTTTAGTCGTCCCGGCAGTCGCAGAGACGATGGTGCAGGGCCTACTCTGAATTTGTACTTTTATGACATTCGTGAGAGCAAGCAGGTACAACACTCTGGCAGACAGGTTGAACGCAAGTTTGCTGCTTCTGGGGTGCAACCTGCGACTGTTAGCTGGTCACCTAGTTGGTTTGATGTATCCCTATTATTAACAGCTTGGGACAGTACATCTTTAGGTGAGCATCGCTTATTAACAGAAGCATTAACCTTATTGCTGCGTCATCGCTCCCTACGGGAGGAATTTTTGGTACCAGAATTGCATGGTTATGGCAGTTTGTCCATGACAATCTCACAAGAACCTCCCTTAGAGGTTGGTTCCTTGTGGAGTGCCTTGAGTGTTCCCCTCCGTCCGGCCTTGTATCTAACAGTTACAGTGCCCTTTGAGCCAGAAAGCGCTTCAATACCTTTGGTTTGGGAGCGAGTTTTCGACGTCCACAGCCAATTACACAAAAATGGTAACAGTGCGATCGCCAAACGGGTAGCGATCGCAGGCTTGGTAAAAAGTGCAGTCACCAATTTGCCACTTGCCGGTACGGAAATTACGGTTATGGGGACTGAAAAGTTAGTGAAAAGTAATGAAGAAGGGCTGTTCTTTTTTGAAGACTTGAGATTGGGTGGCTATGTTGTCAGACTTAATTGTCCCGGCTACGTACCCCAAAACTGCAACGTACTGGTAGATAGTCAAAATTACACCTTTAAAGAAGTATTACTTTTTCCTGCTTAGTACATATTTATTACTATCTAAAATCCAAAATGGAGAGATTTTCATGGCAAGACTTGATTACTTTGCTCCTGGTGTTTATGTTGAAGAAATAGACCGTGGTAGCCGACCGATTGAAGGTGTTAGCACAGCGGTTGCTGGATTTGTTGGGTTTACAGAAGATGTGCGTGGTGGGGCTGAACTATTTAAGCCCATGCTGATTACCAACTGGACCCAATATCTCAACTACTTTTCCAGTCCCCAATCCAATGGTTTCACCGAATTCAATGCTTACCTGCCCTTTGCCGTCTACGGCTACTTTATGAATGGTGGTGGCCGCTGTTGGGTTACAAGTATTGGTACTCAATTACCAGGGGCACCCAGAGCCGCAACTGCCGAACCTGCGACCTTACAAATTACCGGTCGAGGAAATCGTCCATCCTTAAGCTTTACCTTGCGTCCCGAACAAGCAGCAGGTGGAGCGATTCATATTTTGGTTAGCGATAGTACACCCCGTCCACAACCCGAAGGAACTGAAGGAGAAGCACCACCAAACACAGGTGAATATTTCACAGTTCAGATTCGCCGGGGTGAGGAGGTTTTAGAACAATACGAAAATTTAACCATGAATCGCGAGCCGACCGATCAAGTCGCAACTTATGCGATCGCGGCATTGCGAAGTTCGATGTATGTTAATATTACAGATACATCTCAAACTGGACAGCCCCTAGCGCGACGGCCAGGAAACGGTCAGTATGAACTGGCACCAAGAATTGTCCCCTCTGCACCTGATAGATTTTCCCAAGATGTCGAAGGTGTCCGCGATGACCGTACAGGGGTACGTGGCATCTTTGAAATAGATGAAATCACCATGCTTGCTTGCCCCGATTTAATGCGGGCACATGAAGCCGGAGTCATGGACATAGACCAAGTCCACGGCATCATGGAACTAATGGTTAGTATGTGTGAGGGTTCTGCGAGTGGCGATATTCCCAACCCACCCAACCGGATGGTTATACTTGACCCCCCACCACAATACGCCAAACCTCAAGAAGTAGTCGATTGGTTACAAAGAAGCTTTAACCGTCGTTCCATGTTTGCGGCACTTTATTATCCCTGGATAAAAGTCCCCAACCCGAGCAACGGTGGCAGACCGATTCTTGTACCTCCTTGCGGTCATATGATGGGCGTGTGGGCACGTACCGACGAAACCAGAGGAGTTTACAAAGCACCTGCAAACGAAGTGCCAAGGGGTGTAATTGGCTTGGGTTACGAAACCAATTTCCGCGAGCAGGAACTGTTAAACCCCATTGGAATCAACTGCATCCGCAACTTTCCCAACCGAGGTATCCGCATCTGGGGGGCACGGACTTTAGTCGAACCCGACAAAACCGAGTGGCGTTATATCAGCGTGCGTCGGCTGATTAGCTACATTGAAAAATCGATTGAATTAGGTACTCAATGGGCCGTATTTGAACCCAACGACGAAGACTTATGGGCACGTGTAAGGCGGACTGTGAGCAATTTTCTAGAGCGAATTTGGCGGGAAGGTGCTTTATTTGGATCAACACCACAACAGGCATTTTATGTCAAATGTGACGAAGAATTGAACCCTCCAGAAACGAGAATATTAGGTCGTTTGTATGTAGAGGTCGGAGTTTGCCCAGTGCGTCCCGCTGAGTTTGTAGTATTCCGCATCAGCCAATGGAATGGCATTGATGAAGAAGAATAAAAACCAATACGGGAGCAAAAACTCTTTCAAACCTTGGCGTATTTGGCGTACTTGGCGGTTAATTAAAAAAGAATAAAAACCAATACGGGAGCAAAAACACGAGCAAACCTTTTAGTCAATTAATTAAACAGAAAAAAAAGGAGGTTAAACATGGCAGGAGAATACTTAACCGCTTGTAAATTTTATTTTGAAGCGGACGGAATCACAGATAAATTCATCAAAGAAATTAGTGGCTTGGGTGTTGAAAATACTCCAGCCCAAGAGGTTCATGGTTCTTCAAAAGATGGCAGGATTAGACGTCAAGCCACACCGACAGTTGTAAAATTTACAAACATTACACTCAAAGTCATCGCAACAGTCGATAAAGACCTTTACGACTGGTATCAGCAGTGTAACGAGGATATGGGAGATTCTCGCCAGTGGGCGCAAAAGCGTAAAACTGGTTCGGTAGTTGCTTACGATCAGCAAGGTGGCGAACAAGCCCGCTGGAATATTGTTAGTTGCTACCCTTGTAAATATACAGGCCCCACCTTAACAGCTTCCGGTGGCGATATGGCGAACGAAACTGTCGAATTGGTTCACGAAGGTATCAAACGTGTTAAATAGTTAATATAAGTGGTGAACAGTGGCGAAAACTGGAGAACAACTCCCGGAAATTCTCACAGCCTGTCGTTTTTACTTGGGTTTAACACTTGATGGTCAAAAAGGTGATACTGATTGTTACTTTTTGGAGTGTCGGGGATTTCAGATAACTCAAGCCCCGATTGAAATCTGTGAAGTCACAGCCAACAAAGGGGGAGGTGCTGCACAGAAAGCACAGGTGGTCAGAACCAAACTTCCTGGCAATGCCAAAAATGGTAATCTCACCTTACGTAGGGGAATGACAAGTTCACCGGAACTTTGGGATTGGTTTCATTCTGTACAAACAGGTAATTGGGCCAAACAACGCAGACAAGTTGCTTTATCCATTTTCGATCAGGCAAGCAAAGAAGTTGCAAGATTTGAGTTAGCTGGAGCTTGGCCCAGCATTTACAAAATTGCTGATGTCAACGCTCGTAGTACTGAAATAGAAATTGAGGAATTGGAGGTTGCTTTCGAGGAATTTAAACGTGTTAAGTAATATCATCTTTGGTTGAATAGTTATACAACATCAATCTATGTAGAAACAATTCATGTGGCTTGCCTCCCTGCCGGTATTGTTTCTACATAACCCAAGATTGACCTTGCTGAATTAAAGTATCAATCTGGTGGATGTTCTTACGTTCTGGCACAACGTCAAGACAAGAATTTTACTGCATGGAATCGGCAACGCCAATAAAAACTATTACATTTCTATACAATCAATGCGCGATACCGAAGGTCGCCAAGGGCATCGCTTATGTTTGAAACAGAATTTGAATTTACACTGCCAAAAGGTTATATAGACTCTGATGGCAATCTCCATCGCAAAGGGATAATGCGATTATCCACAGCCATAGACGAAATCTCACCCTTGCGTGACCCTCGTGTCAAGTCGAATCCAGCCTATGCAACGATAATTATTCTATCTCGCGTGATTGCACGTCTTGGGGCATTATCTGAAATCACACCGATGGTAGTAGAAAACTTTTTTGCTCAAGATTTGAGCTACCTCCAAGATTTCTACCGTCAGATCAATGGATTGGAGAGTCAGCAACCCCGCTCTGAAGAAACACGGCTTCTAGCTTAAACATAATGTATGCGACGTAAGGATAGTCTTTGTACTGAATTTGCCTTTACTCTACCCCGAGGTTTGATCGATGCCCAAAAACGAGCGCATCGTCAAGGAGTTATGCGTTTAGCTACCGCAAAAGATGAGATTTTGGTGCAAAAAGAGCGCAGTGTTCAGGAAAACCCTGCATATGGGGTTTTAGTGATGCTTTCACGAGTAATTACTCGTTTGGGAAGCTTATCTTCTGTTAGCCCTAATTTACTCGAAGAACTTGCAGTCAGTGACCTTGCTTTTTTGAGAGAATTTTATAATCGAGTTAATCAACAAGGAAACGCAAATATTCCCAGTCAATGTCCTCATTGCAATACTAAATTCTCAGTAGAGTTAGAACTAGCGGAAAAGTCATAAGCTACCCCTCTGATAAATTATACGAGGAGGTAGCTTTTATCGCTTATCACTTCCATTGGCAACAGGATGATATTTTAAATTTGGAACACTCTACTCGTCAGCGTTGGGTAGCAGAAATCAATAAGATTAACCAACAATTATAAGTAGAAGTACGGTTGCAAAAATTTGCCCAAATTAGAGATAAGTCTCATCAATTAAATTTTATTATGAAAGTTAAAGTTTTCGATTCACAAACATTAGGTGTACTCAAGGAAGTTGACCTTGCTCTAGCGATCGCAAGAGAAAACGAATGCATAGTCGGTCGTTCTCCTCAATCTGGCTTAGTTTTAGACAGTCCTGATGTGAGCCGAATGCATGGCAAATTTTTGTTGGAGAATGAAAATTACTATTTCTGCGACCTTGGTAGTAGAAATAGTTCAACAATTAACGGTCAACTGGCACAAACGAGTGAAAAGTATTTATTGAAAGCAGGAGATGTAATCCGAATTGGAGAATTCGTCCTCATTATGGAAGAATTAAGTTCACAGTCTGACTATATAGCAGAGACAGTATATAGAAGTCTGGATGCTACGGTGATTTCAAATTGGCGAGAAAGCGTAGATTTAAACGAGCCTGCTGTAGCCAATCAGATTCCAGAGGTCGTGAGTGATGTTTCTGAAATAACTTATATTCAACCTTCTGATCTAGCGGAAACACAACCTATTTCTGGAGATGTTAGTCCCACTATTGAAGCAACAGAAACACCCCTTGTTTCTGAGGAGATTAGTCCTACTATTGAGGTAACAGAAACACAACCTGTTTCTGAAGATGTTAGTCCCATTATTGAAGCAACAGAAACACCCCTTGTTTCTGAGGAGATTAGTCTTACTATTGAGGTAAGAGAAATACAAGCTGTTTCTGAAGATGTTAGTCCCACTATTGAAGCAACAGAAACACCCCTTGTTTCTGAGGAGATTAGTCCTACTATTGAGGTAACAGAAACACAACCTGTTTCTGGAGATGCTAGTCCCATTATTGAAGCAACAGAAACACCCCTTGTTTCTGAGGAGATTAGTCTTACTATTGAGGTAACAGAAACACAACCTGTTTCTGGAGATGCTAGTCCCATTATTGAAGCAACAGAAACACCCCTTGTTTCTGAGGAGATTAGTCTTACTATTGAGGTAAGAGAAATACAAGCTGTTTCTGGAGATGTTAGCCAACTTCTGGAGGAAGCTGCGGTTTCTGACGGATTAGCGATCGCTATTTCTGAAGAAACAGTAGTATCTGAAGCTACTAATGCTCAGACTCTGGAAGAAGTTGTTTGTATAATAGCACCAGTACTTGCAGAAGTGAATGAAGTTACTGAAGACACTGATGTATCAGCCTCCAAGATAGTGAGTCAAGTTCCGGAAGCGATAATTTTAGAAGCATCTGAAGAAGCCACCAATCCCTCTCAAAACAACTTTCAACTCGTAGAAACAGGAAGTAAATCTTCTGATGTAATAGAAGAAGCTGAGGTTGTGAGCCAAATTGACTCTGAGATAATAGAAGTGGAAGTTGTTACTGAAGAACCAGAAACAATAGATACTCAATCTCCTGAATTTGCTGAAGAAACATCTGAGAGTGACATCCCAAAAGTAATCTCCACAAAATATATAGTACTGCTCGCTCACGATAGTAAGAGATGGGAGCTTGCAGAGTTTGTTAGTCAACATCAAGAGTTTTTCTCCAAGTATCTTACGCTCGCACCACCTTCAATTAGCGAACTCTTATCCCAACAAAGCAGCGTAGTCATCAGCCAAGAAATCTCAACAATAACATCTGGGGGATATCAAACAATTGCTGCGAGAGCGACTTCAGGAGATATCTTAGCAGTTATTTTCTTGAGAGATTTTCTGCAAGTACAGTCTGGTCAAGCAAACGAAGAAGCAATGTTGAGAGTATGTAATATCAACCAAGTTCTAATCGCAACTAATATTCCAACAGCAGAAGCGATTGTTCATTACATTCAACTCCCATAATTTTTGACTAGCTTCGATTTTTCTGGAGTTTAGACTAAATGCTCTAAATTCCAGCTATTTAAGTATTATTTTTTGAAAAATTCATTTCAGCAATTTTTGCTCTAAAACTTGTACAAAACCAATTGCAATTTGAACTAAAGGCCAGCCGACCAAACAAATTAATGCTGCATTTCGAGTACTAATATCTAATCCTTGGCGGACTGCTATAATCACCGCTAATAGACTCCACACTGCCAATATTAACTCTATCGGTCGTCCCAGTAAGGGAATTAAGGTTAAAAAGTTTAGTACTTGTGGTGCATAGGCAAAGCCAATTGGACTTAACAAATCGCCATAAGTTGGATCGATTGGTTTCAGCCATTGCCCAAGTTTCCAAATAGTGAAAGTCCAAAAATAGTAACCTGTCACCAGTGAAAGAATATTAATAAAAAGTGTTACTAATAATATAGGAAACGTCGCTCGATTGATTAACAAAATAACGGCACTACCTAAAGCTTGAGAAAAGGCAGCCAAAATTACAATAGTTAGAGCTAGTCCCCTGTTTTTTGGAGTATTACGGGTATTTTCATAAAAATGGCTATCCAATGCAAGAGCATTTCTAAGTGTCTTGCATATTCCCCGATGTGACTTATCATTACTCGCGCCCTCAGGTCTAGTACTCACGATGGATGAAAAATTTAGTAGTATTTTGGTTTGATAGAATAAATAACAGATTAAAGGCGATTATTTCATCCCTCTTGAAGAGTACCTTGCTGCATCCAACGTTTTAAAATGCTTAAATTTATTCAGTGGCTATTGTTACGACTACGAAGTGAAACTTTAAAGTTACTTATTTTGGCAGGAGTATTACTTCTAGTTTGGGGAACCCTTGCACCTGTAGGTACTTTGGTCTGGTGGCTGAGTCAAAGTGCCGAAACTTTAGGTTTAAAGAAAAACCAAACTAAAAACTTACCATCTAGTAATGACAAAGGAACTACTGTCAAATCTAAAAACATTAACTGCTATATTATTTTTTTACCAGGAGTGGGTGATTTTTCTGCCAACAAATTGACTCCTGGGGAGGAATTTTTTTTAAATCGCTTGTTGCAACTTCATCCTAATTGCGTAGTAGTTTCGGATGTATTTCCCTATTCGGCCGCAAACGAAAGTTTGGGTGGAGAACGTTTTTTAGCTCCTCTGTGGCGTGCTGCTGAAAATGGGAACGGATGGCTGAAAAATGCAGATATCTTAATCAAAATTCGCAATCTCTGGCGGTTTGCTATTTCTGCAGATGAACGCTATGGTTCAATTTATAACCAGGGAATCGCTTCGGCAATGGTTGAGCGGATGAATGCTGCACACCCAATTCCCACATCCGAGTCCCCCTTGAAAGTTATTTTAATTGGCACTAGCGGTGGCGTACAAGTTGCCCTTGGTGCTGCTTCTTATCTTGACGAGTGGCTTAAAGCCGACTTAATAGTAGTCTCTGTTGGAGGAGACTTTGATGGCAACACTGGCTTCAATGCGGTCAACCATACGTACCACTTGCAAGGTAGCCGAGATTGGGTTGAGGATATTGCCCGCTTCGTGTTTGCCTCACGTTGGCCTTTGACGGTTGGTTCTCCTTTTAATCAAGCTCGGCAATCAGGGCGTTATACGGTTATAGTTAGCGGTCCTCACACTCATGATGGTGCTGAAGGTTATTTTGGTCAAGCATTTGTCAAAGAAAGCGAAACTACTTATGTAGACTTAACGCTACAGCTAGTTAACCAATTGCCTATTTGGTCTGAGCCGAAATCATCCACCATCGATAAATCTGAGCTTAAAAGTTTGCCTAGTTTGAAGTAAAACGGTGATATCGCATTAATTTTTTAACTAGTTTCATGCGGAAACCGTAACTGTAGGTAATTAAGCGAACTTGGTATGAGTACGGGAATCCGAATTCACTCGCCAGTTCACATAAATTAACTTTATTGTTAAGTTAAGTAAAGTTACATAAATTAATTTCAAACCCAAAACCCAATCGTGACATTTAACAGTTATCAGTTTTTATTCCAATCGCTTAGGTATTTTGTCCTTCGCGTTACGATCTAGATGAGTGCGATGCCCGTATGTCTTCCATTCTCCTAGCCCCAAAGGGGCGGCTACGCCAACGGAGACGCTACGCGTTGCAAGATCCCCTCCGGGGTACGAAGATGGTATCGCGGGTTCAATCCCCACTACAGCCCCATTTGACTGAGAACTTGATTCAACCACCAATCGTTATCCGAAATTTTTGATTGGTGAGAAAAGAAATAATTCGCTGCTTCAAATCCGTTCATGCTGACTTTAAATTCTCAACGTTTTTTAAATCAAAGGATTAGGTAATATCAATGGCGATTAAAGAACAGCCTAAACCGCCTCGCGGTCGTATTATAGCCAACATATTGCTGGCAGTATCAGGAATATTCCTGCTAATAAATTTATTTTTGCCCAATTTATTTGCCTCGGGACCTGCTGGTGTTCCCTACAGCTTATTTATTCATCAAGTTCAAGAAGGGGAAGTCACTCGTGTTTCCGTGGGTCAAAATCAAATCCTCTACCAACTCAAGAATGAGAATGGGGAGCCGGGTTCGGTGTTTGCCACCACGCCAATCTTTGATTTAGAATTGCCGAAATTGTTGGAATCAAAGGGTGTTGAGTTTGCGGCTACACCTCCACCAAAAAATAGTTGGTTTTCAACTGTGATTGGTTGGGTAGTCCCACCGTTGATTTTTGTTGCGATTTGGCAGTTTTTTGTCGCTCGTGGTGCTGGTGGTGGTGGTCCCCAAGGTGTGCTTTCCATCGGTAAGAGCAAAGCTAAAGTTTATGTGGAAGGTGAATCTGCGAAAATTACCTTTGCAGATGTGGCTGGAGTGGAAGAAGCCAAAACTGAGTTAGTGGAAATCGTGGAGTTCCTGAAAAGTCCCTCACGCTTTATCGAAATTGGAGCGAGAATTCCTAAGGGAGTGCTGCTGGTGGGGCCTCCCGGTACAGGTAAAACTCTCTTGGCCAAAGCTGTCGCAGGGGAAGCTGGTGTTGCGTTTTTCAGTATCTCAGGCTCGGAATTCGTGGAATTGTTTGTTGGTGTGGGATCTTCGCGGGTACGAGATTTATTTGAACAAGCCAAGAAACAAGCTCCCTGTATAATATTTATTGATGAATTGGATGCCATTGGTAAATCTCGCAGCAGCAATGGTTTCTATGGTGGTAACGATGAACGGGAACAAACCCTCAATCAGTTACTGACTGAAATGGACGGGTTTGCGGCTGGGGATGCAACGGTAATTGTGCTGGCTGCTACCAACCGTCCCGAAGTCCTTGACCCGGCATTACTGCGTCCCGGTCGGTTTGACCGTCAGGTGTTGGTAGACCGTCCCGACTTATCCGGACGCGAGGCAATTCTCAAGATTCACTCCCTGAAGGTAAAATTAGGGACAGATGTTGATTTGAAAGCGATCGCTACTCGAACTCCTGGATTTGCTGGTGCAGATTTGGCGAATTTGGTGAACGAAGCGGCATTATTAGCGGCTCGCAATCAACGTCTAACGGTTGCTCAAGAAGACTTTGCGGAAGCGATTGAACGAGTCGTGGCAGGGTTGGAGAAGAAGAGCCGGGTGTTAAACGAGACTGAGAAAAAAATTGTCGCTTACCACGAAGTCGGTCACGCAATGGTTGGTGCATTGATGCCTGGAAGCGGTCGTGTGGAAAAAATTTCCATCATTCCTCGTGGTATGGCTGCATTAGGTTATACCTTGCAATTACCGACTGAAGACCGTTTCTTGATGAATGAAGAAGAATTGCGGGGTCAAATTGCGACTCTGTTAGGGGGACGTTCTGCGGAAGAGGTTGTATTTGGGACTATTACCACAGGAGCCTCCAATGATTTGCAACGGGCAACAGATTTGGCTGAACGGATGGTGACAACCTACGGCATGAGCAAAGTTTTGGGTCCCTTGGCTTACCAACAGGGACAGCAGCCGATGTATTTGGGTAACGGGGCTGGAAATCCCAGACGAATGGTGAGCGAAGATACGGCAAAAGCTATTGACAGTGAAGTCAAAGAGATTGTGGAAACTGCTCACGAATATGCTTTGGAAATTCTCAGGTTGAATCGGGATTTGCTTACGACAATAACCACTCAGTTATTGGAGACAGAGGTAATTGAAGGAGATAAACTGCACAGTTTGTTGAGTCAGGTGCAACACTTGGATAAAGCTGCAACTGTTTAAGTTTGGCTGAGGCATACTGTTCTAACAGCGATTTTCACTCGCTTATGCCAATTCTGTATGAGGTTGCGCTTTATTCTCCCACACCCTCAGAAGTGTGAACGCCAGGTGCTTCTCCTGTCGGAGACGCTACGCGAACAAGTCGGCGGAGCCGCCCAACGCACTGGCAAAGGCTATACGTACATAGGTGCTTCGCTTACCGCAGGTAGCCCACAGTAAGGTGGGCAAGGAAATTGCATCTTCATGCAGAAATGGTATTAGTCACAAGGATATCATCACGAGAACGAGCAACAGCAGCAATTAAGGCATCAATTTGTCCTGTAGGTCTACCAATTTGTCTTAGTTCAGCTTGAATTTTACCAAATTCATTCGCTGCATTTTGGTCAAATTCAACAAGAGCGATCGCATTGCTAAATTCGTTAATTCTATTAAAATTTTGTTCAATTTAATGCGTTCAAAGTAGCGTGCCCGCAGGGCTTACCGGAAAGCTCGCTTAATTAAGATGCAAGCCCTGCGGGCACGCTGTGCGAACGCACTACAGTCCGAAAATGGATGCTGCCTCTAGAATTTTACTACGATTTAATTATCAAAGTGTATTAAGGTCAATTCCTTGTTGCTGCAATCTCGCTAAAAGTTCTTGAAGCTGTTGCTGAGTTTGTTCTAGTTGTTCCTGTTGTGTCGCAACTATTTCTTCGGGTGTTTGGTATCTATTACCATTTTGCTCGTACCAAAACAACCATTCTCGCGTTCTCCCTTGGTAGGTTCCTTGTTCTCTTCCGATACCTAAACCGATTTCTGGCATCCAAATTTTATCCCCAGGTTGGAGAATATATTCACCATTAACTAAACGATAAACTTCTAACCTTTGCCGTTTGCGTCTTAAACGTGTTGGTGCATAAATAACGTAATATAATATTCCTAATTCGGCATAATCTGTTTTCTTTTGTTCGTATTCGCCGTTGTAGGTTTGGGAAACAATCTCTATAGCTAAAATTGGGGGAATATTATCTTCTTCCCAAAGTACGTAACTTGAACGTCCATTTTCTCCGACAAATCTTTCTACTCCCAAACTCAGAAAACCATCGGGGACAATAGCATCCTTATTTGGTTCGTAATAAACTCCCATGTTAATGCCAAAATACCAATCGTCGCGGTTTTGCCAAATTGCTGACAAAATTGCTAAGAGTAAGTTGGGTATGAGTATTTGTAGTTCGCTATCCACTGGTGTATCATCAGAATCTGGTAGTTCTGCGGAAGATGGTAGGCACTGTAGGGGATTGTATTGATACATAGTTTATTATCCCTCGCCAAAATCTAGGTTTAAACTCATCTGTCCATCACTTTTTCACTAAATCGGAAACTCGTCGCGCAAGACGCGATGGTATTCTGAGAATGCCATTGCCATTTTTGCTTCATATTCATTTGTCTGGAATAAGGTTTTTGGTGAAATACAAAACCCCTGAAAGCTTTAGCCTCCAGGGGTTGTATCGGTTATGCCAGGAACGAGACTTGAACTCGTGACACGAGGATTTTCAGTCCTCTGCTCTACCAACTGAGCTATCCCGGCGCGAAAGAAATAATTTTTTTGCGCCGACTCCTTAATTTAGCAAACCTAAAAGGATTTCGCAAGTACTTAGAGAAAAATTTATTTCCCCTGCTTTCGCGTCAACTTGACCCAGGCGAAAACACCTAGCGATAGCACAAATTGGACAATATAACTAAAAAAAGACAACTGACGTGACATAACTGTCAAGTAAACCACCTAGCACTCCCATTAATACAGCATCGACAAACTGACTCCTTGTCAGCCATGAGCGCTATCACCCGGTCTATAAAGGGATATTCAGTGCAATAAGAGCGAAGTTACTATTTGGTGGTAACGGCAAGTGAATTCATGTGGCAATCAATAAATAAGTCAATTGTGTGATTATTTACACTATTTTTTTAGTTAAATTTTGAAGTATATATTTTCTATTCTTACAAATTAAGCACACCAAAATTTTTACAATATGTCTACCAGAAATACTATTGGTTTCAATGTATCGAATTCTATTCCCCAGTCGGAAATTCTTGAGTATAATCCTAAACGCAATATCGATAGTAATAATGTGCAATCCCCTCTTGAACGGGTTATTGACAGCGACAAAGCCCAGCGCATGGCAGAATTTTTTAGTTTCTTGGGAGATGCCAATCGCTTGAGGATTCTCTCGCTTTTGACTTCAGAAGAACTTTGTGTTGGTGATTTGGCGGGAGTATTAGACATGAGTGAATCTGCGGTCTCTCACCAGTTGCGAAATTTACGGGCAATGCGCTTGGTTAGCTACCGCAAGCAAGGTCGTAATGTATTCTATCGGCTCCATGATAGCCATATTTTGCATTTGTACCAATCTGTTGCCGAACATCTTGATGAAGACAGATGTAGTTAAAAGTTTGGAGTCTTTGTGTTCCTTTGTTAGTAAAGACACGATGTTCTTCGTGTCTTTACGGGGAGCAGAGGAACGCGATACCACTTTGCTGGTAGACATCCCGGCATCACATCAATAGCGATTAATTGCGTTGATTATTACTATAGTGAACTCTTGTGCCGGCCCACAGTAACTTCTCGCGCAACGTTTGATAATACGAATAGTTATCCCGCAAAATAATAAACTTTGCTCTACAGTCAGCTATTCGTACATCAACGCGGTGTCCAGGCCAAATCGAAGTACCTAAAACACCATCCGTCCAAAGCTTAGTACTCAATTCGTAATCCCCCAAAGGCCAAATACTGACCACAGAACCAGGAGGTAAAATCAAAGGACGGCTAGAAAGACTCATTGCACAAATGGGAGTGATAGTAATCGCTTCCATCCCATCATGCATAATTGGCCCGTTGGCAGAAACTGTATAACCAGTAGAACCAGTGGGTGTGGAAATAATCAACCCGTCTCCCACATATTGATCGACTACCTCACCGTCAATTTCCATTTCTAAAATTGAGGTAATCATGCGATCGGCGGAAGCGGGTTTTACACACATTTCGTTTAAAGCCAGGTAGCGTTCGGTCACTGGTTCCAAATTGCTACCATGTCCTTCAAACACAGCCGCTTGCAACATCATCCGCCGTTGGATAGCATAACGGTCTTCAAAAAGCCTATCCCAAACGCCTTCCGTATCTTGAAATTCCTCGACAGATTCAGTTAAAAACCCCAGATGACCTCCCACATTCACTGCCAAAATAGGGATACCAGCAGGGGCTAGATGTCTCGCACCAGTTAAAGCTGTGCCGTCACCGCCAAGGACCAAAGCCAGGTCTATCGGTTGAGTTGATGAAGCCAAAAAAACTGGATAAGGATTGTCTTTTGGCCCACTCGGTCCCATCAACACATGACATTGGCGGTTTTCTAGTTGTTTGGCACAGATTTCTGCCCAGCGTTTACTCTGGGCATCTCGTGCCTTATAAGCAATTATTACCTGCTTTAGCTCCACGCATTTACCACTTGAGGAGATTAAACTGCTCCATATCGACAGTATCGCGATTGCGATAGATGGCAAGCACGATTGCCAAACCCACCGCTGCCTCTGCTGCCGCTACGGTAATCACAAATACAGTAAAAACTTGACCCTTAATCTCTACAGAGTCTAAGTAGTTGGAAAATGCCATTAAATTCAAATTAACAGCATTGAGGAGCAATTCAATCGACATTAGCACCCGCACAGCATTACGGCTAGTAATCACACCATAAATGCCGATGCAGAACAAAGCTGCTGCTAGTAATAAAAAGTACTGAAGTTGCATGAATTTTCGTAGTTCTAATGAATTCTTGGCGGTTGGCTGTTAACTGTTAACTGTTGACTGTTAACTGTCAACCGTTAACCGTTAACAATTTTAGTATTACTCTCTGTCACTGCCTGAGGATACCAGTTCTTTAGCACGTTCTGGCAATGTTAAAGCAGTTTGCTGTAGTTCCCCTGATGTAACTTCTTCTGGGATATACTCGCGACGTGCCAAAATAATTGCGCCAACCATCGCTATCAACAACAAAACAGAAGCCAGCTCAAAAGGCAACAAATAGTCTGTAAAGAAATGTTCGCCAATTAAAATGATAGAACTCTCGCCACCTACAGTCGGAGGAGTCGAGTAAGCCCAAGGTGTCGCCAAAACCATCGTACTTAAAAGCCCAAATAGTCCCAAACTGACAACACCAGTTAGGGCTTGACGTACCCAAGCATTGGCAACCGGAACAAAATCCTGCCGCTTGTTTACCAACATAATGGCAAACAATATCAGCACGTTAATCGCACCGACATAAATCAGGATTTGCGCTGCTGCTACAAAGTCCCCATTTAGCAACAGATAAATCCCAGCAATACTGATAAACACACCCCCCAGCAGAAAGGCAGAATAAACAATGCTAGAGGACAGCACTACACCTAACGCCGCTCCAATCATCATCACTGCCAGTATGCCAAAGGAAACAACCTGTACACCTTCCGCTAGATTCACTGTTTTTTGTCCTTTGATATTTGATATTTGTTAGTTGTTAGTTCTTGCTTGCTGGTTGTTTAAGTAACAAATAACCACTAACCACTAACATTTTCCTTCTGTACAAGGTCTTCTGGACGGGCACCTGGACTTCGGGCATCAGAGGGAAGGTCGTGAGGGTCCATAACGCCTTTGGGCAGGTAAACCAATTCGCGCAGTGGCGTTACCATTGGGTCATCTGTAACCTTGTATGGCAGACGACCTAGTGCCACGCTGTCGTAGTTTAATTCGTGGCGATCGTATGTAGATAGCTCATATTCTTCTGTCATCGATAGACAGTTAGTCGGGCAATATTCTACACAGTTACCGCAAAAAATACAAACCCCAAAGTCGATGCTGTAGTGTTTGAGCTTTTTCTTCTTGCTAACTTTGTCAAATTCCCAATCAACTACAGGTAAGTTAATCGGACAAACCCGCACACAGACTTCGCAAGAAATGCACTTATCAAATTCAAAGTGAATTCGACCGCGAAACCGTTCGCTAGGAATCAATTTTTCGTAAGGGTACTGCACGGTAACCGGACGCCGCCGCATATGGTCAAAAGTGACAGACAGCCCTTGACCAATGTAACGTCCTGCTTGTACCGCTTCCTTCGCGTAATCACCAACTTGCTTGAGGAACTTTAACATTTTTCGTGTCTCTCTCTCTTTTAAAGTTAGGAGTTAGGAATAAGTTAGGAGTTAAGAGTCAGGAGTGAAGAGTTAATTAAAAACTTACAACTCATAACTCCTAACTCATAACTTTGCCATTAACCACCAAAGGCAGCGGGAAAGGCTAATTTGAGGGCTGCGGTTAAGAGCAAGTTAACCAAAGCTACTGGTAGCAGGAACTTCCATCCTAAATTTAGCAATTGGTCGATACGAACGCGGGGTACTGTCCAGCGCACCAGCACTGCTAGAAAAATAAGGAAGTACGCTTTGAGTAGGGTCATGGTAATGCCCAACGAGGCGGTGACAATCTGTAACACAGCATTGCTTTCACTAACTCCCACCCAACTAGCTATCAAGTTGATCGGAATGGGGAAATCCCAACCGCCCAAGTATAAAACTGATACTAACAGAGCAGAAAGCACGAGGTTTACGTATGAACTCAGGTAAAACAGAGCGAATTTCATGCCTGAGTACTCGGTCTGATAACCTGCGACTATTTCTTCTTCCGCTTCGGGAAGGTCAAAGGGCATACGTTCGCATTCAGCGAGGGCGGCTATCCAAAATATTACGAAACCCGCTGGTTGCCGCCAAATGTTCCACCCCACGATGCCGTAACCAGATTGCTGGTTGACGATATCAATGGTGCTAAGGCTGTTGGACATCATCGCGATCGCCAACACGCTAAGAGCCAAAGGAATTTCATAGCTAATTGATTGCGCTGCTGCTCGCAACCCCCCTAAGAGGGAGTATTTGTTATTAGATGCGTAACCAGCCATCAGCAAACCAATCGGCTGAATGCTAGACAAGGCGATCCACAAAAAGACCCCCATGCTGACATCCGCAATTACCAGATTCTGTCCAAAAGGCACAATCAGATAGGACAGAAATACAGGCAAAACGACGATAATTGGACCGAGAGTAAACAGCCATGAGTCGGCTTTAGCTGGCACAATATCTTCTTTGAAAACCAGCTTTAGACCATCCGCAACCGGAGCAAGCAAACCAAAAGGACCAATAAATTCAGGACCAATACGCTGCTGTGCGGCTGCAGAAATCTTCCGCTCAAGCCAAACGCAAACCAGCACCCCTACTGTTGCGCCAATCAGCATTAATATCATTGGCAGGGGCATCCACAGCGCTTTGGCTCCACCCGGTGGCAGTCCCAAATCCGTCAGGGATTTAATAAAAGTTCCTTGGAGATCAATTCCTGGATTCATGTTTGGTGTTGTTCAAGTCAACTGAAGTCTGAAGTCTGAAGTCTAAAGGCTGAAGTCTGAAGTTTTAATTAAGTAATAGTCCTGAGTATTGAGCCAGTTTTTTATGTGTACTTGCGTACGCAGTTAATGACGACTACTTAACTATTTATATTTCAAACTTTACCCTTAACTCTTCAGAGTTTTTTCATGAAGTCACGGCAATCCACAGCTATTAATTGAGTTTATAACTGTAAATATACTCACTAATATTTCGCTGCAAAAGATGACGCCTGATTGAAGATTTTCGCATTGCTTCCCATGCTTAGTATATCGTTGGATGGTTTTTACCCCAGATAAGCAATAGAGAAGTTTTACTTATGGTTTGGATTGGATTGGTTAGTAGTTAGTGGTTACAACCAACAACCAATAACTAACTACTAACAACAACAACCAGTTATCGCTGTTCTATGGGTATATAAGCGGCTTCGTGCAGACCGTTGTAAACCTGAGTCGGTCGGAAAATCCGGTTTTCTGCTAGTTGCTCTTTCCAGTGTGCCAACCAACCTGCAACCCGAGCGATCGCAAATATTGGTGTAAATAAGTCTGTGGGAATTCCCATCTTTCCATACACCAAACCTGAGTAAAAGTCAACGTTAGGATAAATCCCTTTGTTGGCAAGTTTTTCTTCCACCACCTTTTCCATTTCTAAGGCAATGTCGTAATACTTGTCATGTCCAAACTTGGCAAACAACTGCTCTGCCAAATCTTGCAAAATCGTGGCACGGGGGTCTTTTACCTTGTAGACACGGTGCCCAAAGCCCATAATTTTGGCTTTGCGTTCCAGGCAGCCTTCTATATAGGGACGGACATTCTCCACACAGCCAATTTCTTCTAACATCTGGATTACTTCTTCATTTGCCCCACCATGCAAGGGGCCACCTAAAGTTCCAACCGCACTAGCAACTACAGCATAGGGGTCAGTCAAAGTGGAAGCTGTTACTCTGGCACTGAAGGTGGAAGCGTTCATAGTGTGTTCGGCATGAAGTATCAAACACACATCAAAAATTCGCGACGCCAATGGGTCAGGTTCTTCCTCACTGAGCATGTACAGAAAGTTGGCGGAATAGTCTAAGCCATCATTCGGACGGATAGGATCGTTGCCTTTTCGCATTAGCTGGAACGCTGCTACCATCGTGGGGATCGTTGCCACCAAGCGAACTACAGCATCCCGAATGTAGACAGGGTTATGTAAGTCACGGCGTGAATAAAATAAGCCCAAAGCAGCCGCTGAGGCTTGCAGAGCGTCCATTGGATGACCGCTTTCGGGAAAGGACTTCATCATGTCCCGAATCCGGTATTTTATCCGTCTGTGGTAGCGAACTTCATGCTCAAAGGCTTTTAGTTCTTCAAAGTCAGGTAGTTGACCCCAGATTAAGAGATAAGCAGTTTCCAGAAATGTACTTTTGGAAGCCAGTTCCTCAATCCGGATGCCACGATATTCTAATAATCCCTTTTGCCCATCAACAAAACTGATACTGGATTGGGCGGCGGGAATGCCTTCCAAACCGGGCCTGAATTCGCACACCGACATGGCAACACCATCTAATTTGTGTTCATACTATAGTCAAGGCCAACTTCCCAGAAATTACACTTACAGTAACAGTATCTATACTCACAACAATTTCATTAAAAATGCTGCAAACCTGTTAGAGCAAGTACTTGGGTGGTGTCAACCAAAACATCTGACTGCGACCCAAGGGGTTACCATTATCTGGTAGTTTTAACCCAATCATACCCGCTTTTTTCAAGACAAATCCTGATGAAGCTTCTTGCGAAATTAGAATTTCTGCCCAATTGCTCAAACATGGTTCATGCCCAACCAATGCCAACTGGGTAGTTTTGGAAAAATTATGAAGCTCGAACCACTCGACAAGCCAATTGTGAATATTACCTTCAGGAGCAAGATGGGCGCATTTTTCAAGTTGGGTACTAAGTCCAGTGCCAATCAGGATTTCTGCCGTTTGGACAGCTCGCACCAAAGGACTGGTGGCAATCAAATCAAAGTGCAAGCCCAACTGTAACAATCGGTTTGCGACTTTCTCTGTTTTTCTTCGTCCTTCTTCGGTAAGATTTCGTTCCTCATCTTTGATGTTTGCTTCCCGTTCTTGGGCAATGCCATGACGAATTAAATAGAGTTCCACGGTTTGAATGGGGAATGGGGAAAAGTTAGGAGTGATGAGTTAGGAGTTAGGAGTGATGAGTAATGAATTGTTAACTCCTAACTCCTAAATCTCAACTCCTAAATCCTAACTCCTAACTTCCTATTCTGGATGAATCGGATTATCTTTGGGATTAACCAATCTCAGCAACTTCTGTTTAATTTGGGCATCAAAGACTTCCCATTTTATCTTGGCATAGGCAGAGTTTTCGTTACCCCCAGACAAGAAGCCCATCGGAATTTCAAAACCACCTGCGCTTGTCCTTCCACCGCCAAAAAACCGCCCACTGCTATCTTGCCCAAAGGCTTCCTTGATAAATTCGTCAGGATCTAGGGTGAGTTTGGAGGTTCTCAGGGAGCCGACGACTATTTCCAATTCTTCGTCTTCGTCGTGGACTATACCGTACACTACTGCAGTATGGACGTTTTCTTCTGTAACTAAAAAGTCAGCGGCTTGGGGAATGGCGTCTCGATCGTCGTAGCGCAAGTAACCAACACCGGCGATGGAAAAGTTATTTTGCACGATGCGATTTTTTAGCGATCGCTCGATGACATCCATCACCGGTTTGGAGCGATTTGCCTGGAGTACGGTGTTCAGCAGTTGAGCGTCACAATATCGACTTAGATAAGCGGCTGCCATAAAATCTTCTTCTTGCGCTTGCATTAATCGATTTGTATCCGATCGCAAGCCATGCATCAATGCTGTAGCGCATTTTACATGCTGATTTATGCTGCTATCTAAATTCAGTAATCCCGCTTGTATATACTGAGTAAAAATAGTTGCTGTGGCTCTGACTGTCGGGCGAACATCAACAAACTCTGACTTAAGTTCTCCTTGGAAGCTGTGATGGTCAATGACTGCGATCAATGGAATTCCAGAAGAAAGCACCATTGCTAATAGTCCAGAGGTCGTCCCCTGATTATCAATTAATACAAAACCTTGATATGAGGATAAATCTTTACTCCTCAAGGTTGGCATAGACCAACGATGGGCGGGTAATCCAGTCAACTTCACCAAGGCAATATTCTCTTGATGGCTGAGAGTCCCAGCGTAAATAATTTCACATTTGATGTCGTATTGTTGAGCAATTAACTGGTATGCCCAGGCAGAAGAGAGGGCATCAGGGTCGGGAAAATCTTGTAGAATAACCAGTTGGCGCTCATGTCGGTGCGATAGGAGCGTTTGCCGTAATTCTTCTGATTTGTGATTTGTGATGCTGTTGCTACGCTGACCGAGATAAGTCCCTGCATCTCCTGTAAATGCGGCGATGGATTGCTTGCCTAGGGGAATTTCAACAGGTTCTTTGTCTGTTTCTGCATCGTCTGGGGTCAGTTCTGTGGTCAATGGTAAACTCTCAAGCTGCGTAAGAGAAGAATTCACTTGCATAGGGAACGTTTTTTATGAGCGTGGGGCTGGTTTTATTGGTTTACAAACACTCAAACCGCTTGAATGGTGCAATTTAGCCGCACACTAAGATATTCGCAAAAATTAAGGCTGATGACACTGTGTCTAACAGTGTATTTTTCTGTTAAAGGTCAAATCTTTAATAAACAACAAGCAAATCGCAATATTTTTTTTCACACACAATCAGCTTTGATCAACTCAATTGACAAAGATTGGACTCGAAACAGATTAAGACATTGATAATATACTACCAACATAATGTATTATGGTACCTTTGGTATTTTGCGGCGCATATAATGTTGTCGCATAAATTGAACATCCCTAATGTCCATCCCTTGCATAATAATTAATGCACTCGGATCGGACTCGTCTTTTGAGGAACGAAAACAAGCTCGCAATTACTCACAAAGCTTCCGACTCCACCAACCACTAAGTGACAGCAGACGACATGAAAGGATTTCTTAACCAGTGTTAAAGACCGATAACATATTTTTGCCATTCTTGATGCAATCCACTCTTGAGATGCTTACTTACCTCAAAATAAAGGCTGCTGTAAGGTCTGCGTGGCTGATGGCGCAAGGGCATATGGGCTTCGTGAGGCGTGCGACTGCCCTTTTTGACGTTGCAGCGCACACAAGCTGTCACGATATTTTCCCAGCTATCTCCTCCACCACGCGATCGCGGATTTACATGGTCTAGGGTCAACTCGTCACCCGTGTAGCCACAGTATTGACAAGTGTGCCCATCACGATGCAATATATTTCGGCGGGTCAGAGGTATTTCCTTGTAGGGAACTCGCACATAATGGCGCAGACGAATCACAGTCGGTAGTGGAAAATCCGTGTATAGGAATTTCCCGTTGTGTTCCACCCGCTCTGCCTTACCCTTGATTAATAAAACTGCAGCGCGACGCCAGCTCGTTATATTGAGCGGTTCGTAAGAGGCGTTTAGGACTAAAACCTTCCCCATTGATTGTCGCTTTGAGGTATTAGTTTTACATATATTAACACAAGTCTATCCTGGTTTGGGTATGAGAATAAATTATACTTTTTCAAAATTTCCAAAACTGGACAGCAGCAAAGTATTGCAAGCATTACAAGGGTATAGAACTGTTTAAATAAAAATTAAATTTGCAATTACGTATACTAAATTTATTTACTAATACACTTGTGCAATTTAATAGTCTTGTGCAGAGAACAAGATGAAAGGTAAACTTCCTGATTAATCCGTCTTTGGCTTTTAGTGGTGTGAATAACTCATCAGAACACAAATTAGCTTTATCTGTCGATTCATAGGAGTGGTAAAAAAATGTTGAGTCACGATCAAAGCACTACGATTGCAGCAAATCAGCAATGCGACACTTATGCTTGGTTTTCGCAACGTGCTTGGGTGGAAGTCGATTTAGAAGCGTTATCGCATAACGTGCGCCAACTGCGGAAATTTTTGTCCCCGCACACCCAATTAATGGCGGTAGTCAAAGCTGATGCTTACGGACATGGGTCTGTAACGGTCGCTCAAACAGCCCTACAATCGGGAGCTAGTTGGCTAGGTGTTGCCACAGTTCCGGAGGGAATTCAACTGCGAGAAGCTGGGATTAAAGCTCCAATTTTGATTTTAGGCGCGACTTATACCTCAGAGCAAATTCATGCGATCGCTCACTGGAAACTGCAACCGACTCTCTGTAGTCCCAAGCAAGCGCTAATATTTTCCACTACCCTAGAAGCGATAAAATATAATACCCCCATAGCAGTACACGTCAAATTAGATACAGGTATGTCCCGATTGGGAACCGACTGGCAGCAAGCAACTGAGTTTGTGCAACTGGTGGAAAGATTGCCGCATTTAAAAATTGCTAGCATTTATTCCCATCTCGCAACAGCAGATAGTCCCGATCCGACAGTGATGCAACAACAGCATCAAAGATTTAAGTCGGCGATCGCCCGAATCAAAGAAATGGGAATAGAACCACCTTGCTTGCATCTAGCAAACTCCGCAGGCACCCTCGCCGATAAAGCTTTACATTACGACATGGTGCGTCCTGGTTTAGCTATCTACGGACTTTCGCCAGCCCCTCATTTGCAAAACGTAATAGACCTGAAACCAGTTTTGCAAGTTAGAGCGCGAGTTACCCAGGTTAAAACCATAGCAGAAGCAACAGGGGTGAGCTACGGGCATCATTTTATTACCCCGGGTGAAATGAGGATTGCCGTTGTGGGAATTGGTTATGCTGATGGTGTACCGCGCAATCTTTCCAACAAAATCCAAGTATTAATTCGCGGTAAACGAGTCCGGCAAATTGGCACCATTACAATGGATCAGATGATGCTGGATGTGAGTATTATCCCAGACTTACAAGAAGGGGAAGTCGTGACTTTACTTGGGCAAGAGGGTAGCGAAAAAATCACTGTTGATGATTGGGCTGGAGAATTAAATACTATTTCTTGGGAAATTCTCTGCGGTTTCAAGCATCGCTTGCCTCGTTTAGGCGTGATTTAACAAGGAATGGGGAGTGGAGCATTTGCATGAAAAACATAATTAGTTCTTGTAACAAAGACAAAAAATAATTAACTGACTAGTGCATCTCGGCATAATTAAACAAAAAGATTGTTAATACCTAACCCGCCAGCGATTATAAATCGCTGACGAGTCGCGCTCATTCCTCTTGAAGAGGACTAAATTCAAGTTCTAGATGGTAGGTATATTTCCGCCGTGCTGTACTAGAGAGTTTAGTATGGCTTCAGTTCTACCAAAACAACTTCATTGTTAGTATGACAATCAAGAATGAAATAAAGATGAAATTAGAGGAGTAATATCTCTCGGTTTTTTATGCATACTATAGGTAAAAAAATAATAAGAAATGAATAAGAAAAACCTTATCTTTTCTCAAATTTATGAGATAAAGATAAGGTTTTTTAGTTATTAATCAGCTTACTTAATAGAAGTAAATACTAAATTAACCATTTACACGAAACCTAGCAAAACCTACAGGTAATACTACATCGCTACCAAAAAATTTGGCAGACATTTGATAAACTGAACCATTTCCACCAATTGGTCGTTTGACATTATTGATATCAATTTCTAGTTTGGTGTTAGGAGCAACAGTATTAAGGAAAGTTAGTACAATAATTTTGCCATTGACAGAGATATTAGTATCGATTTTTTGTCCCTGCGTATCAACCACATCAATACGATTCTTGTCACTTATCCTTATTACATCAGGAACTTGAATAATTAGCTGGGATACAGCTTTACTATTTTTAGGAATATGTAAGTCAAAACTATGTCGAACAGGTGCCCACTTACTCTGAGCAAATTCTGAGTTTCCACCAATATGAGGAAGCGTAGCATTATCATCATGAGCTTCTGCGTAGGTAGGGATAAAGATTGCGCTAACTAAAGCCAATGTTAAAGCGTAAATCATTGATTTATTCATAATTACTCCTTACTAAGTTAATAATTTCAGCAAAGATTTAGACTTGTTTATACAAAATAGACCTATTAATAATCGATGCATTATAAATTCACAAAATCTCTACTACTTTCTAAATCGTGAGATTTTCGTACTTATGGTCAAAACCCAGAAACTAAAATGCCTGAAACTGAGCTTGTCCGATGGAAATCTCAGCATCACTCCCAAGAACTCTTACAGAAAGGTTATAAATTGAATCAGAACCGCTTCTTGGTTGTTGCACTTTATTGAGTGAAATCAAGAGTTTTTTTGTAGTTGCATAAGTGACCTTTTCCGGAAAATTTAGAGTAATCCTCTTGTCATTTACAGATACATTGATATTGAGCTTTTGACCATTATCATTAAGTACATCAATGTCACTGCTGACCGCTACAGTAGCAGGTGCATCAATAATTAGCTCAGAGAGAGGTTTCCCGTTCTTAGGAACGTGGAGTTGGAAAGTATGTTTAACAAACCGCTGATTTAAGAGAAATTGAAAAGAATTATCAATTTTATTAACCCCGTTATTATCCGTTTTTGCTGTTGCATTACCAGCAAAAATTGTAGATGCTATACTGAATACAATCAGGGAAATTATTTTTCTCTTCATCTCTACTTTTTAGTGATAATAAATCTTAATAATATAGGTTAAGTCAGTTGCTAATTCACTAGAAGCGAACCAAGCTTTCTATAACAAGTTTGACAGGTCGATATGAAATTTGGATGAAATTTTAGCTGTTTGGGAAAAGTAATTATTAATGTTGCAATAAGTATTGGCAGATACTCGAAAATTAACAGTGATGCTTCTGTATCGACTCAGTAGTTATTAATACAACTTGAGTTTGAGAGGATGAAATCAGGATGAAATCTCTGAAATTGGCGTTAAAGAATTGCAGGTAAGCGAACAATAAAGCTAGTACCTTTATCCAGTTGACTTTGTACCTCTATACTACCCTGGTGCGTTTGGACAATTACTTTTGTGATCGCTAAACCCAATCCCGAACCACCAGTACTACGAGAGCGATCGCTCGAAACTCGATAAAATCGGTCGAAAATTCGTTTCACATCTGGTGCTGCAATACCGATACCTGTATCTTGAACCTCAATCACCGCATGACCATTGATACGTTTGAGGATAACGTTTATATAACCACCTGCGGGAGTGTACTGGATTGCATTCGCAATTAAATTAGTCAGTACGCGCAAAAGTTGGTCTTCATCCCCCACCACGTACAATGGTTGATGATGCTCTATTGAAGATGTCAGTTGTAAGTTTGCAGCACTAGCTAAAGCAGAAAACTCTTCAATTAGGTCATTAACTAAAACATTCAGACAGCAAAGTTCTTTTTGTGTCGGTAGGGTTTTTTGCTCTAACCGAGACAGTAGCAACAAATCCTGAACTAGTTCAGCAAGTCGAGTATTTTGTCGTTTAATAGATGCTAAAGTATCTCGTGCTTCTTGTTCTGATAAATACTCCATATCAAGCACAGTTTCTACTGTGGCATTAATTGCTGCCAATGGTGTACGTAATTCATGGGAAGCATCGGAAGTAAACTGTTGCATTTGTTTATATGACCGATCAATTGGTCGTATCGCTAACCCTGCCAACCACCAACTCGAACCACCAACTAAAAGTATTGAAATTGGCAATCCCAATCCGACAATTAATTTTAAACTGGCAAGACGATTATCCAATTCTTTGAGACTGCGACCTACTTGTATATAGCCCCAAATTTGATTATCCTGAGTATGTAGCGCTAAAGACTTTTGGCTATAGCGATCGCCTTGTTTATCTTTAATTGTTTGCCATACATTTGTTCGCACAATTGACGGAAATTCATCGGGACGAAAACCAGCAGCAGCAATTAACTTTCCTGAAGTATTAACGAAACGAATATAATATAGTTTATCTTTATAAACATTACTAAAAATGCCGTGTTCGGGATGGAAAGACTGATGGTGACTGGGTTTTGTTTGGTTAAGACAGTCAGAGTTAGCCAAACAAAGGTTGGGTATAACCAACTTAAAAACAGGTTCCAAACGATTAGGTTGTTTTAAACTTGGTTCAATTACGTTTTGCAATGTACCAGTGACAGATTCCAGTTCTCGGTCGATAGAAACTAAGTAAGCTTGAATCATTACCTGGTAAACAACTAAACCGCAGAGCATGAGAATAAAACCCATAACTGTTGCATACCAAGCTGCAAGTCGCCAACGAGTTTTTTTAAATAATTTAAGCTGCATCATCAGGATTAAAACGATAACCCATACTGGGGACAGTTTCAATTAACCCATCACAATTATATTCTGATAATTTGCGTCGTAACAATCGTATTTGAGCCGCTACTACATTACTAACTCGTTCAGAACTAAAACTATAGAGATGATTTAATATTTGGTCGCGGGTAACAATTATCTTGGGTCGATTCATCAAATATTCTAGTAAGTGAAATTCCTTCTTTGTTAAATGAATTACTTGCTTATCACCATTAGGTTGTTGACGGTAAACTGTACAATTTGCATAATCTAAAATCAAATTTCCTACTTGTAATTGTGCTGCTTGAAAAGTAGGATAACGTCGCTGTAAAGCACGCAATCTTGCTAACAATTCCACCATTCCAAAAGGCTTTACTAGATAATCATCAGCCCCTGCATCCAGCCCAGCAACTTTATCTTCCATGCTATCTCTTGCTGTCAGCATTAGCACTGGTAAGGAATGGTTGCGAACCCGTAGACGCTTACACAAATCTAAACCCGATAATCCTGGTAATAACCAATCAAAGATTGCTAACGTGTATTGCGTCCAATTACTTTCTAAACAACTCCATGCTTCATCTCCATCTTGAACCCAGTCAACAATATATTTTTCCTGATGTAGTTTTCGTTTAATTGATGCACCTAAATCTGATTCGTCTTCAACTAATAGAATTTTCATAATCAATAAGATTATTTATAAAATTTATTAATGAATTACAACGTATTTTAAATACACTAATTACTCACTTTGTATTAAAATCAACCAACCCAGGAAGGTCTAAAATTTTATAAAAAGTAGTAGTCAGTGTCATTAATTTTGACCTTTTCGCTCTTGCTCAGAATCCGGGTTTCGTAAAAGTTACCCGGATTTTTTGAACCCCACCCTGCGGGAAGCAAGCAACAAAACTAATGACATAGACCAGTAGTTATATATACTATTCAGAAAATTTTTCCTCTCTAAGTATTTATAACTATTTTATTGCTTCAATCAAGCATTTGCAGCATTTTGGATGGTTAAGGCACTCATTTAATAGCTTGACATAGGTAGATGAAATCAGGATGAAATTTCAGCATTTCCTATAAACATTTTTCTTAGATTAAATATACTTATATTCTTGTTGTAACCTATTACTTTTTATTTCTAATAATAGTTGAAAATAATTTGTAGCAAGCAGCGATAATCATTCCTGAATTGCTTATTGAGAGTATTTTGAAATTTATAGAAACCTTATGTGACAATATTTACCTTGGTTTATATCCAAATCCACTAACAATACTGTCTTTGACAACTTATATCTCTATTTTATATAGATAAAAATGCTACAGGTTATTTTAAAAATTAGTAAAAATGATAGTTTATAAATAAATATTCTCAATTAATTGGTAAATAAAAGTAGCTCTACATACTATGCTCTACATATTATTTTTTACGCTTAAAGTCGCCATAGATTGCCAATACTAGCACCCATAGGAAAAATTGTATTTTCTTCTGTATAAAGCTTTGTGCCTTCTACCTTATACTTAGATTCCAAAGGCAATTGCACAATAAAAGAGCTACCTTTGCCGAGTTGGCTTTGCACTTGTATGCTACCGTGATGTGCGCTAACAATCGCTTGTACTATAGCCAAACCTAACCCCGAACCACCAGTGCTGCGAGAGCGATCGCTCGAAACGCGGTAGAATCGATCGAAAATCCGTTTTTGTTCGTTCGGTGCAATGCCAATACCTGTATCTTGCACTTGAATTATGGCATAATTATCGCAACAATCTAAGCAAACCTTTACCTCACCACCATCTGGGGTATATTGGATGCCATTAATAATCAAGTTAGAAATCAAGCGATAAATTTGGTCTTCATCACCAATGATTTGTAGGGGTTGTTCTACTCGTATCTCCGATTTTAGCTTCACCTTAGCACCCATTGCTAACATCGCCACTTCCTCAACTGAATCACTGATAATATCATTTAGATCGAGATATCCTCTGTGTATTGATGCAGTTTGTTTATCCATGCGAGTAAGAAGCAGTAAATCTGCAACAAGTTGAGTGAGTCGCTGCGTCTGACGCTGTACTGTTGCTAAGATATCTTGGGCTTCTTTTTCATCTAATTGCTGCATCAACAGCGCTGATTCTACCGTTGCTTGCGTCGCAGCTAAGGGTGTTCGCAATTCATGTGCGGCATCGGCAGTAAACTGTTCTATCTGCCTGTAAGATTTATATATTGGCTGCATCGCAAACCCAGATAACCACCAACTTGCACCACCCACTAAAACCAGTGATATTGGCAATCCCAATTTCAAAATTAACTTAACCGTACCGAGATAATCTTCAAATTCTTTAAAACTGCGTCCCATTTGGAAGTAACCCCAATCTTTACCATTTTGGGTATGGAGTAAGACGGTAATTTGATGGTAACTTATACCTTTATTGTCAGATAATGTTTGCCATTCTCGTTTGTTTAAAGCTTGAGGTAATCCTTCTGGAACCGTACCAGCAACAGCAAGTAAACTCCCCGAAGTATCCAAAAAACGAATGTAGTAATTACCTTGAGTAATTGGGCTGAGGATATGATGTTGGGGTTTAGGTAGCTGAAGTTGGCAATTTACCTGATTTTTACATAGATTGGGGAAAAAGTCTTTCACAATCGGCTCAATACGTCCCGGCTGTTCTAATTTTAACTCAATACTGTCATGCAACGTCCCCGCTAGCGATTCTAACTCATTGTCTAAAGCCATTAAATGGGCGTGTGCGATCGCTCTATATACACCAAGTCCCAATAAACCTAATATTAAACCCATGACCACTGCATAGGAACAAGCTAAGGAAGCGCGAGTTCGGTTAAATAATTGATTTTGATTCATGGGTGCAAATTTATATCTTTTTTATTGAGAAAAAATCACGTTTTCAGACATACCAAAATAATGGCGGAACTAGAAAACCCGATAAATAATGTTTTGGAAATTAGTAGACACCTGCTAACTTCTACTATAGATAACTCTGATGAAATTCAGATGAAATATATTTAGATGTAAATCGATTTAATTATTTTATAATTAGGTTGAATTAAATATAAAACTATTGTGGTACAGTGTAAAACTAAGATGGTGCGTTATCAAGAGCTAACACACTCGCACCCGAAGCAATAAGTAGTAAAATGGCGTTTAACAGCGCAGCTAAAATTGAGGAACGACGCAAACCATAGGTACGACGAGGTGTTGGGAGACGACGTGCGAGAATGCTGGCTCCCCAAGCAAGTAGCAAACCTAGAACATCGCTCAGATTATGACCTGCATCGGCAAGTAGGGCAAGGGAATTGGCAAGAATGCCATAAACTGCCTCGATGATAACAAAACCAGTATTGAGAACTACGCTAATTATGAATGCACGGTTGTAACTGGTTGGTTCGTGGCTATGTCCGTGGTTGTGACTGTGTGCCATAAGGTGGTAGATACTGGATAAATTGGATAAGGTGCGTTAATACAGCGCACCTTACGAAAATTAGAAATGTTGATGGTTATCGTTTAAAATTAAAACGACCGTTGAATTTTTCACCTTTAATATCAGTTTGAAGGACAACTTTGTAATCTCCCGTTGCAGTTACAGGTAGCTTTGCTGTGTATTGCTTCTCCTCAGTATTATAAGGAACTTGTAGAGTTTGATTACTGCCATCTGGTAGCTGAACTTGAGCCGTGAGCTTGGCATCGATAACTGCTTTGTCCTGCTCGCCGTGTACGCTTATATCTAAATGAGTAGAATCTTTTACTATCTCAGGTTTGAACTCTAAATGATATTTTCCTGACTGCACAACTTGACCAGTATGACCATCTTTACCATCTTTGGAATGTGCGTGACCATCTCCTTCTATATGTTTTTCCCCATCTTTTGCAGTCGTTTCAGTTTTAGCTGCTGTTTCTGTAGTTGAACTTGCTGTGGTACTTTCAGAATTAGCGGCTTGATTACCACCGCTACAAGCACCTAAGAAAAGTAAGCTGGCACTACTTAAAGCAATTAAGCTGGTTTTGAGAACTTTCATTGATTTACACTCCTCGATATTTGGTAAATGAATAACTACAAGCTGGGTGCTGCGGCAATTTCAGTATTGATAGTTGGTTGAGTTTTTTTTCGCAACCTTAATAGGACTTACGCTTTTTAACGAAAAATTGTCATGCTAATGACAATTTTTTTTGCGTAAGTCCTACTTAAATATTGGATACTTTATCTACTTTCTCAGATGAAGATGAAATTGGGATGAAATTTCTAACAGAGGTATGGGGTGCAGCTAAAACTCTATTTAAGCCACAAATTAATTTAAAATCAGCTTAAAAACCATGTGAGTGAGAATAAATGTCAGCCAAAGACCGATTTCATGACGCAGTAAAAAAGGCTCTCCAAAAAGAACAGTGGGCAATTACACATGACCCACTGAGAATTGAGTACGGCGAAGAGGATGAAGTTAGAATTGATTTAGGTGCAGAGCGGATATTGGGGGCTGAAAGAGCAGGAGAAAAAATAGCAGTCGAAATTAAAAGCTTCTTAAGTGACTCAGCCTTATTTGATTTTCATCTGGCATTGGGTCAATTTCTAAATTACCGCTTAGTTTTAGAAGCTAGTGAAAAAGAACGAATTTTATATCTAGCTGTACCAATTGCGGCTTATGAGTCATTTTTTCAACGCGATTTAGCAAAAGCATCGATACAACAGTACCAAGTTAAATTAATAGTGTACGACCCTGTAGATGAGGTGATAGTCAGATGGATAAATTAATATTTTACCGCCAGTGCATTCAAGAACTCTTGACCGAATATAGCAAAGGAAAGCCGATACATGGCGAACTGGAGCTACAAACAATTTTTGATATCGAACGCGACCATTATCAAATAGTCGATTTGGGGTGGGATAAACATCGCCGTATTTACAATTGCATCATGCATTTAGATATTAAAGATGAGAAAATTTGGATTCAACGCAACCAGAGTGATAAATTGATTGCTGATGAACTGGTGGCAATGGGAGTACCGAAGGAAAATATTGTGTTAGGTTTGCAGCCTGTTTATGCAAGAGAGTATACGGGGTACGGCGTGGCTTAGGGACTATATGCAGCGCATTGCAGGTGAATAGAGTACACCCCAGTTCTTCTATACTATACTTAGACGAAAAGTGCTGTATACCATTCCCAAAATAATTTTCCTACATATGCATCAAAAATTGCCCTTCCCTGGTTTCCTCCACTTTCTTCGGAAACAAAAATTTACCAAACTTCGCATACAACGCAGGTAAAACCACCAAAGTTATTGCAGTAGAAGTAAACAAACCACCAAATACAACTACAGATAACGGTTGTAAAAGTTCCTGTCCTGGTCCACCTTGAATGACCATCGGTGCTAAACCTAATGCAGAAGTTAAAGCTGTCATCAAAATCGCATTTAGTCGTTCCATTGACCCTTTGACAATAACGTCCTTTAATGGCATTCCTTCGGCATACTTACTGTTGTAATTATCCACCAGTAACAAACCGTTGCGAGTTGCCACCCCAAATAAGGAAACAAACCCAACTAGAGACGCAACCGAAATTACCCCACCAGTCAAAGCAACAGCAATTACACCACCTACCAACGCAATTGGTAAGTTAATCATAATCATTGCGGTAGAAGGAATAGATTTAACTGAAAGGTACATTAATACTGTAATCGCAATGAATGCGATCGCGCTAAAAACGAGAATATTTTGGGTTGCACGTTCTTCAGCTTCAAACTGACCTGCATACTGAATAAAATAACCCGCAGGTACTTGGATATTACTTTTAACTTTAGTTTCAATGTCAGTAACAATCGAGCGTAAATCTCGACCTTTAGCATTTGCAGCAACGACTATCAAGCGGGAAACGTTTTCACGGTTGATTGTATTGGGTCCCGTTCCATCGACAATAGTAGCAACGTTACCTAAAGGTACTTTCTGTCCATTGGGAGTATCAATCAACAAATTACGGATGGTTTCTAAATTTTGCCGTGCTTCGGGTTTTAACCATACAATCAAATCAAAAGACTGTTGGTTTTCTAAAACTTTAGAAACAACTTTACCATTAAGCGCAGTTTCAATCGTATTTGCCAAATCCCCCACCGTATGACCGTAACGACTAGCTGCATCACGGTCAAATTTAATTTGAATTTGCGGTACTGGAAGTTGTGGTTCGAGTTGTAAGTCAATGACACCATCAACTGTTGCCATTTGTTGCTCTACTTGCTGCCCAATTTTCCTTAACTGCGCTAAATCGGAACCGAAAATTTTCACAGCTATGGAACTACGAACCCCAGATAAAACTTCGTCCATTCGGTGCGAAAGAAATCCGCCAACATTAGCTGCTGCACCCGGTATTTTCTCAAATGCTGCTCGCATTACTCCTAAAGTTTTTTCCCGGTTTCGCATTCCCTCATCGGTTAATTCAATGTCAAGGTGAGCAACGTTTACACCTGCTGCTTCGGAATCACCTGCGGCACGTCCGGAACGAGTTTGAATAAATTTAAATCTCCGGTCATTTTTTAATGCTTCTTCGATTACATAACCAGCTTTGGTGCTACTTTCTAGAGAAACAGTTGGATAAGATATCAAAGTATTGACCATCGTTTGCTCTTGAAACTCTGGTAAAAATGCTCTACCGAAAGAAGGAATAATCGCAATTGATGCGACTGTTAAAACTGTTGCGATACCCATAATCAAGAAGGAATTTCGCATGGAAAAATTTAAACAAGAGCTATAAATTGCCTTACAAAATCTAGCTAGCCAAGGTTCTCGCTTTGTTACCTTTGTATTCGGTAATAAAATTGCACATAAAGCTGGAGAAACCAACAAAGATTCTAAACTAGAAATGACAACTACCACTAAATAAGAAATACCCATTGGGGTAAAAATTCGACCTTCAATACCCGGTAAGGTAAAAATTGGCGAGAAAACAATAATACCAATAATCGTTGCACCAACCAGCGAATCGCGTACTTCTTGAGAACCTTCAAAAATAATTTCTAACGGTGATAATGGGTCGTCGGAAGTTTTATTTTCCCGTAATCGGCGATAAGTATTTTCACCGTATACAATTGCATCATCAATTGCAGTCCCAATCGCAACTGCTAAACCACCCAAAGTCATTGTATTTAGTCCAATTCCCAACCATGAAAGTGCTAGCATCCCAAACAGTAATGTTAAGAAAAAGTCTAACAAACATACTGCGAGGATACGCCAATTCATTAAAAAAGGAATCAGAATAATTGCGGCAATAATACTACCTTGAATCAAAGAGGAACGAACGTTGTCAACAGAAGATTCAATATAACTGTCTTGGCGAAATGTAGTAGTAACTTTAATATTTTTTGGCAATCCGGCTTTGATTTCTGCCATTGCTTTTTCTACCGCACGGGTGACAGTCGGAGTATCAACTATTGGCTGCTTATTGACCATAACAATAATTGCGGGTTTGCCATTAAAACTGCCATCACCCCGTTTTAGTGCTGCCCCAATTTGGACATCGGCTACATCTTGTAATCTTACGGGAACGCCATTACGTGCAATAATACTTGATTTCTTTAAGTCTTCAATTGATTCTATTCTACCTATACCCCGAATCAACTGTTCTGTATCTGGCGTAATCAAAAATCCACCAGGAGCATTGACGTTGGCTTTTTGGGTTGCTTGCGTAACTTGGTCTAGAGTAATATTAAAAGCTGCTAATTTTACTGGGTCAACTAGTACTTGAAATTGACGTTCGTCACCACCAAAACTTAAAATTTGGCTGACTCCGGGAACAGCTAAAAGGCGATTTGTTACTTGCCAATCGACGATTCGACGGGCTTCCATGAGGGGGTTAGGAGTTGCGGATGTAGCTTGTCCGTCCGGGGTAGAATTGGAGGAGTTTTCCCCATCTTCGACGGTAAAAGCGTACTGGACGACTAAACCAACGGGGGAAGTGGTGGGGGATATTTGTGGTGTTTCAACTCCTGGAGGCAGTTTATTAACCGCTTGTTGTAATCGTTCGGTAATTAGCTGCCGTGCTTGATAAATGTCAGTTGACGAATTAAATATCACCCTCACGGCAGAAATACCAGCCGCACTCGACGAACGGACTGCGGTTACTCCGGGTGTGCCGTTAATTGCACTCTCTATTGGTAAAGTTACTAGCGATTCTACTTCCTCCGGCGCGAGTCCAGGGGCTTCGGCTTGGATTTCCACTTGCGGTGGTGCAAAGGCTGGTAGTACATCCAACGGCATCTGAGGAATGACGTAGAATGTCCACAACGAGACAATAATTGTAGCTAATACGACGAGCCACCGTCGGTTAATTACCCACTTAACAATGTTTCCAAGCATTTTCGATTTTAGTGATTTGCGTTCTGTACTTGGCGCATAGTTACTTTCTAGTTTTTTATGCTCAGATGAAATTGGGATGAAATATGTGAAGGCTGAATATTGTTATCCCGAACAGCCCGCGCTTTCTCATTTAACCACTCGTGTTGAGAAAGGATCAATTTGACGTTGACGCTAACAATATCCTTACTGCTACTCCTCTTTCTTGCCCTTCTCCACCACGGACGCATCCGCCAAAGGTGATGAGTGCTTATCTAAATAAACCTCTGTCTCATACCTTAAATCGTTGTAATCTAAATCACCTACTGCTGCTAAATGGGGCCTTTTGCGACGAGATAATAAATAAAAGGCCCAAAATGCGATCGCAGTAATTACAGAACCTCCCCCTGCTGCCATTAACCACAAAGGCACTGGAAAATTATTTGTTTTCACTTCAGTTTTTTCGTCTGCATGTCCTTCTTCTTTTTCACTACCACCCCGTAACGACTGTGCATATAATTGTGTAGCACGTTGGGTGACAACCATATCGCCATCAAATAAACCTGTTTTCACCTCCACCATGTCCCCAGAGGTTTGACCAAAAGTAACTTCAGTCGATTGGAAAGCGTTACCATTTTGGACGTAGATTATTTTTTTACCATTGGCATCCACTACAGAAGAAATCGGAATTGCTAGCACAGACGAAGCTGTTTTATCTGTAATTATCTCTAATTCGGCAAACATTCCCGGTTTCAGCAAACCGCTAGGATTATTTATTTCCGCTTGTACGGGTACAACTCTTGTTTCTCCCTGTACAGATGTGCCAATTTGTGTAATTCTGCCTTCAAAAGTTTGGTTAGGCAAGGAAGCGACTTTTACTCTGATTCTTTGGCCATTTTTGACTGTACCTAAATCTTTCTCATAAATATTCGCTGTGGCAAATATCCGATCGTCGTTTATGATTGTCATCAGCTTACCACCCGCATCTTGCAGCGATTGACCAATACTTACTTCTCGGCTGGCAACAGTACCGGAAATGGGCGCGATTACTGTCACAAGTCCTTTGGCGTTGGCAGTACTTCCCAATTGTTCTAACCGAGTTTTATAAGTAGTATTACTGAGCTTCAGTTGAGATTGTGCTACTACTACATCAGATTTAGCCCGTTTCAATTGTGCTTGTGCTTCCAAAACGTCTCGACGAGTTTCTGCGCGTTTCAATTGTGACTGCGCTTCGGCTACGCGAGATTGAGAATCCCGCAATTCTCTCAAAGGTAAGTCCACCTCTGCACGTTTAACTTCGCTTTCGGCTTGGACAACTTGAGGAAGACTTCTGGCTCTAGCGGATTCAGCCTTTGCCCTTTCGAGTTTAGCTTGCGACTCTAGCATCTGCCGTCTTGGCAATGCGCCTTTTTCCACCAGTTCTTTATCTCGGTCATATTGCTCCTGGGCAACTGCAACCTCGATTTTTGCTTGCGCGATTTCTGCGTTGGCGATTTGCTGCTGACGTTTGAGGTTTTCTTGAGCGACTTTCAAAACGGAGCGTTGATTGACTAGAGATAAATCCCGATTATATTGTGCTTGAGCAGCATTTAATTGGGTACGGGTTTGTGCTATTTCCGCGTTAGAAATTGTTTGCTGGCGGTCTAAATTTTCTTGGGCTAATTCAAAATTAACTTGTGCTTTTTGCAAAGCTCCTTGAGCATCGGCTTGTTTTTCTTGGGAACCTACGCGCAAATCAACCAACTCCGGTGAAGCAACAACAGCTACAGGCTGACCTTTTTTGACTTTACTACCTGGTTTTACTAGTAACTCAACTACTTTACTTGTAAGGGGTGCAGTCACCTCAACTTTTTGGTCGGGTAAAGTTTCAATCTGTCCGGTAGTTTTAATACCAATATCTAACTGTTGATTTTTTGCCGACTCAACTTTAATTCCCAAACGTTTTGCCGTTTCTGCGTCAACAGTTACAGAACCAGATGCTTCACCTCCAGCCTGAAATGAACTTGCACCACTATGGTCATGTCCAGCACCTGCTAACACAACTTTGGGAACATTGAGTAGTAGTAAACTCAGTATTCCGACAGAAGTATACTGGAGTACCGAAGTTTTATGTTGATAACGGCTAGAGATTCGCATTGTTTATAATTTGCTTGTGTAAGGCAGGTTTATAGTTTTTGCCTTCTTCTCTAGTTTTTCATATGGATATGAAATTGAGATGAAATTTTATACCCGATGTATGATAAAATTTTCGTTTATGAAAAAATGATCTCTCCAAAAAAACCTTACCCTAAGCGCTATTGCAAAAGATAACCTGTTGTGGTACAATAAGATATTGATGATGCGGATATGGCGGAATTGGTAGACGCGCTAGATTTAGGTTCTAGTTCCGAGAGGAGTGAAGGTTCAAGTCCTTTTATCCGCATTTATTATTGTAGGCAATCACCAACAGAAAACGCCAAGCTGAAAATGTTTGGTATGTCAGAGCAAACGAAAATCTTCCGCGAGGATCTTACCCTTAAATCGCCAACGGCATCCTCATAGAAGTCGGGCATTTAACCATTCGTAAACCCTAAAAATAAATTACACTTACATCAGATTGTCTGCAAAACCCTATTGAGTTTAGCTCACATCTTAGGCATTGCGGATAAACCGCATATTTATAATTTTATAAGTGATAAAAATTGCAATAAAATCGAATGACTGCTTCTAGTCTACTTTAATAGACTTGTCGAATTAGACAGTGACTTGTAGTCCCTGGCTGGCTGGCAATTAAGGACGTTAATCGATTTCCCCGGCTAATAGCAGTAATGATTTTGACATTCTTTTTTAGAGGTGCATTTCGGTCAGCTTCTGACTAGCGGCTAAAGCACCGCAAGCAAGAAATGAAAGAAACACATTTTTTAGATTGCCTAAAAGCCTCGCTCTGTAAGGATTTTAGAATGTGTTTTTTGAGAGCGTCCGACTAGGTATGCGCTACATAGGGATAAAGGGGGGTGGCGTTGAGTGACTCCGGAAATTATAACCGATTAAACGGACTTGATATATATAATACCGGCAGGGATGGCTCCGACAACCTATTAGACGGAAAGCGGCGTATCCGGTAGTACTACCACGAATTAGGGCATAGGTCATACGAATGCGTAAATCTTAATTGAATATAAATGACTCTATCTGTGATGTTATTAGCTAGCTTGAATTTATATTTTTATGTAGTAATTTTATACCTCAAACGAGAAAAAATAATGCTTTAAGACCCTTTGTAAAGATATTGAAAAGGATCGTAAAGGAATGCAAATAAGTCCTATTGTCAGTAATTAAAAGAACTTGAGATAGATTCTATTTACTAAGATAAAACTAATCTGTGCAATGTATAAAATTAACTTAAAAAACTATAGCAGACTGCTTTAAGATTAAGCCTGAGAGATTAACAGTAGCCCCAATAATTTTCAAATTTTCGTTAGCAAAAGTAAAATAAGTAACATTACTCATTTTTTGGGGCTACTTTACCAGGGGTTAGCAAACAATCAAAAACTTAAGTATTAATACTGTAAACAAACTTTACCTTGTAACTTAAAACAGTATTATTCCGGGTGCCGTCACATAACGTTAACTTAACGGTCAGTGACTTCATCCACTATTTACATTATTTTCACTTGTTCTCTATGAATGTCTGTTAATCTCAGTATAAGTAAGGAAATTAACTTTGACTTACTGGTGAACTGAAACTTTTTTATCTGAAAAGTAGGCTGTTACCATTGAGTTGAGCCACTAAACCCGCAGTTAGAATTTTGTATTTTAAGCTACAGAAGCTCTCGCAGGGAATGTTTGAATTATGGCAAAGCTCTACACAATACTTAGCAAAAACTGATTAAATTGAGCAACAAGTAAAAGCAAAACAAAAGCAAAATGAGCACAACTCCTATAGGTAGCTACAAGTTTTCCCAAAAACTACACCCGCTATCTCTGTTAGCACAACTAACCAGCCGACGTGCTACAGGCTGCTTACGGGTATTTACACAGGCAATCTCTTGGACAATTTATCTAGAGGAAGGTAAACTTATTTATGCCTCCTATTCTGATAAATTGTTCGATCGGCTCGATAATCACTTGCGGCGTTTGAGCCAGCAAATTCCATCTCTCAATAGTGCCACCCGTGTGCAAATGCGGTTGATTTTTGAAAAAAAGAGTGAGAATCAATCCACTCCAATCGCAGACTATCAAGCTATTTGCTGGTTAGTTAATCAAGATTGTATCAGTACTGCAGGTGCAGTGGTGCTGATAGAGGAATTAGCGAAAGAAGTACTGGAATCATTTCTAACCATCAAAGAAGGCAGCTATGAGTTTAATCAAGAAAGCCCCTTGGATGAGTTACCAAAATTCTGTCGTTTGGATTTGCGATTATTAGTCGAATATTCCCAAAAACAATTAAGAAGTCGGCAAAATATCCATTCAGCGGTTATTGCTGGTGCGTCTCCTCAAGTTCTACCGACAACCAAAACTCTTGACACTGAGTCACAAATGTTGCCTTCCAAATTTGGGCAACCATTCCCAAGTCAACGTAATTTTACTCAAAACAATATTGATAGTGGCGATCGCATAAGCGCGGATGAGTCAGTAGGCCAAAGACCCAAACAAGATTTGAGCAAAGATTTATACACCATAGCTTGTATTGATGACAGCCAAGCAGTATTAAATTCCATCCAAAATTTTTTAGATGAGAATATATTTTCAGTTGTAATGATAAATGACCCAGTAAAAGCTTTGATGCAAATTCTCCGCAGCAAGCCTGATGTAATATTACTAGATGTAGAGATGCCAAACTTGGATGGATACGAGCTATGTTCTTTATTGAGGAGGCATTCAAATTTTAAAGATACGCCTATCATTATGGTGACTGGCAGAACAGGATTTATCGACCGAGCAAAAGCTAAAATGGTAAGGTCATCAGGATATTTGACAAAACCTTTTACACAATCGGACTTGCTAAAAATGCTCTTTAAACATATATCTTAAGAAATGTCATGAAAGCAGAAAAATAAATCAAATTTTAGTCAAACTGATTTACTAACTATAGGAGATTTAGGAGTGAGTCTAACTTTGCTAGGCACAATTCTGGTTGTAGAAGATTCCCCCAGTGAATTGGAATTAATGAGCCACTATCTCAAAGAAAGTGGTTACAACGTGATTAAAGCCACTGGCGCAAAAGAAGCTTTGGAAAAAGCGTTGTTAGAGAAGCCAGATGTTATTGTTACCGATGTCGTTATGCCAGGTATGAGCGGATTTGAGTTATGCCGTTATCTAAAAAAAGACCCAAATACGCAAAAAGTGCCAATTGTAATTTGCAGTTCCAAAAATCAAGAAATTGACCGTTTATGGGCAATGAGACAAGGTGCTGATGCCTATGTAACTAAGCCTTACACTCGCGAACAGCTATTGCGTGCAATTAAATCAGTGGTGGTATGAGGCATAACCAAATTTTAGATTTTAGATTTTGGATTGAGAATACAAAATCTAAAAATCCTTAATTCAGCCCCATAAGTTCAGCTATGGAATAAATCCAAAATCTCTAAATTGCAAATTGCATATGAATAGTTCCAAAATTGCACTTTCTGCTCTTCAAAATCAAAGCAACTTGGGAGATGGTTATCTCAAGTTTCAGATTAATCAAGTAACTTCTGCGCTTTTATCGATTAAACATACTCAAGAAGCGATTGTTGTGCCTGTAGAATCGATAACCTCAATGCCAAATATGCCTGCCTGCATTCTGGGATTGATGAATTGGCGGAGTCGCATTGTTTGGGTAGTCGATTTACTGAAGATGCTGAATATAGAACACGATGAAAATCGGCTACGTTTGTACAACGTAATCATTATCCGAGTGGAATCAGTGCTTTTGGGTTTAGTTGTGCAAGAGATAAAAGGTACAGCTAAGTTAATGCCTGATGATATTCGCTCTCCCGTGGGACAAGTAGCATCCAGTTTAGTCCCCTATTTGCGCGGATGCGTTGTGCAACAAAAAGAAATATTGCTGGTATTAGATGCACAAGCAATTGTGCAATCTTCTATTCTCCGCAGCGAATAGGGTCTACTACTAAAAAATCTGTTTTTTAGACTTTTTTATCACAGCTATGTTAGTGGAATTACTTTATGCTTAATAAAACTGATTCGACCAAGAGTAGTGATGCTTCCAGGCAATCACCTCTTGTTAAAGGGAAAGTCACCGATAGTATAATACAATTGCCAACAAAGGCAACTAGTGAAACTACTGAGAATTCTCCGTGGAATCGTGCAACTGAGACTTTTAAACAACTTAGCCTGCGTACGAAAGCGGCTATTTTCGCGATCGCGATTGGGACTCTACCAGTATTAGGTATTGGTACCTTGGCGTATTCAATCGCGAGCCAATCTATTACTAATAAAATTTCCCAACTTCAGCAAGTTGAAGCGGAAAGTTTGGCAGACAAGGTAAACCGTTTCATGATTGAACGGTATGGAGATATCCAGATATTGTCCAATTTGCCAATTTTAACAAATGCGAGAGTTAAGGAAGTAACCGGACCCAAAGAAAAGCAAGCAATACTCGATAAGTTCATAGAAAGTTACAAAGTCTATGACAGTATTGTTGTAATGGATCTCAATGGTGATGTGATTGTGCAAACCCAAGGTGATGAGCCTGGGAACCGGAGCGATCGCGATTATTTTCAGGTAACCAAGCAAACCGATCGCCCCTACATCACTCAACCACAAGTATCTAATACGACAAAAATATTAAGTGTTTTCACTTTTGCCCCTGTCAAAGATAGCGTCACAGGGCAAACGATTGCCATAGTCCGAGCTAGGATGCCCGTAAAAAGTATCGAAGATGTCATCAAAACTTCCGCAGAAGGTGGTCGAGAATACCATTTGGTTGATGAGAGCGGGAAAATTTTCTTGGCTACAGAAAAACAACAAGTCGGTAGAAACGCTGTCAAAGATTTTTCTGGCTTAGATAAACTGATCGCAGCAAAAAGAGAAGAGACTTTTGTTACAGTTGACAAAATTGATAATAAAGAGCAGTTAGTCAGCTACGCTTCTCGAAAATTAGAAGGATTACCGGATTTAAAATGGCAAGTAGTTTTAGGGAGCGATACCGCCACTGCATTTGAAGCAAAAAATCAATTATTCTGGACGCTGGCATTGGGAACGGGGCTGACAGCATTAACTGTAGGGGCGATCGCGGCTTGGTTAGCCAGACGTGCCACTAGACCGATTTTGAATGCAACGGCAGCGGTAATTAGACTGGGTGAAGGCGAACTGAATACCCGTGTGGAAGTTGGATCGCAAGATGAACTGGGCGTTTTGGGTGCCAATATTAACCAGATGGCTTCTCAGTTGCAACTTCTGGTGAAAGAACAGGGATTGGAAACCGAACGGGCAAAGTTACTTGCAGATATTACCCTCCGGATTAGAAGAACTCTGAAAACTGAAGATATTTACAAAACAGCAGTTAGAGAAATTCGCCAAGCACTGAAAACCGACCGGGTAGTAATTTATAATCTAGACCAAAGCAATTGGGATGGTGTCGTCGTAGGGGAATCAGTTGCTAGTGGTTTTCCGAAGATGACGGGTGTGCAAATTGACGACCCTTGTTTCCGGGAACGCCATGTGGAAACTTATAAAGATGGTCGTGTCCGGGCAATATCCAACATTTATCAAGAGCCAAGCCTCAGCAATGCCGCTTGTTACATCAAAATGTTGGAGAAATTCGCCGTTAAAGCCAACTTAATCGCGCCGATTATTATAGAACAGCAGCTTATTGGTCTATTAATTACTCACCAGTGCGATAATCCCCGTATTTGGCAACAATCAGAAATTGATTTGTTTAAACAACTGGCAATTCAAGTTGGTTATGCGCTGGAGCAAGCAACGCTGCTCGAAGAATTAGAAAAAGCCAGAAATGTTGCGGAAAAAGGAACCGAAGAGGAACGAAGACAGAAAGAAGACCTGCAAATGCAACTTCTGGAACTGCTCAGTGAAGTCGAAGGTGCAGCTATGGGTGACTTGACGGTACGTGCTGATGTGACTGCTGGGGAAATTGGCACAGTCGCCGACTTTTTCAACTCCATTGTCGAAAGCCTGCGGGATATCGTCACCCAAGTGAAAGATTCTGCGACTCAAGTGAATATAGCGATTGGTTCCAACAAAAACGCGATCGGGCAACTGGCAACAGAAGCACTCAGCCAAGCTGAGGAAATTAATCGTACCTTAGATGCGGTTGACCAGATGACCGAAGGGATGAAATCTGTCGCTCAGAGCGCTGCTGCTGCTGCCACCGTCGCGAACAATGCTTCTGTGACAGCGACAAAGAGCGGAAAAGCAATGGATTTGACGGTGCAAAATATTCTGCATCTGCGCGAAACTGTTGGGGAAACAGCGAAAAAAGTGAAGCGTCTTGGAGAATCTACGCAGCAGATTTCTCGTGTGGTATCATTAATCAACCAAATTGCCATGCAGACCAACCTACTTGCCATCAACGCCGGGATTGAAGCGGCGCGTGCGGGTGAAGAAGGGCAAGGTTTTGCTGTGGTTGCGGAAGAAGTTGGTGAATTAGCAGCAAGAAGTGCAGCAGCAACCAAAGAAATTGAGCAAATAGTGGAGAACATCCAACGAGAAACCAGCGATGTAGTGCGGGCAATGGAAGTCGGAACCACCCAGGTAGTAGAAGGGACTCGAATTGTCGAAGATGCCAAACTGAGTTTAAATCAGATTTTGGATGTCTCTGTGCAAATTGATTCCTTAGTGCAGTCGATATCAGATGCGACTGCATCACAAGTGGAAACATCGCAAACCGTCAGCGACTTGATGAAAGCGATCGCCAAAATTTCCCAACGGACGAGCGACTCATCCCGTCAGGTTTCCGAATCTTTGCAACAAACGGTGGAAATTTCTCAACACTTGCAGGCAACTGTCGGTACCTTCAAAATTAATTAGTTGATAGTTGTTAGTTGTTGGTTGTTGGTTGTTAACCAATAACCACTAACCAATAACAACCAACAATTAACAATTAACTGTTTGCTTTTGACTGTTGACTATTGACTATTGACAAATAATAAAAATTATGTCACAGGATAAAGAACTTGAAATCCAGATGCAGTTTCTGGAAGAAGCGACTGATTATCTGAATACTATGGAAGGGGTGCTGCTGGAAATTGACACCAGCGAACACATAGACTTAGAAAAAATTAATGCCGCTTTGCGTGCCGCTCACTCGATTAAAGGTGGCGCGGGGATGATGGGATTTCGCTCATTAGCAAATTTATCTCACCGATTAGAAGATTCCTTCAAAGTTTTAAAAACCCGGAAAAACTCTTTAGAAATTGACACTGATATTCAAAGTTTACTGCTTTCTGGTGTAGATTGGTTGCGCCAGATCGTGGAATTGCATTCAGAACGCAGTCCGATAGACGAACATTGGTTGAGTACTTTTTGTTACCCCGTTTTTGAAGAATTGCATCAGCGTTTGGGCGATCCGACTCCAGAGGATGCCACAAGTATGCTCTCACCAGAAGATGGGCAAGATATTATTCCGTTGCTCTTTGAGACAGAAGTAGAAGGTTGTTTGCAGCGCTTGGAGTCGGTGTTAGCAGATAGCGAACAGTCACTGTTGCGTGAAGAAGTGGGCATCATGGCAGCGGAGTTGGGCGGTTTGGGGGAGATGCTGCAACTTGAACCATTTAGCAAGCTGTGTGAATCTGTAGCTAGCTATATACAAGCTTCTGCACCCGAACAAGTAGAAGAAATTGCTCGAATAGCATTGACCGCATGGAGGCGATCGCAAGCCTTGGTGCTAACAGGTCAAATGAATAGCCTACCAAGTGAACTGGAGTTCGGTAATTTCACATTTGTTGGGACTGCACAAGTTACGCAACCAGAATTACTGCCCCCTGAAATAGCAACAATGCACTCACAGGCAGTAGAAGAGGTTCCCACCTACCCGCAATTTTTACCAATATCAGAAATCGAAATCGCCGAAGATGAAGATAGTTGGCTTGATGATGAAGTAATTGGTGCAAATTTTGAGGCTTTAGAGGCAGCATTTGCTGATGAGAGTAACTTTGTATTGGATGAGCCAGAACCAGTAATTTCTCGGGAAATTCCGACAACAGATTATAAATTTGTTGAACGTAAACCAGAGCCAGTTAATCTTGGCAGTAAGAGTGAAACTTCAGAAAATACAGTTCGGGTTCCCAGCAAGCAACTTGAACAAATCAATGATTTATTTGGAGAATTAGTCATCCAGCGAAACGGGCTGAACTTGCAGCTAGAAAGATTACGCAAACTTATTCGCAATCTCAAGGGACGAGTTCAAATTCTGGAGCGAGAAAACCAGCAACTACGTACAGGATACGACAAATTTTCCACGACTGCAGTGGCGTCATTCGGTAATTTACTACCTCACGATAGCGATATAACTGGCATTAACAGTAGATTTGATGCCTTAGAGATGGATCGCTATAGCGACTTAAACCTGCTGTCTCAGGAAGTCATGGAAACTATCGTTCAGGTACAAGAAGTCACAACTGATGTTGAACTAAGCCTTGATGATACAGACCAAATCGCCAGAAAGTTAAGCAAAACATCAAAGCAGTTGCAGACAAAGCTGACTCAAGTCAGAATGCGTCCGCTATCAGATATATTAGACCGTTTCCCCAGAGCTTTGCGCGACTTGAATGTCGAATACGGCAAAAACGTCAGCCTCAAAATCGAAGGTGGTAATACCCTCATCGAACGCAGCATTCTGGAAGCCCTGAATGAACCATTAATGCATTTATTGCGGAATGCCTTCGACCACGGGATTGAAGATCCTATTACCCGTCGCATTACTGGCAAACCAGAACAAGCAGTTATTCAAATCAAAGCGAACCATAAAAGTAACCGTACCATCATCACCATGCGTGACGACGGTTGTGGTATTTCTCTAGACAGAATCCGTGCCAAAGCCCTAGAGATGGGTTTAGATGCTACATTGTTGGCGCAAGCAACCAATGAAGAATTACTATCTTTAATATTTGAACCGGGGTTTAGTACCAAAGAGGAAGTGACAGCCTTATCCGGTCGTGGTGTCGGCATGGATGTGGTACGTAGTAACCTCAAGCAAGTCCGAGGAGATGTCAAGGTTGATACAATACCAGGAGCGGGAACAACCTTTACATTGTCAGTACCGTTTACTTTGTCAGTTGCCAGAGTTCTGCTGGTAGAAAGCAATCGGATGTTGCTGGCATTTCCTACAGATGTGGTAGAAGAAATCTTCCTCTTACAAAACGAATTAGTATTTTCGATGGCGGGTAACGAAGTCTTAAATTGGCAAGGAACGATGCTACCGTTGGTTAGGCTGGGTCGTTATTTAGAATTTAATTGTCATCGTTACGACGGACCAAATTTGGAAACAGCACCTGCGATTAATGCCAGTAGCGTGTTGGTAATTAAAGGTGGAAATCAACCTGTAGCTGTGCAATTAGACCGTTGTTGGGGAGAACAGGAAGTTGCTATTCGTAAAGTTGAGGGTAATATTGGTTTACCTGCGGGTTTTAGTAACTGTACAATTCTTGGTGATGGTCGAGTTGTACCGTTGGTTAATACTAACGAGTTGCTATATTCTATTGCGACTAATGAGCGCACCCCGAAAAACAATCAATTACCATCAGCAAGATTAAAGACAGCATTCCTCGCGCCTTCTGAAGAGAGAACTCCAGCATTATCAAAAAATCAGAAAGGCACTGTTTTAATCGTTGATGACTCGATTAATGTCCGTCGGTTCTTAGCCTTGACTCTGGAAAAAGGAGGGTATCAAGTCGAACAAGCTAAAGACGGGCAAGATGCTTTAGACAAACTTCAGAGTGGGTTGAATGTCCAGGCTGTAATTTGTGATATTGAGATGCCTCGTGTTGATGGTTATGGCTTTTTAGGTCGTGTCAAAGCTATCAATGAATTAAAAACTCTTCCAGTTGCCATGTTAACTTCTCGCAGTAGCGATAAACATCGACAGTTGGCAATGCAATTAGGTGCCCGTGCCTATTTTTCTAAACCTTACAATGAACAGGAATTACTCCGGACTTTAGAGGAAATTATCTTTCCAGTTGCTTTCTCTGAAGCTAATTAGGAGTCAGGAATTAAGAGTTAGGAGTTAGGAGTTTTCTAAATTTCAGCTTCATAATTCAAAACTCATATTTTTATTGGCAATCTTCATAGCAGTTGTGTTGAAATCGCGCCTATTTATTTAGATTCCTGACTTCTTAAAGAAGTCGGGAATCTGAGTTTTCACAATTCAAGAACGCTATTTATCATAATTTAGTAAAATCCACAAGGCTATATTTTACACAAAAGCGTATTTCATTGAAAAATAATTTTTGTTTTATTCTCAACTTTATCGAGTCGTTTAATATACAGCTTTTCTTAGCATTTTCATGTAAATTTATATAAAAACATCCGTTTTTTTATTTTAGACAGTTGGATGTTAAATTAACATTTATCCGGTAGGTTATAAGCTTTCTGTAATTGTTTTAATTATAAATTGTAAATTTCCACTTTAATGCTACAACGTCCTAGATGTAGGAATTTAGCTATTTGATCTTGTTCATTCAATTTGTGGATTTCAGAGGATTTGACTTATGGCTAAAACATTTGATGACGTCAAGAAAAATCATAACTCAAGGTTCGGGTGGTTTTATAACCTTCCGATTAGCCGCAAGCAGTGGATTGCTTTGCTGGCTTCTGAATTAGTTGCGATTCTGGGAATAGGAGTTGTTGGTACTTGGGTTATTACCAAGGGTTTGCGGGAGCAATTAATTGAACAAGCTAAGTCAGAAGTGGCTGTCGCAGATATTAATTACAATATCAAAGTCAATCAAATGGGCTTTGGCTTTCGGGGCCAATCAGATAATCCAGCAATTATTAGAGCAACGATTACTCACAATTCTGGTAAACCCTTAGGTCGAGCTATAAAAGCCGAAATTAAGCAGATTCTAGCAAACGAAATTAAAGCTAGAAAAATTGAGTATGCAACTTTGGTGAGTAGAGATGCAAAAATTATTCTGAATGCAAATAATGACCGTGAAGGTGAGGAATTTAATCCTGACAACTTAGTCAGCCAGGTTTTCAAGAATTCCAAACAAATTAAAGCTAGTAGCATTGTCAGCTGGTCAGAATTAAGTAAGGAGTCACCGCTTTTACCGGAAGGTTTTAGAAATCAAGATGCTTTAATTCGTTATACGCTGACTCCTGTTAAAGATCCAAATACTCAGGAAGTTATAGGTGCTTTAATTGCTGGAGATATTGTAAATGGAAAAGACGCAATAGTTCGGGAGACATTGAAAGCAACTGGTGGCGGCTACAATGCTGTTTATTTACGCAAGCCAACGGGAGAATTTGCCTTAGCAACATCTCTCAATCAAAGTGAATCTGAAAATTTAAATCAAGCTAAATCGAATTTAGAATTACCTGCCAAAAGCAAATCTTTGTTGTCAGCGGCAGCCAACGCAGAAGGAAAAACAGTAACTCAGCGGATGATTATAGGAGAACAAACCTATACGATCGCCGCCAGGTCTATTCCCAATCAAATCATTGAATTTGAGAATCCACAAGTTATTTTTGACCAGAAACCATCTGCTATTTTGGTACGGGGAACTCCAGAAACTGCTCTGAATCAATTGTTAAACAACAGTTTGCTTGTCGAAATTGTCTCAGTTTTTATTGGGTTGCTATTGATTGCCTTTTGGGCCTTGATTCTCAAACGCTCTATTATTGAGCCAATTGAAAATCTAGAGCAAACAGCCCAAAAATTTACTGCAGGCGATCGCGCATCTCGGGCATCTATTTTCGCTACTGATGAAGTCGGTAACTTGGCTATTGCTTTCAACACAATGGCAGACAGCATTACAGAACAAAGTAAACGTGAATCATCCGAAGCAAAGCTAGCACTGCAACTCAATGAAATCACTGCTCGTGTCAGGGAAACGTTGAACACTGAAAAAATACTGTCAGAGGCAGTATTAAATACGCGAGAAGCCTTAAAATGCGATCGCCTGCTTTTCTATCGCTTAGATGAAAACTGGCACGGTACAATTATTGCCGAATCTGTTGATAATTCTTGGGCTACAGCTTTAGGGACAGATGTTTCTGGTTTTTATCTGACTGAGGAATACTCTGAAGATTGGGAAGTGGGTAATGTTGAAGCAGTTGCAGACATTTCTCAAGCTTCTTTAAGTCAGTATTATCTCGAACAACTTCATCAATTTGGCGTAAAAGCGTATCTATTGGCACCAGTTTTTACAAATAACAAACCATACGGGCTGCTAATAGCCCACCAATGTTCGAGCGAACGCAACTGGCTTTCTACAGAAATTAACTTGTTTCAGCAGGTGGCAATTCAAATCGGCTATGCCCTAGAACAAGCAGAGCTACTACAAAAAATCGAACAAGGCAGACAAAGCGCCGAAACCGTATCTCTTGAGGAACGGCAAGAAAAACAAGCCCTGCAATTAAAACTATTGCAACTGCTTGATGATATTGAAGGTGCAGCCCGTGGTGATTTGACGGTACGTGCGGATGTCAGCGAAGGGGAAATTGGCACTGTCGCCGACTTTTTCAACTCCATTGTTGAAAGTCTGCGGCTGATTGTGACGAAAGTCAAAGTATCGGCAATCCAAGTAAATGCCTCCCTTGGTTCAAACAAAAGCGCGATTGGACAACTCGCAGCAGAAGCTCTAGCTCAAGCAGCAGAAATCAACCACACCTTAGATGCTGTTGACAAAATGACCCTATCAATGAAATCTGTAGCTAGCAGCGCTCAACTTGCTGCCAGCGTCGCAAACACAGCCAGAACCAGCGCTTCCGAGAGTGGCAAAGCAATGAATTTAACAGTAGAAAATATTTTGCATCTGCGTGAAACCGTTGGCGAAACGACCAAGAAAGTGAAGCGTCTAGGCGAATCTACGCAACAAATTTCCCGCGTCGTATCTTTAATTAACGATATTGCCCTCCAAACCAACCTCCTCGCCATTAACGCCGGAATTGAAGCAGCCCGTGCGGGTGAAGAAGGTCAAGGTTTTGCGATCGTTGCGGAAGAAGTTGGCGAACTAGCAGTACGTTCCGCATCCGCCACTCAAGAAATTGAGAATATCTTAGAAAACATCAAACAAGAAACCAACGAAGTCGTGGAAGCAATGGAAGTGGGTACCTCCCAAGTAGTCGAAGGTACCCAGATTGTGGAAAATGCCAAACAGAGTTTGAATCAGATATTGGAAGTCTCCCGACAAATGGATTACTTGGTACAGTCAATATCAACCGCTACCACGTCTCAGGTAGAAACATCGCAGACAGTGAGTGAATTGATGAAAGCGATCGCTCAAATTTCCCAACGTACCAGCGACTCTTCTCTCGAAGTCTCCCAATCTTTGCAACAAACAGTAGAAATTTCTCAAGAGTTGCAGGAAACTGTTGAGATGTTTAAGGTTGGTTAATCAAGTTAGGACGAGCGAAGTTATAAATTTAGGAGGAGCAACGGACACCTCTTGACGCCTATCCTACCGGATATTTTTTACTCCTAAATCTTCACTCCTAACTCTACGGGTGTTAAGGTGTAAGCTGTAAAATGGTCTTCTCTTCGCGTTCTTCGCGTCTTCGCGGTTAAAATAGATATTTTTTTTGAACCGCGTAAGCGAAGCGCTCCCGGAGGGTAGTAACAAAGAAGCGAAGGTAAGAGTAAAGATTAGGTATTTTGCACTCTTGATTGACTCACCAAAACACAGCCGTACTCCGCTCCTCCTAACTCTTCACTCCTTTAAACTTTTCGTTACGCTTCAACTTTCACCCCACGCCAAAAAGCTACATAACCCTCAATATTTTTCGCCTTCTCCTTAGCGCTGGGATAATACCAGGCTGCGTCTGTATTCACTTGGCCATCAACTTCAATGCTGTAGTAGCTAGCGACACCCTTCCAAGGACAAGTGGTGTGAGTCTTGCTGTCTTTGAAGTACTGCTTGTTAATAGTGTTGGCAGGAAAGTAATGATTGTTTTCGACAACTATAGTGTCGTTGCTTTCGGCTAACACAGTGCCATTCCAAATTGCCTTCGCCATAAAGTAAAATTGTTCTATAAGGTCTTCAGTTAACATTTTGACACTCCCTAGCACGCTTGGATGAAGGAAGAAGGAAGAAGGAAGAAGGAAGAAGGAGCTTTTTAGATGGGGATACAGGACCCCAACTCAAAACCGACGACCCTGAGAACAGCGGGGATAAGCGGGGATTTTTAACAACTAAGTGAGGCGATCGCTCTTTCCTGTTCCCCCACCCCTGTTTTCCTCTCTCCAATCGGAGATTCCTTAAGACATCATTTCCATTACTATTATTAATATCCTCTGTTCCTTGTATGGGCTAAGTTCCCCGCTGCTAGGGTCATTCATCATGCCAAAATCAAAGAAGCCTGTCAGTCCACTCAATCTTAGAGATTCGCAATACTATCTCAATCGAGAATTAAGCTGGTTGGAATTTAACCGCAGGGTGTTACACGAAGCTTGCGATGTGCGAACGCCTCTTTTAGAACGCTTGAAGTTTTTGGCAATTTTCGCTACTAACTTGGATGAGTTCTTTATGGTGCGGGTAGCTGCGTTAAAGCAACAAGTGGAAGCGAAAGTAACTCAGTTAACTTTTGATGCTTGTACGCCGCAACAACAGCTAGACAAAATTAGTCTGGCGCTGCCACCTCTAGTCGCCGAACAGCACCAACATTTTGAGAAAGTACTGCGACCTCAACTAGAAAGTCATGGTATCTACATACTAGATTATATTGAACTGACTCAGAAACAGCGGAATTTTTTAGATAATTACTTTGAAGAACAAATTTTTCCGGTTCTGACTCCCCTTGCTGTTGACCCTAGCCATCCTTTTCCTTACATTTCCAATCTCAGTCTGAATTTGGCGGTGCTAGTCAAAAATCCAGAATCTGAAGAGGAGTTTTTTGCCAGAGTGAAGGTTCCTAGAGTTTTGCCGCGATTTTTGCCTTTACCCGTAGAGTTGGGAATTCACCACAACGGAGAGCCTGCGGTTTGGACTGGTGTACCCCTAGAACAGGCGATCGCTCACAACCTGGAGTCTCTCTTTCCAGGAATGAACATCCAAGAATATCATCCCTTCCGAATCACTCGCGATGCCGATCTGGCATTGGAAGAAGATGAAGCTGATGATTTGCTCTTAGCCATCGAACAGGAATTGCGAAAACGTCGTGTTGGCGGTAGTCCCGTAAGGCTGGAACTCCAACCCAATACTCCTGAAGCTGTGCGTTCTCGATTGTTGCAAGATTTGGAATTATCAAGCAGCGATGTTTATGAAGTAGACGGTCTTCTGGGACTGCGGGATTTAATGTACTTTATGTCATTACCTCTAAGCGAACTCAAAGACCCACCTTGGCAATCTGTAGTCCACCCGCGCTTACAACGGATTAAAGAACCGAACTTAGACCACAATGTCATGGATGGGGAAGAAGGGAAAGACATTTTTGCCGTGATTCGAGAACGGGATTTGCTGTTACACCATCCCTATCAATCTTTTACGTCATCGGTGGTACGTTTTATTACTCATGCCGCCCACGATGCGGATGTGCTGGCAATTAAGATGACGCTTTACCGGACTTCTGGTGACTCACCAATAGTTAATGCTCTAATTGCAGCTGCAGAAAATGGCAAGCAAGTATCTGTATTGGTGGAACTCAAAGCGCGGTTTGATGAAGAGAATAATATTTATTGGGCTAAACGTTTAGAAAGAGTCGGAGTTCACGTTGTCTATGGTTTGGTCGGTCTGAAGACCCACAGTAAAGTTGTGATGGTGGTGCGTCGCGAAAAAGACCGGATTCTTCGATACGTGCATATTGGGACTGGTAATTATAACCCAAAAACAGCAAGACTTTACACCGATTTAGGAATATTGAGTTGTCGTGAAGAATTAGGTGCCGATGTCACCGATTTGTTTAATTTCTTGACAGGGTACTCGCGCCAAAAGTCTTACAGACACTTGCTAGTTGCGCCTTTAAATATGCGCGATCGCTTTTTGGGACTAATTCGTAGGGAAACCGAAAACGTTCAAAACGGCTTTTCTGGTCGGATTGTCGCGAAAATGAATTCTCTAGTCGATCCGCAAATCATCTCCACACTATATGAAGCTTCCCGTGCCGGAGTGCAAATTGACCTAATTATTCGGGGTATTTGCTGTTTGCGTCCAGGACTCAAAGACATCAGCGATAATATTCGCGTCATTAGCATTATCGGTCGCTTCTTGGAACATTCCCGTATTTTTTACTTCTTCAACAACACCGAAGAGGAAATCTATATCGGTAGTGCCGACTGGATGCCCCGCAATCTTGACCGTCGAGTCGAAGCAATTACTCCAATTCAAGACTCAGATATTGCGAAGGATTTGCAAGAAATTTTGGGAATTATGTTAGCAGATAACCGCCAAGCTTGGGAATTACAACCGGATGGCAGTTACATTCAACGGCGTCCCGGTGAAGATTGCCCAGAAGCTAATTCGCAAAAAACTCTCATGTCGATGGCATTACAAACAACAGGGATGACATCAAATCTCATGAATGGAAAAAGGAGTCCATTTTATATTGACAGTTAGTCTCAAATGCATTTTTTAGCAAAATTTCATTTTTCCTTTAACTGATTCAAATAATTTTTATCTATCCGCTTCCTTGTGAGGGTTTAAGACCCCGACAAGAAGCAGAGAAGCCGTTTTGAGTTGGGGTCCTGTATCCCCACATATAAACGTCTTCCTTCTTCCTTCTTCCTTCTTCCTACTTATTCAACCATTAGATAGAGTTAGTTCTGGTATGACTTCCCATAAACTATAAGGGTTGTTCTAGTATCCTTCTCGTTTGCGCGGATGTTAATGTTGTCCTGTGAATCTTCTACCTTGCGCGTTTTAGTGGTTGACGATCACGAACTAACTCGTGTCACCCTAAAAATGGTTTTTTCTTCTCAAGAAAATATTCAAGTGGTAGGGATTGCCACTAACGGTCAAGAAGCTGTAGAGATGGTAAAACGCCATCATCCCGACGTGGTTGTTTTAGATTTGCAAATGCCAGTCATGGATGGCTGGAGTGCTTCTAGTAAAATAAAAGCTATTGCTCCCAACACGCAAATTATTGGCTACTCCTCAGTTGAAGACACAAAATTTAACGAGACAAAGGCAATGGTTAGTTTTGATGATGTCTGTAGAAAAGATGTACCCACTAACGAATTAATTTCTTTGGTAAGGCAGTTAGGGCTGCACGGGAGGCAATGATAGATAACTTGGAGGATAAATAATGCAGCAAAAATGCTTGTATCAGCCAAGAATGGATATAATTTTGTGGAAATTTGGGCTCGGGGACTTTTAGGAGCGTCGGTAAACCGTGGTTTGATCGGTAGAACCGACGCAGTTTGTTATTTCTCTACAAAATTTGGTTTAATTGCTTCCAATTTCCCCAAAGGTGCGTCTATATTCATCAATTAAATCGTCCATTTCTTCCAAAGCCTGATTTACATCTACTCTTAAAATTCCCAAGTTGGGTTGTTCGAGCAAAGTCAACAAGTACTCCCGTTTGTTTTGAACTGCGGCAATTCGCTCTTTTATTGTCTGTATATCCATCATTTTGTTGTAATCCTTAACATCCTCAAATTTAACAGATTGGCGGAATTCTGGTACCACTCCTACCCTGCACCGAAGCTAACGCAACAAGGAAGCAAGCTACAGCGTTGAGGTTAACGCAGGAAGGGGATACAAGCCAGTATAAAGCGAAACGTGCCTCTAGATGTTTTTCTCCACAGCACCGGACTTTTTAGAGCAGTTGAGTTTTATATAAAATTTTAGTTTGCAAGACATATATTATCTTTTACCTGCACTTACTTACTAAGATGTCAGCGATCGCCGATGATAGTAAGACTAAGCTGTTAAGAATTGATACTAACCGAAAATCATGTTGGGCAAAATTTCATTAGGAACGCTGGGTATAACTGTCGGCGGTATTTTGACATTAATGGGTTTCGTTGCTTATGCTAACGATAACGCCACACTTAATCTTGTCGGATTTTTTTATGGCATTCCTCTACTTTTGGGAGGATTAGCACTTAAAGCAAATGAACTCAAGCCAATACCTTTCACTCAAGCGACAACCCCACAAGTACTTGAACTGAGGAAGCAACAAGCAACTGTTACACAAAATAAAATTCGCAAAGACACCACCCGATTTTGCTACGGTCAAGAGGGGCATTTTGATCGGGCACTGGCCTACCTAGGTTTCAGCCAAAATGAGGAAGAAACACCAGTCATTACGGGTTTACGAGAAACAGACATCAATGGTGCCTATGGGATAATTTTGGAATTTGATTCACCATCGTTCCCAATCGATGTCTGGCAAGAAAAGCACGAAAAAATGAGCAAATATTTTGGTCCGGGAGTTGATGTGAAAATCACCCAGCCTGTTGAGAATAAAGTTGAACTGGCACTAATTACCATTCCACAGTCAATATAGGAATCCGGTTTGATTTTTTAACAAAATTAGGTATTTGTAGAGTGCGTTAACGTTTCTTGGTAACGTACCCTACGTATCTCTACTACTCCACCATGAAGCCCCCCTAGCCCCTCAAAATTAATGCAGATAATCAGGATTTAAAGAAAAATTTTCCTAATACGTAGCATAAATCACACAGTAAAAACGGGGATTACAATTAATCAAGCAGATATCATGTTATCAGTCTTACTTTTCCAGACGAACCGCATACCACTGCAAATATTCCCCTGGTCCAACATCCAACTCACAAGTAGTGTCTAAAAGACATTGGGCTTGAGCTTCCAGAGAATCGAGCGATCGCAAGTCCCTAGGCAAATCTTTAACATCAAGTGTTTGCAAAATGCCCTTCAGCTTTGCCAATAACTCTGGTGCGGTAAGAAACTGTTCGGCTTGGTTAGTTTCGAGGACAACAAAATTATCCTGCTGATACATTAATGGATTTGGCATATTGAAGATTTGGTAATTGTAATTGAGATTTTATATTGCTTCTCAATTGCCTGAAATTCAGATTTTTATCTCTTTGGGAGCAGGGGGTTTAATACCCCGACTTTGAAAGAGATCGCTCGTTTTGAGTTAGGGTCCTGTATCCACAGATATAAACCTCCTGCTTCTTCCTTCTTCACTTAACATATCTTGGGTCAACCAGGCAACCCATTCTGTATCCGGAACGTGAAAAAAGAAGTTTTTAAGGAAATCGCAATTGTATGCTGTCAGTAGGGAAATATAAATAGTAACATTTCCCTACCATGTCCGTAGTCGGACAAAAAGGTAAACATTGCCTTTCCGTTTCAAAAGAAATTGTTTATGCAACCGAGTCATCTACCATCAGAAGAGCTCAAAATTATTCAGGGGTCTAGTTTGCGGCAGCAGTTAGTTGTGACATACTATACAACCTGGTTCAAAATGACACCACCGATTGGGGGCTTTTACCTCCCCCATACTAGTAGTCTGTCAAGCAAAGTTTGCCCGGTTGAGATAGACGTGCTGACGAAGGGAACGAGAGACGGGGAGAGATTCTGTTTATTGATTCTTCCTTTCTTTGGATCGCTTTGTCTCCGTGTCAGCCTCCACTCGTCAAAGTTGGATTGGTGGGGTAATATTCGACTCTCATTTTTCTTGGAACGCAGATTATGTCAGGGATAAGCACAATTTCTTCGAGCGAACAACCTCTGATTTTGATCGCTGATGACGATAAAGTCACCCGATCGTTTTTGCGTGATTTTATGGAAAAAGAAGGCTATCGAGTAGTTGAGGTTACTGATGGTCAGCAGTGTTTAGATTCTTTCAAAAATGCCAAACCGGACCTAGTTTTGCTAGATGCTGTCATGCCTGTGATGGATGGCTTTGTTTGCTGTAAGCAGCTAATCCAAATCGCCAGAAATAATTTAGCCTTAGCACTGGCAAGCTTTGATACTGGCTCTTCTCTGGGGACTACCGTTATTTCCAAGTTATGGGATCGCACTCCAATATTAATAATTACGGGGTTGGATGACCCTGATTCAGTAGACCGAGCTTTTGAAGCGGGAGCGAGTGATTTTGTTACCAAGCCAATTAACTGGGCGGTATTGCGCCAGCGGGTACGTCGTTTGCTACAACAAGGACAACTATACAAACAACTAGAAGCAGCTAACCAGGCTTTGCAGCAACTCGCCAACGTAGATGGTTTAACTGGGGTGGCTAATCGCCGCCGCTTTGACCAATACTTAAATTCTCAGTGGTTGAATTTAGCACAAGAACGAGCGTCTGGAGGAGCGACTCTAACCCCTCTATCACTGATTTTATGTGATATCGATTTTTTTAAACGTTACAACGATAAATACGGCCATCCTGCCGGCGATATGTGCTTGCAAAAGGTGAGTGCTGTCTTAAGCCGTACGGCACAGAAAAATCACGATTTAGTCGCACGTTATGGTGGCGAAGAATTTGCTGTGATTATGCCCCACACCCCTGCCGTTGGTGCGGTTCACGTTGCTGCCGCTATGCAAGCCGGAGTTAGGGAACTGCAAATTACTCATGATGACTCTGCCGTCAGTCACTATGTCACCCTGAGTTTAGGAGTTGCTACTACCACGCCCAACTTTGATGCTTCATCTGCAGATTTAGTTGTAGCAGCAGACAAGGCTCTTTATCAAGCAAAAGCAGAAGGACGCAATCGCATTATCCTCAAACAAGTACACTGTTAAATAGGGCTAAGAACGGCATTAGTGCGATTATCACTCTCCAACGATAGGAGGCGATAGCGTGCCCCTTAGGGCAAGCGCTGACAAGAAGCCAGTTCGCTCACAACTGGGCACTTAATTTAAAAGCCGATGACGGGATTTGAACCCGTGGCCTGCTGATTACGAATCAGCTGCTCTACCACTGAGCCACATCGGCATTCACAATCAAAAATTATATCATTCTTTGTCTCATGGTACAAAAAAAACCTAAAAATCGCCTCGACTCAGAACTATATGCCCGTCTGAAGGCAGAAGCTGCGGCACCTTACGGAGGTCTGCGAAAATTTATTTATATTGGTTTTGGTGCTTCTGGTTTGATTGGTGCATTCATTTTCTTTGCTCAACTGCTTGCTGGGCGTGATGTTGAGACCGCTTTGCCTAACTTTGCACTCCAGATAGGAGTAGTTGGGTTAATGGTCTTTTTATGGCGCTGGGAACAGCAACGCCAACGACTGAAGTGAACGATTAAAGATAATATTCAGCTTTATAGACAAAAAGCATCCACCTTTAGAGATAATTATTTTTATCTATTTATCAGTTTTTCTTGAAAAAATTTCTAACTTTAATTAACAATCATGCTGGCAGCAGAATAAAACGAATGTAACGGATTGTTAATCATTAGAGTTCTTACAAAAGTACCAAAAAATAAATAACCGCAGATGAACATAGTAGCCGCTTAGGCTTCTGTGTAGGGTAGGACGCAGATGAAAAAGACTTTTATGCCGGCAACGGATAGAAAATGGATGTAAGGGATAATTTATCGTTGCCACATCCGTTATATCCGTTGCCTTTGTGAGTTGCCGACGATTAACGAACTTTGACTAAATAAGGTGAATCAATTGCTGGTAGTCGTCCGGAATTAACCAACGCTTGATAAACAAAAGCCGCAACATCAGCCCTAGTCGCCTGACCGGTTGGGTTGAGTTGCTTAACATTGGGGTAATTTACCACAAGTTGGCGTACAGTTGCAGCGGCGATCGCACTCGTGGCATATTTAGGAATCTGGGCAGCATCACTATAGACAGAAAGGACATTTTGATTATCTGCTGTCAAGCCCAGACCGTTGGATAATGACACTAGCGCTTGGACTCGTTGAATTTGCTGCTGTGGTTTAAAAGTCTTGTCAGGAAAGCCAGCAATAAAACCACCCCTAGAAGCAGTTTGAATTACCGCATAAGCCCAAAAATCCTGTTTCACATCGGTGAATGCGATCGCTTCGCGTTTGGGTTGTGGCGCAAAAGCTTTAGTGATGATAGCAGCAAATTGTGCCCGTGTCACAGGTTCATTTGGTTTAAAGCTGCCATCGGGGAAGCCAGCAATCACATTTTGAGAGGCTAAAGCTTCGATGTAGGCTTTTGCCCAGTAACCTGCTGATACATCCTTGAAAGTGACTACACCGCCTGGAGGTGGCTCAACTTTAGAAGCTACAAAGTCTACTTTACCGGAAATGCGGCTGGGATCGATATCATTACCAACAGCTAATACTGTAATGTTGGTGGTCGCATTCAGGACATCAAAAAACTTTTTCGGATCTTTTATACCGTTATTCCGAATTAGATTTTTGCCAGGATTTTCTTGAGTGCCCAAATCTGGCTCTGCTTGCTGAAGAATTACGATGCCATGATCGCGACTATCTTCAATAACGTTATTACGCAGTACTGCTTTGGAAGCACCGTTAATTACAATACCACCATTGTTTTGGGTAATGCGGTTATCGGTGACTAAAGGTGCTGACTTGTCGCTAATTGCTATACCAAATCCAGTACTTTGGAATAAGTTATTGCGAATCTCTCCTTGAGCAGATTTTGTTATGGAAACACCGTTACCAACGTTCTGAGCAAAAACGTTATTTTCAATTTTGGGATTACCTGTACCAGTGACAAAAACCCCTTCCCGTCCACTATTAATAAACGTACTATTGGTAATTGAGGCGTTACTTGATTCTACCCAGACAGCAGTACCGCGATTGTTCGGATTCGTAACTGTAACACCAGTGATAATACTGTTTTGGGCGGCGAGAATATTTATATCTTGGCGGGCGAAGGAGGGGCTAGTGTAGAAGCCACCACCTATAATTAATGTTGACTGACCTTTGCTGGCTTCATCACCTCGTAGCGTTACACCTGGTTTTACTTGTAATGGGAAGGTTTCGCCACTTTCTTTGTTATAAGTACCAGGAGCAAGCTGAACAATTGCACCAGCTTGAGCTTGTTTGAGGGCAAAGCTGATGGTTTTGTAGGGAGTTGCTTCCGCAGCACCTGCACCTACAGAGTCTGCACCAGTTGCTGGGTTAACGTAAATTACTACAGCAGTGGCTGGTGCTTGTGCCAATATACTGGGAGTTATTGCTTGGGCATCCGCAGTTGGCAGTAGGATTGCGCTACAGTTCGCAAGTAATAAAGCGCTGAACCCTGCCGACAATTGTCTAAGAGATGGAAGGTATTTGCCAGAAGGAAGGCAAATATTTTTCTGAAGAGGAATTTGGGAACCCAGGCGTGTCATTATAGTTATTCGCGTTTGTGATGTGCTGTAGGTGTGTAACCCATGCAAAACTATACCGGATGACAAGCGGATTCGCACCTGGGTTCCCTACCTTTTTAATCTTCTGTAGGGTATTCTTTCTGCGATTGGGGAGCCAGCAACTAACTTGTATAAATTTTCGTCAAAGCTTTTATCAGTTTTGAGTTAGGGAAATGAACTTAAAGTTAGTTAGGCTACGTCCTGCTTTACTGCTAATGGCAATACTTTCCGGGATTTTAGTCTCTAGTCTTCCAGCTTTGGCAGCCGAACAAGTTGTACTGAAATACCGTGTATTACGGGAATCACTTGCTGTAAAAGATTTATCTACTTTTGCGCAAACAGGCACACTCTCTATGAAGCTGCGAGTTTACTTAGCTTTGGCACAACAAGATCCAAAAAGAATTCGTCAAAATTTAACTGCACCAGTAAAGGTAAATTACTTAATATTAGACAGAGTGCTGAACAGTCCGGTTGGCAATATTGTTTTAGCTTTATTGCCGTAAGCCCCGCACCATAGCGCTCGCGCTTGGTGTCGGGATATAAGGCAGTCAAAAAGGAAACGCCCTTAAAGATGTTTTTTTGCTACGCAAAAAACATCTTTAAGGGCAGTTGAGTTTTTGACAAATTATTCTGGTTTGTTTTGGGATTCGACATATTTTTTAAGTGTCTCAACAGTAACCCCTCCACAAGATGCAATAAAGTACGAGCCATTCCAAAGTACATCTTTTTTATAAAACTGATTAATTCTTATAGCAAATTCTTTGCGTAAATAACGACTTGTGACAGTCTTGACATTGTTAATAAATTTGGGCAACTCAGTTTGTGGAGTGTAACGAAAGATTAAGTGTACGTGGTCTGATTCTCCATTAAAGTCTACAACTTCACAATCCCATTTTTTTAATAATTCTTTTAATATTTCATCCAATCGATTAATCATTTCTCCCGTGAATACCTTTCTACGGTACTTTGTCGTCAACACTAAATGTGCTTTGAGGTCTGACACTCCCCTGGCACGAGAAATAAAATCGGATTTCATGCTTGACACCAAAACAAATGCTTTGGTAGTATAACCATATTCAAACACCAAGTCAAACACGCAGGTCGTACCACTCCGTGGAAGCAAGCTACGCGCAGCGTGCCTCCGGCATAGCGTCTATGAAGACTACATATCAGTATAAATTTTATCCAGACACTAATCAAAAACTAGAGCTTAATGATTGGTTGCGGATTTCCCGTTACTGGCATAATCGTCAATTAGGTGAACGCTTCAACTGGTGGCAGAATAACCATTTACAACTACAGGCATTTCCTCGGTGGAAAGAAATATTCCCAACACTGTTTGGCAATCGCCCAAACTATTACAACCAAAAATTGCAATTACCCATTATTAAGCAAGACTTAGTTCGAGTAATGCATAGCGGAGAACTGCTTGATTTTACTCGTGTTGATTCAACTATACTTCAAGATATTTGTAAGAGAGTTGATGAAGCTTTTATGCGCTTTATAATTGGTGATTGTAATGGTAAGCGTTCGGGCAAGCCTCGCATGAAAACCGAAGCGAGTTTCCGAACAATGACTTTTGTAACTGCCAACGATGATTGGATTAAATTAGTTCGTTCCGAATGGTTCTATTTGCGATTGCCAAAACTTGGTGTTGTTAAAGTTAGAATGCATCGTCCGCTACCACCTGGCTTGAAATTAAAACAAGTTGGTGTAACTAAAAAGGCTGATGGCTGGTACATGCAGATGTGTTTAGAAGATACTTCTGTGCCGGAGTTTAATCCTGACTCAATTACCGTAACGTGGGACAATTCAATGGGATTGGATGCCGTTTTGCATGAAGATGATTATCTAGCAACATCTGAAGGAACCAAGCTACGAAGTCTAAAATCTTTACGCAAGAATCAGCACAAGCTAGACAAGATTTCTAAGAAAAGAAATAAGCGCAGACGCGGCAGTAGCCGTAGGCGTAAACTGGCTAAACGAGAAGCAAAACAGCATCAAAAAATAGCTAGAAACCGCAAAGATTTTCAATATAAAACTGCTCACAAACTAATTCGTACTGGGAAGAAAGTATTTTTCCCAGAAAAATTAAATTTACAAGGTTTGAGCAAAAGAAATGCACCCAAACAAGATGAAGAAGGCAAATATTTACCAAATGGTCAATCCGCAAAGTCAGGATTGAATAAGTCTTGGATGGATGCTGCTTTTGGACAGTTTTTTGAGATATTGGGTCACATAGCCGAAAAAGCTGGAGCCGTTGTAATACCTCAAAATCCTGCATATAGCTCCCAAGTTCTCAGTTACCGAAATGAAATAGTTTTTACGGATACTGATATACGCGAATATTGGGATGAAAAAGAAATGTTGAAAGTTGATAGAGACATTAATGCCTCTATTAATTTGAAGCGACTGGGGTTGGGCATTTTCCCCAGAATAAAACGCCGTAGTGGGAAGATTTCTGTAGTTGGAACTATGGATGACAGTACCACGAAGGAAATCATTGATATCCTTAAAAGGACTCAATGAAGCCTATACCATACCGCTTGCGGTTGGTGTAGGAGATGTCACATCAAATCAGTCAATTCGTCCACACACCCGATCGCAAAGCTGACAGACAAGCCTTACGTTCCGCTTTAGTACTTTCTGCGAACAATGATGGTCAAATTAGTTTGATAGAAATTATTCAAAACTACCCCACATCGAGTATAGAAGTTGATGGCGATAAATTGGAGAGTGCTTACCGTCAACTTCAACGCTTGCAAGGTAGTTTACAAAATATATTCAGTTTTTAATAGGCTAAAGTCTCTAAGGTTTCGCGCAAGTAGCGCTGTACCTGTTGTTCGGTACTTAGATTTTCGCACTTATTACCAGCTTCCAACAACCAGCGTTGAAAACCAGAACTAGAAGCGATCGCGCATTTTAAATTGTTCCAAATTTCAGTATCAACAGAAAAGTTGCGTGTTTCTTGAATTGGAGCCATAGTTTCTCATTCCTCAGTTTCAACTTACATAGTCAACACAGAGCAAGATTCGATTACTACCATTTTGTGAAAGTGAATGCTACATAGGGATGTTTGAAACTCAACACCGTTGAGAATCTTCTAATCCAAAACCCAAAATGGTATAACTAGATGCCTTAAAGTCCAGAAAACTTGCTTCATCATTTCTTAAGGTAATGGTCTATGACAGCAAATTCTGTTTCATTGGTAACCAAAATTATGATTCCACCGATAAAAGTCGTGAGTTTTAAAGAGTTAGGAGTTAGGAAGAGCGGAGTTTAGAGTTATTAAATTAACAAAGTAACTCTTCACTCCTAACTCATAACTTTTACACAGCACTACTTTGCGGCCGAAGCGAGGGTACGCCGTTTTGTAACCATTTGGTAGGCTTCAATAACGTCGCCTTCCGCCCAGTCGGTGAATTTATCAACGCCGACGCCACATTCATAACCAGCGTTAACTTCCTTAACGTCATCTTTCATCCGTTTGAGGGAGTCTAGACCAGTTTCGTAGATCAGTTTGCTGCCACGACGAACCCGCAGTTTGCAGTTGCGGAGTATCTTGCCTGATTGAACATAACAACCAGCGATCGCTCCACGACCAATCGTGAAGACTTGGCGCACTTCGGCTTGACCCAAAGTTTCTTCCACCAATTCTGGCTCCAACAGACCTTCCAAGGCTCCTTCGATATCTTCTAGAAGCTTGTAGATGATGTTGTATTCCCGCACATCGACACCTGCCTCATCGGCAGCTTGTCTGGCTCCACTAGCAAAGGTAGTGTTGAAGCCGATAATTACCGCGTTACTTGCAGAAGCAAGGTCGATATCAGTTTCAGTGATTTCTCCTGCCGCAGATAGCAACAAGCGGATTTGGACTTCGTTTTGCGGAATTTGCTTGAGCGATCCCACAATAGCTTCCAAGGAACCCTGTACGTCTGCCTTCAATATCAAGTTGAGTTCTTTCAACTCGCCTTGTTGAGCTTGAGCAGATAAGGTTGTGAGAGTAACGCCTCCACCCATAATCCGGGTTTCGCGTTTTTGGGCTGCTCGTTCACTGGCAAGTGCCCGTGCTTCTTTTTCGTTGTCAAAGACATCAAACTCATCACCTGCACCAGGCACATCGCTTAAGCCCAGGACTTCGACGGCAAAGGATGGAGCCGCAGCTTCGACTCTTCTACCCCTGTCATCTACCATCGCCCGGACTTTACCAAATGCAGAGCCTGCGACTAATATATCGCCTACTCTGAGGGTACCATTCTGAATCAGCAAGGTCGCAACTGCACCCTTTGCCTTATCCAGATGTGCTTCAATTACTGTTCCTTTTGCATGACGGTCTGGATTGGCATTCAGTTCTTCGACTTCTGCCACCAACAGAATCATCTCGAGCAGCGTATCCAGGTTCTCGCCCTTGATCGCACTCACAGGAACCATAATTGTTCCACCGCCCCATTCTTCTGGAGTCAGGTTATATTTAGTCAGCTCTTGCTTCACTCGGTCTGGTTGTGCCCCTTCTTTGTCAATCTTGTTGATTGCGACGATGATAGGCACTTGTGCTGCCTGGGCGTGGCTTATCGCTTCGATTGTTTGGGGACGCACACCGTCATCGGCTGCCACAACCAAAATGGCGATGTCTCCGACTCGTGAGCCTCGTGCCCGCATGGCTGTGAAAGCTTCGTGACCGGGAGTATCTAAAAATACTACCTGCTGAATATTGCCTTCGTGTTCCACATCCACATGGTAAGCACCGATATGCTGGGTAATCCCACCAGCTTCACCTGCGGCTACCTTCGTTTTGCGAATCGAGTCAAGCAGGGTTGTCTTACCGTGGTCTACGTGACCCATAATTGTCACGATTGGTGGGCGACGGTGGAGGAATTCCAAGTCTGCCACCTCAATCATTTCAGTGACTTTCCGGGCTTCTGATTCACGTTCAGCGGTTTCAACTGGTATTTCTAACTCGGTTGCTACCTGAGTAATTGTGGGGATATCCAGGTTTTGGGTGATACTCACCGCCATCCCTTTCATAAACAGGATTTTGACAATCTCTGTATCGGCGATCGCTAAAGCCTCGGCTAATTCTTGCACTGTCATCGGACCTGTGACTGTCAGCTTTTCTGGGCGATCGACTTTGAGTTCTGTTTCGCCACCGCCACCACCACCACCGCCACGACGACGATTGCTGCTTTCACCGCGAGAGGCACCAGGTTTTTTGTTACCTCTTGTAGTTGGGCTGGCGATCGCGACTGCAGCGACAGGCTGTGCTGGTCTAGCAGCTTTTGGTTTTGGAGGACGAACGATGGCATTGCTGACCTGAACTGTAGTTGGTGCATCCGGGTCGTCGTCATCATCAAGGAAATCTTCCTCAAAGTCCTCATCATCAACCAACGGCTTGAGGCGCTTATTCTTAACAGCTGCCTTGCCTGTTTTTAAATCTTTTCCTTCTTCAATTATTTCTTCTTCTTGCCACTTTTTCCCGCCTTTAACTAGACGGGGTGCAGTTGGACGCTTCAGCTCGAGGATGTCATCATTTGGAATGTCACCCTCGTTTGCCCCAGTATCGCCTTTTGCTCCTGCTCCCGCCATGTGTCTTGGTGGAGTGGCAACTGCCGCAGGTGCTTCCGAGGGTCGAGATGGTCTGCTGGGTCGTTGGGGATCTCCTGGTGCAGAAGGTCTATTGACTCTCTGCTCTGTTCTTACAGGTCCTGGTGCCCCTGGTGCCCCTGGTGCCCCACTACCAACACGTGTCGGTCTTGGTGGTGGTGGTGCGCCCCCGCTTGCTGGGAAAGGCATCGGGGAAGGTGAGTCTGTAGCCGGCTTATTGACTCTCGGTTTTACCTGCTCGCGATCGCGTTTCAGCAGCGGTTTTTCTCCTGAAACCTGTTGAGGTTGCTGGGGAGTTAGATTTGGTTTTTCGGTCTCAGTTTCTGGCTCGGATGATTCCGGAGTGAAATCCTGTTTCTCTGACGCAGGTCTTGCTGGTGGGGCAGTCAACTGCGGTTTTTGGGGTTTTTCCGGTTTCGGTCGAGGTCCACCTGTTCGTTTTTCTGGAGCTATTTTTTCTATTTGTTGATTCGCATTCGGATTCTCAATTTGCGAATTCTCAATTTGATCCTTGTCTGTGACATCTGGCTCTTGCGCTGTCTCAGACAGATTCCGGGGTACAGGTCGAATGGGTGCCGTCGGCTTCATGGGTGAGACTGGTGTAGCGAATGGCCGGGGAGGAGAAGGAGGATTGGCCTCAGAAGAAGCAAATGGAGTAGAAATTGACGCCTCTTGGGCGTTGGCACTGGGGTTCCGCAAGATTTTGGGTTTACGTATTTCCAAAATTTGTTGTTTGTGAGGTGCAGCAGGTCGATTTCGTCCGTTTGTCGGTTGCGAATTTGGTTTATTGCTGGTTGTACTTTGTTCTTTTTTTTGCGTCACATTTGATGCGGCTAGCTTTTCTGCTGCCGTCCGGATCTGTTCCGCATCTGATTCTGCGATCGTGCTGCTATGGCTTTTGACCGCGATGTTGAGCTGGTCGCAAATTGCTAATAGCTCTTTGTTATCCAAATTCAATTCCTTTGATAATTCGTAAATTCTTACTTTGCCGTTGTTCATCCACTCTTCCCCTTTAATTTACAGTTTTAGCGGATGGTTGCCTGGTTTTCGACATCTCCATCCTTTGATTACTGCTTTTAGGTTGCCGTTCAGGTGTTGCCGGTGCCTCCAATCAGGAAAGAGAGATGTTTCGGTTCAATACTGGCATCTCCACCAAGAGTGATGATTGACGCCAAACTGCGCGTTCGCGCTACCAGGTTGCCATTTTTTGCCTTGTTTTTTTGCTGATTCTGAGTCTTCCACAACACAATTTAGTAGGAATTTTAGTGAGTGTTGAAACAGCCCCTCTCGCTTTTAGGGAGAGTGACTCACCAGACACCCTTTTACTATTTTGGCACTATTGGAGTAATTACAGAGTATGTGATGAGAGCGCGAATTGTTCGGCAGACTTCACAATTTCTCTAGTGATTACCGCCACTAGGTGGTTCCAGTTAAATTTGATGAATGGGGATTGCTTTGGGCTAAACGTTGCCACAGTACTTGGTACAGTGTTTCTGGCACCGATGCATGTAGCGATCGCCCCAGTCTATTTTTTTTCTGAGCTGCACTTAAGCATTCAGTTTGTGGACAAATATAGGCGGAACGCCCCATGCCCTCATTTAATTGTACCTGCCCAGAAGGAAAGACGCGGACAATCCGCCAAAACTCTTGTTTTAATCCGATTTTGCGGCAACTTATGCAACGCCTATAGTTTGTTTTCATCACTATAACGTTATTAATCTATATTAAATCTCTACTGATTCCTCTTCTTCGTTAGTATCAAAATCTTCTTCAAATTCCTCCTGATAATCATCATCATCATCATGTTCTAGTTTTTCCATCTCTCTCTGGTCTTCCGCATATTTTGCTCGGACAGCAGCAAATTTAGCATCTTCTCCTACATCGTCATACTTAAGTTTATCTTTGATGTCAATCTTCCAACCAGTTAAGCGGGCAGCCAAACGGACATTTTGTCCTTCTTTACCAATCGCTAAACTAAGTTGGTCTTCTGCCACCAACACATGAGTTTGTCTGCTTTCGGGGTCCATGAGGCGCACTTCATCTACCCTGGCAGGACTTAAGGCATTGGCAATGTAAGTTGCCGGATCGGGTGACCAGCGGATCACGTCGATTTTTTCACCACGTAATTCGTTGACTACCACTTGAATCCGCGATCCTCTAGCACCAATACAAGCCCCAACTGGGTCTACATCTCGGTCTAAAGTGTCTACAGCAATTTTAGTGCGCGGACCAACATAACGAGATGGTGGATTGGCTTCTCGCGCTACCGCGACAATCCGCACAACTTCATCTTCGATTTCTGGTACTTCATTGGCGAACAAATAAACCACCAAACCAGCATCGGCACGAGACACCAATAATTGTGGACCTCGTTGCTGACCTTGAGAAACTTTTTTTAAATAAACCTTAAAAGTCGCATTGGCGCGATAATTATCATTGGGTAACTGTTCCCTTTTGGGTAATTCGGCTTCCACCTCCGGTTGACCAAAGCTACTGCTAACCGACAAAATTACAGATTGTCTTTCAAAGCGTAGCACCCTAGCTTGCAAAACAGTACTTTCTAGGTCTTGAAACTCCTCTTGCACCATTTGGCGCTGTTGATCTCGGAGTTTTTGTGCCAGTACCTGTTTGGTTTGCATTGCCGCCATCCGACCAAATTCCCCTTGGTCTGGAGTCACATCCAAAACCACAGAATCACCAACTTGTGCTTCTGGAGCTACTTTTTGAACTTCGTCTAGAGATATCTCATGGTCGGTGTTGCTGACTTGATCGACAATGCTTTTAGTAGAAAGGACGCGAAACCCTTCTTCGTCAATATCCAGTTCTACCTCAAAATTATCAAAGTATTCTTCATCAAATTGTCTGCGCTCCATATTTTGAGCGCGGCGATAACGTTCGTAACCTTTAAGAAGCGCTTCTCTAATCGCGGATTGTACCGCCAAACGCGGTAAGTTGCGATCGCGACTAATGCTTTCGATTAATTCTTTTAATCCACGCAGTTCCACCATTGACATAAGCAATCTCCTAAACTGTTACCTAAAAAAAAACTGTCAGGCTTTAACATTCAGCCTGAGTAAGGGCTATAAAGCGCAAACTTTGAAAAGCTGTGCTTAAATACTCACAGCATCAATGCCAATATCCCATTCATCTGATCGCATCAGATAGGTGGGATCTAAAGTAAGCTAATAGCTGTAAAATCTTTTACCGGGGTTCGTCCACCAGTTGCACCGTGGCAATACATGAGCGAGGAATTCCGATCGCACGACCTTTTTGGTTGATGTAAACTTTTGTTTCATCGCGGCGAATCAACTGACCGCTCCACTCTTGCTTTCCGTCGTAAGGTTCAGAGGTGGAAACAGTTACAGGAAACCCTTTAAAAGAAACAAATTCGCGGTCACACGTCAGTTGTCGGGGAATACCAGGACTAGACACTTGCAAGTCATAGGCATCTGGAATGATATCCGCTGAATCTAAGGAAGCTTCTAAAGCACGGCTCATCCGCTCACAATCACTCAAGCCAGTATCCTCGTGAGGGTTACGAATATCTACCCGCAAAACTGGCGGATGTTGGTTCGTGTGAAAAACGACGCCAACGAGTTCCAATCCCAGTTCTTCTGCTACTGGTTTCGCCAAATCAATAATTTGTGGAACTAAGGGATGAGTCATGCAATATTCCAACAAAAAAAGTGGGCACCGACCCACTTCCTGCGATAAAGATATCTTCCAAGAAGCCTTGTGACGAACTTGTGATAGTCCGCCCCTAATTTGAGTGTAACGCATTTCCGAATGGGCGAGCAGTATCAATTTAAGAATTTATTGATAAACCAAAAGAGTTAAAGGGAAAAAAGAATTCTTCACTCTTCCTCCTTTCCCCTTTACCTCGGTGGTAACGAGTGAGACGTCTTTTTAATTACACTCGAAACTGCTCCTTTGGTGCGTAGCTGCCTAGTTTGCTCTAGAATTTGCTCTACGTCTTCGTTAGATAGACGTTGAACGTAATTAATTTTGACTTCTTCTAACAAATCACTCAGTAAAGTTTGCAACTCTGCGATTACGTGTTTTTTCTGAATTTCAGCACCGAAAGCTTCGGTAAAGCGCTGCACCAGTTTGCTGGAAAGCTTTGCTGCTACTGGGTCTTTCGTAGCCTTGACTATAGCATTATACAAGTTAGTTGTGATTTGGGTTGCCAGTTGGTCGCTCAGTTGGGTTTGCATTTGTTTGACTCCTGGAAGGTTTTCCAAGTTGCGGTATACAGGAGTTTGACTGAGGGCGCTGTCGATATTATGGCGCAGAATGGCGGCTATTTCTGGTTGGATTTTAGGTAAAACTTCATAGACGATCGCTTGCACCAAAATTCCGGCGATCGCTTCCATCTCATTGACATTGTTAATATCTACATATGGCCGCAGACTATCTTTTTGTAACAGCCAGCGTGTCAACTCACCGCGTTGAATCGAACCTTGGATTTGGTTAATGACTCTCACCACAACAAGTTCTGTAATTTCTTCGGCAAAATTGCTGACAATAGCTTGCTGAAATTGCTTCCGTATTGAGTCGAGATTGACTAAATGGGCTTTATCAAGACGCAGAATTACAGGGATGATTCGCAACCACTGAAAAAATGGTAGTAACAAAAATAAATCGTACCAACGCCACAAAATTGCATTTAACCAGCTAAAACCAGGATGGCGGCGTTTAATCAAAAATGCCCGCGACAGTAATTCTACGGCAAATAAAGTAATAAAAGGTAAATCTACAATCCAAAAATTATCAGTAAATTCTCCATTTTCGCCAACACTACGGTAGTAGTTGGTCGCAATTAAAGGCTGAATTTGCGTGTCAAAAAACTTAATCTCTTGCTGCCATGTATTTGTGCCGAGATGTTGTTGACTCCAGAAAATCTTAAAGGCCTCAGTAGCAGATCGTTTACCTCGGTAAGATTTGGGATAAATGCGATCGCGCATCCGGTTTTTGATTTTTTCCAGAGTTCCGGCTTTTCCTGCTGCGGCAAAGGGATTGCTTTGAATGATTTCGACACTTTGCAGGCTCAAGTCTTTAAGCAATGTTTCTGCGGCAGATGAGCGCAATCCCGTTTGGCTTACTTCTTCTTTCAGTGTTTCTACTGTTTTTAAATAATTAGCAGTATCTCTATATGGTTCAATTCCTTTGATTGGATCGTATATCTTGGTAATTTGAGGCACTCTTCGCAAGTAAAAATCCCGCCAAGGTACGTAACTCATGTCAAAAAATACCAAGCCCAAGTTGAATAACGCAATAGTTGCCATCAATCTTTCAAACCACAAATTCCTATATACTGGTTTTTTTTGCTTATCCATATGCTTCTAAATGTATATTTGCTTGATATAAACTATTTTTAGTTGTCAATTTATCTAATTTGAAATTTCACTAATTCTTTGACTTCCTCTTATAAAGTATCTCCTTAGAGAGTTGACAAAAATAGTTGATTAATGATTTGGTTCAAAATTCCAACAATAGAAGGCAATTAATCAAAAATCATTAATAATTAGGAAAAAATGCGTTAAAGAAACTTAGAATGCAGTTGTTAACTTTTATATCCTGATGATTTAGTCAAAAGGAGCTTCTAATATGTGGTGTGATGGAAACAGAAAGATTGCGATTGCTGCTAGTTGCTTGATAGCTAGTAGCTTAATTTCGGAAACGGTTTATGCCGCTCCCAAACAAAATCAAGCGCCAGTAATTTCACAGGCGGCAACCGTCAACAGCCAGCGCTACACACCTCGGCAATTCCGGGCTGTATTGCGAGGCTTGGGCTATAGCGTCAAAGCGACGGATGGTCCTTTGACAGATGCGGAGACAAGAAAAGCAATCCGTCAATTTCAGACAGGCTACAAGATACAACCTGTTGATGGGATTGCAGGACCAAAAACTCAGGAATTTGCCGCGAATATCGTAAGAATTTTGCAAGCAAACCTAAATACAGTACTGCAACCCACGACTCCTCTGCGCCGCAACTCATATTATGGTGCCCAAACAGAGGCTGCAGTTAAAGAATTTCAGAAAAAATTCCAGTTACAAGAAACTGGAATCGCAGACTTAGCATTGCGGCAAAAGCTGAATGAAGAGGCGCAAACTGCCAAAAAAACACCTGCCTCCTCTGAGCCTACCCCTACCCCTACCACTAAGCCTCCAACCAGACGCAAGCCCAGATCTAGACCAACGCCAACGCCAACGCCAACGCCAACGCCAACAGCAACAGCAACGCCAGAAGTAACCCCTGAGGCTACTCCCACACCGGAGGCGACACCAGAGACTACACCAGAGACTACACCAGAGGCGACACCAACGCCAACACCAACGCCAACACCAACGCCAACACCAACAGCAACGCCAACAGCGACACCGACACGTAGCAGCCGGTAGAAGAAAAAAATGAGGCGATCGGCTTTGTTGACTCAATTACTAGTGTGAAATACCTAATTTCTACTCTTGCCTTCGCGTACTTCGTTACTTTGTGGTTAAAAAAAGATATCAAAAAAAGATATATTTGAACCGCGAAGTAACGAAGTAACGAAGAAAAAACGAAACGATTTCACAGCTTAGACTTAAAAGCCCTCACATTTGGTTTGGTTCTTCCATTGGTCTACCCTTGGGTAAAATTGGACGACGGTCATCATAAGGCATGGGAATGTACTGAACTGAAGGGCGTCCGCCTTGGGGTTGTGGGTACAAATCCATGAGACCGTAAATAGTATGGGGCAGTCCAACTGTTACGGGCAGCCCCATTTCTGTTGCTTCCTCAACAGTGATTGGATAGTCGTGGGTAACTCGTCCAGTTGTCAAAGCTTCGATAATCGACTCAATATTTTCTGGTTGCACTTTCACTTTTGGTATACTGTCTTTGAGCAAAGTCCGAACAAATCGCTGCACCTGATCGATAGCTTTGCGCGACAAGTCTGCCATAATTAGGGTCTGGTCATCAATTTCGCCAATCGGCTTACTTTCTACAACTTTCAAGATACTTGCTGCTGGGAAGTTTCCAAGCTGGGGATCGACAGGTCCGAGAACCGCGTTAGCATCCATCACAATTTCATCAGCGGCCAGTGCCAGCATTGTGCCACCACTCATGGCATAGTGGGGGACAAACACGCTAACTTTGGCTGGATGGCGAATTAAGGCTCTGGCGATTTGTTCTGTTGCCAACACCAAACCACCGGGAGTGTGCAAAATTAAGTCAATTGGCACATCTGGCGGAGTGAGGCGAATTGCCCGTAAAATTTGTTCGGAATCTTCAATAGTGATGTAGCGCGATACAGGAATTCCCAACAAACTAATAGACTCTTGGCGGTGAATGAGTAAAATTACTCGGCTTTTGCGCTCGCGTTGGAATTCCTGTAAGGCACTGACGCGACGGTATTCCATCTGACGGCGTTGCCACACGGGTTGCAACGAAGAAAGCAGGAGGAAAATCCAGAAAATGTCACCAATACCGAAGCCCATATAATTAATTGTTCAAAAATAACGATTACCGTCATCATTGTGACAATTTTTGTGGCGATCGCAAGTCTATCTAAAGAGCTATAAAACCCAGCTTGAGAACACTGTGATTTTAGGCTCATGGGATTAAATTTTTTCTATTAGGTTGTGGCAGGAATTACCTAAAAACGGGGAAAACTATGATTACCGACCTTCTGCAAAGCAAAGGGTATCCGTTTTGACAAACCGCCCATACATAAGCCCTGAATAGGAAAATGCTCAAAAAATCTCTCGTTCACTTTTTCATTCTCCCTATTGCTTTTATTCCTTGGATGTGCATGGAAAAAGTTTTTGATTCCAAAGCTAGTGCCTTACCAGGGCAACCAACTGAAGAAGTCGGTGCTTGGATAAAAGCCCATCCCACACTCCGTCCTAACATTGGGGAACGCTTCATGGTACAAAAGAGCGATACCGCAGCCCAGCGATTCAGCTTTCAAGCCTCCGTTTTAGCACCTGGGAAAGTACGGTTTACTAACGAACGCAGCAGGATTCGCAGCGAACGGATTGCCATGTATGATGCAATTAACGGCATGACAATCAATCGCCTACAAGAAACATTACGGATAATTTATGGTTTGGATATCTATCAAGACTTTAATCGCGGTCAAGTCATATATGAGTATCCCAACCAAAGCGCGATAAATTCAGCCCGTTTGGCTAGAACTCCGATTAGAGAAGCTTTGCGGGGAGAATTGCGAGTGGGCGATCGCTATGCCTACTGGATAGAAGTGGCACAACCCAAAAACGGCAAAGCATTCACTGGTCAGATGACAGTCTTGCTCAAAGCTGACCTAGATAAATTGGAAGCGGAATTGAGAAATCGTTAGTTGTTAGTTGTTAGTTGTTAGTTGTTAGTTGTTAATTCCTAACTCCTAACTTCTAACTCCTAACTCCTAACTTTACAGTCGTTAATGCAAAGTGTGCCAATCATCAGAAAAAATACTTTCAGCAGCTTGAGCAATTCTAACTAAATCTTCCTTCAGCAGGGGTGGCCAATCAATCCCAGCTTTACGCCCCGCTGCAAACAAATGTTGGGTTTTGACGCTTAACTGATATAGTGCGTAGGCTAGGTCTCTCTCTAGAGTAGTGTCTTCCTTGAGTCCTTCAAATACTACTTTCAACGCCAACAAAATCGACGTAATCTGACCAGGTACAGGCGGTTTACCCTTCTGCATCCTCATCAACAAGGCATCTGGGTATTCTTCAGTTATTATTGTTTGGTCTACAAGTAGCTTGCGAGCAATCTCATAATTCATTGTTAAAATTTGGTGCAGATTTTCCCTATCATCCCGTGATTCTGTCATTTTGACACGTGTTGAACGAAGGAAGAAGGAAGAAGGAAGAAGGAAGAAGTTTTCAAGCCAAACGGTTCCGTGTCCCCGACCAATCTACAATTTGGTGGTCGGTAGGGGTGGCGGGTTTAAATCCCCTACCAATTGCATTGAATTCCTTCTTCCTTCTAACTTCTTTATTCATTTTTTTTACAGTATAAATCAGTAATTATTAACTGAAGGTCTATCCGAGTTCCTCGAAGCACGGCGACGCCTGCGCTTATTGAATAAGCCGGCTTCATTACCAATTGTTTCTTCAACTATTAGTTTCAGATTATCAGCCAACAAGTAAGATTTTGACATTTTCTTTGGCATCTGTTGCTGCTGTATCGCGATTTCTAATGTTGCAGACTTTGCTAAGTTGAACGGATGTAGAGTGGCAAGCAAAGCCGTGAATAACAAAATCATTTGCATTCTTGGTTGCATATGTTTACCATTAAATTCAATAATTTAAATTGTGATATTTGCCTGTTGCCTTACTCTTTATTTACAAAGCTTCTGATAACTTTTATGCAAATCTGAGATTTTTTATTACTTTATTGCATAAATATTTTTTGCTTTTAAATCAGAGTTTGGCGTAAAACCTGCTATGGACGAAAATCCCTAATTATTTTTCTAGAATGAATAAAAACAGTCACTGTACCTTGCATTTATGAGGAATTCACGAAGAAAGAAGGAAGAAGTACCCACATGAGCACTCATATGGGATTGAAACAAGGACACTGTTTTTCTTCTCTGCGAGACACTACGTGAACGCGCTACAAAGGACTCGAAAAACATCTTTTTTTTTACTGAAGCTCTAAACTCAGAACGCGCATTTTTATTAGCTATTCCTTCTTCCTTCATTTGTAATGCTCAGGGTTCGGAAGCATCCCAATTTGGAAAAATTATCAAAAAAGAAGTGCAATATACGAATTAGCCTACTTTTGTAAAGTTATGTAAATAAATTAGAGTTTTGCGTAAAACCCTACCACTGCTTGAGAAAAGGTAATTATAGGTTCAACCGAAGTGGGTATACCTGGATATATTGAGTAAAAACACTGATATATTTCCCTCAGATGACTAATATGATTACCTTTGATGAGCCGCAACCACCATTTCACGAAGCTAAACCCCAGCCCGGTGAGACACTGCGACATCTAGCAATGGAAGTTCAAAGACAACCTGTTCTAAGTCCTCAAAGACAGCGAGGGTTGACTAAGCTTGTTCAAGAAATTTGGAAACAACCCACAATTGGCATACTCAAAGGAAATTTTAAAAGTAAATATTGGAGTTTGTCATCTGGTCTTTATGAAGACCTCTTTAATGAAGCGTTGCAAGAAACTTTAGCTGCAATTAGTCGATATATTGACAGTTACGATTCGCAAAGGTCGTCATTTATTAATTGGACTTGTGGAATTTTAAGTAATAAATTTAGCGATGCTCACAATAAATACTCAAAGAGAGGCATAAAGTTTATACCTAAGCCTAAACTTAATAATGGAAAAAATTATAAGCAAGGACAAGTAATATCTTTAGATGACTTAGAAGAATTTGTAGCTGATAGTTTAATGTTTCAACAAATCTCAGAGTTTGAAGAAAATATAGGATCTGACTGTGATTTATTGAGAGAGCTTTTGATAAATGACCCAGACAATGTTTTTAAAACTGCATATGTCAAGGATAAACCTCATGCAAACTTTCAGTATATAGCTATAGCTATATATGTAGAGGGCAAGAATATGCAGCAGCTATCGGTTGAATTAGGTATTACATATTCAACGCTTGATAGTTTTTTTAAACGCAGGTTGAAGAAACTAGAGACATATTTTTTGCAACATTTACAGGCATAGACTTAGTTAAATAAATAGGAGAGATTAAATATGAATAAGTCTGCTGAAACTATGACTTTTACCGTACCGCTTTCTTTTGAAGCACATTCTCTTGCTCAAAAGTACAGCAAACAAAATAATCGACCAGAAAAAGCCAAGAAAGTCTATCTTAATACTTTGGCAGGATATGCTGTGGAACATTATTTTCGATGCATGGGGTTTGAAACGGATTGGGAAAATAGCGATCGCTGCAATCCACTGTTACAGAAATTTATGGATGTAACAGATTTGAATGTTAAAAATTTGGGTAAATTTGAGTGCATTCCTGTATTACCAGATACTCAGGTTCTGGAAGTACCACCTGAGACTTGCAATGACCGAATTGGTTATGTAGCTGTGCAGTTAAGCCAATCTCTAAAAGAAGCAACACTGCTCGGATTTGTACCGCAGTTAGGATCACAAGGAATTTTAGCTCTAAGTGAGTTGCGATCGCTTGCTGATTTTCCTGACTATTTAAGCGAGAAAAGACAACAATCGCCAAAAATTGTGCATCTAGAAAACTGGTTAGACAATATTTTTGAGCCTGCTTGGCAAGCTGTAGAAGAGTTTTTTCGCAATCAAAGGTCTGATATGGCTTTTGAGTTTCGGACAATAGCATCAGCAAGGGTTGACCCAAATGATACCAAGAGTGTTAAACGTTTGATTGCCCAGTTGTATGCAAGTCAACCAGGTGCTAACGAGTCACAGAAAATTTATTTTGGTGAACTTGAACCCAATGCAGCATTAAACCAACTTATAGAAACGACTCAAGATGAGGAAATTCGTTGGAAAGCGGTTGAAATTCTGTGGCAAATAGACTCTAACCATGCTGCAGTTGGAGCGAGAAGGATAATGGATTTAGGGATGCAGTTAGGGGGTTATCCAGTTGCACTCATGGTTGCCACTTTAGCAAAACCTGATGGTAGAAAAGCAATTCTTCTGCGGGTTTATCCAATCGGTGAGCAATCTTTTCTACCCTCTGGTCTAAAATTAATTGGGTTGGATGAAGCTGGTAATAAATTTTTTAAACCTGTGGAAGCTCGCAATCAAGATAATTACATTCAGTTTAAATTCAGTGCAGACCCAGGAGATAAATTTAGTGTCAGAGTTGCCTTGGGAGATGATAGTATTACGGAGTTTTTTGCGGTTTAAGTTCTTGCTTCATTGCCAAAAAAAATAATTAACCGCAGTATGCGCTGTACGCATTCTGTGTAGGGTAGGACACAGATAGACGCAGATGAAAAAACTTGTCTACTACAAAGAATTACTGAGTTTCTTCGTCAACAAAATTACACAAAGAATTCTCACATTTAACTTTCACTAATATTCCAAGACGGTCTTTAGAAGTTTTAGATGTAGAGCGACTACCTCTTTCTTCAAATCGCACTTCTGCTGTAGCACCTTCCGCTGAGAAGTTCCGAACATTGGAGCCTATACCTGTGAATAATGACTGACGATTTACTTGCCCTTTAATTTCCTTAAGACCTTTAATAATTACTTGAGTTGCGTCATAGGTCATTGCAGTCAACCAATTGACTTTTGATTGTCCCCAAATCTTTTTAGCATTTTGCTCAAAAGGTGAAGGAGGTTGGCTTCTAAACCAGGGAGCAGCAACTAAAAGTTTGCTTTTTTCTGATGCCTTTCCAAAATCTCTACTAGTTGTTTTGGGATTGTACATAGTACTTGCACCCAATAGCATTAGATTTGGATTATTTTCGAGATTAGAGACTTCCTTGACTATTTCTAATGCTTTCGTTAAATTATCCTCAAGCCCAGCAGGAGCTAGTAATAGCACATTAACATTTTCTTGTTGTACTTTCTTGACAATTTCTTGTACACTATGTTCTCCCAAGTTAGTAATATTTATGTTCGGTGACAAATAAGAAATATTTAATTTAAATGCATCTTTTATAGACTCACTATAAGCTTCGTCTTTATTGTAAAGAACAGTTGCTCTTATCGGTTGCTGAACCAATTTAGTCTTGATATATTCAGACAAATTAATAACAGCATTTCTGTCACTAAGAGACGTGCGAAGAACTGAGTAACTATCTAAAGTAGTGGAAGTGCTTGTGGGAGAAATCACAATAATTTTATGTTGGTAACCTTCCTTCACCGCTTGGATAGTAGTTTCGCTTCGATAGTGACCGATAACTGCTAAAATATCTTGCTGTTTCTCAGCCTTAACTATTTCTTGAGCTACCTTTTTAGCAGTTTCAGAATCATTCCGATCATTTACTATTTCGACTAACAATGGTTTGTTACCAACACCACCCTTACAAATTTGAGGCTGATTGTTTTTAATAGCATTTGCTAAATTATCAACACTGCTACAATTGAATTGACTTTGAGAATGGGCCACTCCACGCAAAATCTCTTCAGAAACGTTAATAGATTCTCCAATGGGAACAGCTATGGCGATCGCTAGTTGATTACCCCTTTTCATAGCGATCGCATTATTTAAATAAATCAAGGTTTCTGGATCGTTTGGAACTTTCTTCAGAGATTCGATAAATTTATTAATAGCAAAGTCCCAATCTCTTCTTGCAAATGCTGATATCCCTTCTATTTTACTGGAATTACTTTTGCCTGTAATTAAAATTCTTTCTCCTCGACTGAATAGTTCATCCAAGCTTAAGCTAGGAGGTGTTCCTGGAGGGATACTTATCAAAACATAACTGAGTAGGATTAGTAATAAACTGATTATCGCCAAAATTGCCAAACTTGTTACCCTGCGAACCCGCCAAAATCTCTGGATTCGACGTTTGATTTTCTCAACCGCTGTTTCTGGCCAGCGTAACGATGGTTCGGCTGGATTTTGAGAAATCACAGGTAACCAAGAAGCACAGGGGTATTTATTTTCAATAAATTGCAATTTCTCTTGTGCTTGTCGTACTGCTAGATAAAACGGCTCACCTTGAGAAAATAAACGTAAGAATTCTCCTAAAAACTTTTGTGCTACTTCATCAGGTACAATTTCCCGCATCACAATCACCTGGGGAATTTTTAATTCTGCCAGTTGATTTGCCAATCCCAATCCGTCGCAAGAATTAAAAATTGCTAGCTTTAAACCATTTTCAATCGCTCTCGTGAACGCATTCCTCAAGTCATTTAGGGCTGGACTATCGATATTGCTCAGTTGAATTACTCCATCTGTTCCTCCGTCCTGACTGGAACTGTGTCCGGCAAAACACAGAACATCCCAAGGCTTTTCCCACAAAATCTCACATAGCTGAGTTTGTGTTGGCTTGTTTAAAATTTTTACTCGTGTTCCTGGTAATTTTTTTAAAATATTTTCATCTGTGCTGGTATCAATTCCCTTATCACCACCTAAAATTGCCAGAATCTTAACTGGCTTTTTGAGCGGTTGAGAAGGAGGTGCATATCTAGCACCCAGCGAAAACCATGCTCGACGACGATTTTTAAATAACTCCCATGTATGCCAAGGTAGTTTTTTTAGTATTTCATTATTAGTCTGAAAAATAATCCGAGCCGATTCCGTTTTGCCTAATTCCTCTTCCACATATACACGCAGTTGTCCTAAAGAAGGATGCCGAAACCACTCCTTAAGTCTAAGTTGTAGTGCTTGAGCAATTTCTTTGCACTCTACTGAAGTAGAAAAGTTGGTTATCTGATTCGGGTCAATTATAATAGCTCTTGGTGGCGATTCTAAACTAATAACATTTTGTACGGATGCTAAATTATTGTAATTTCTTTGAAACTTCCAGTAAAGCTCAGGAATATCAGGTGCAGGAGGGAAATATCCTTCTTCTTCCCTGTATACAGTTTCACCCTCTTTACGAATTCGTAGGGTAACAGGAAAACCTTGCTCAAAATTACCTTCGTCAATATGAAATACAACTACTTTACCCATGAATAGTTAGTGTTTATACTTAGAATATATTATCCTATATAGCGGTTCACATTCAGATAAGCTACAAGTTTATCTGCGTCCTACCCTACACAGAAGGCGTACAGCGCTCATCGTGCGGTTTTAAACTCTTTAATGTATTACACTCAATTCAAAACCCCACATATCAATTGTTACTTAATTTATGCTAATTGCTATCTGACAAAACCCGTAAAGGTACAAACCCTGCTTCTTTAACTAACTTTTGCCCTTCATCGCTTAATAACATATTGGCATAAGCAACACCAATTTTTTTGTGATATTCGCTTTTATCATCTTTAGCAATCACATATATTCGACCGATTAGTTTTTTAGGATAGGTCGTAAGCACATTTTTGTTATAAGTTTTGCATTCTTCATCTTCACATGGAGAAACGTAAGGAAAACCAAGTTGTTCTGCAATCGGTAGAATACGTGTCTGTGCCTTTATATTTTTTTGGTTTTTTATTTCTGAGAATGTAATGTAACTAATACTGCCAGGAGTCTTAGCCACAGCATTCATCACTTCGGTCGGACGAGCGATTTCTTGAACATTTGCCCCATATGGGTTTTTGAAAATTCTTTGTTGGTTTTGATCTATTACCAAATCGGCATATTGTTGTCGTTTAATTTTAAAGGGCTTAATCTTTAAATTCGGTCCCCCTATTTCTTGCCAATTAGTAATTTTACCTGTAAAAAAATGAACGTAAGAATACTTGTAAAAAATCATGCGCTACTTCATCCGGTACAGGTTCTCGCATCACTATTACCTGAGGAATTCCCAATTCTGCCATTTTATTCGCCAATCCTAAGCCATCGCAAGAGTTGAAAATTGCTAATTTTAAGCCATTTTCTATAGCCTTCCTAAAGGCATTTCTTAACTCTGCGATGGATAAGGTATCAATATCATTGATTTGAATTACTCCATCATTGCTGTCATTTTGACTGTAACTGTGTCCTGCAAAATACAAAATGTCCCAAGGTTTTTCTTGTCGTAAACTATCGCATAGTTGCTTTGGTGTTGGGTTTTTTAATGGTTGTATTTTCGCCCCTCGTAAATTGTTTAATAAACTGATATCTATGTCAAGATTAATTCCCTTATCATCACCCAATATTGCTAAAATTTTAATAGGTGTTTTGAGCGGTGTAGAAGGTTGAGCGCGTTTGGCAGCAAGAGATAACCAAGCCTTGCGACGATTTGTAAATAACTCCCATAGATGCCAAGGTAGTTTATTTAGTATTTCATTATTTGTCTGGAAGATAATGCGAGCCAATTCATCTTTGCCTATTTCTTCTTGCACATATTGGCGCAATAAGACAATATCTGTTTGTTGGAACCACTGTCTAAGATAAACTTCGAGTTTTCTAGTAGCTTCTTTGCAGTTTTCCGTACTAGAGAAGTTCGTAGTCTGAGCAGTGTCAATTTTAAGTATTCTTGGTTGCGATTTTGAATTAATTACTTTTTGTACCGATGCTAAATTCTTGTAATTTTCTTGAAAACTCCGATAAAGCTTGGGTAGAGTGGGTGCTGAGGGAAAATATCCTTCTTTCTCAAAGTAGTAGGTCTTACCTTCTTCACTAATTAGCAGGGTAACAGGAAAACCTTGTTCAAAATTACCTTTGCGGATATTAAATACAACGACTTTACTCATGAATGGTTAGTTTATTTTTATATTATTAATTTTTAATCAGAGAATTTATTGAGATTAAAAAATACTTGAACTCCTAATTCACAAATGTCGTCAAAACATAGCTTATTTAGTATAAAGTCATCTATCTCAAGAATTAAATTTTTCTATTTTAATTGCATAACCCACAGAAGCGATAAATTGCTACAATTTTTTAACACAGATGTTCATGCAATACACAACAAAGGACTTACGGACGCTGTTTACCTTGTCCCTAGTACTCTGTCAAGGGCATTTTGATAGGTAAATCAACATTCCAATTTCTCTTCTTTTCTTCTTCCTTTGCGTCCTTAGCGTCTTTGCGGTTCAATCATTTACCCCTCAATTATTTATTGACAGACTACTAGTACTCGACCGCACTCGCTATGACAGGTACATTTTTCGTAGACGCATTGGTGTTCGGTTAATCGAGGCTGTGGTCACCCACCATAGCGAGTGCGGTGGAGTACTAGTGCATTTTCAAAACAGAGGGCTGATATCAATTTGGTACATACTGACGCAATAATCCCAGAACCTAATATCCCTTAGTCCTTAGCTATGAACCAAGTAATATTTCATTTGGCATTTCCCATCACCGATATTGCCCAGGCTAAAGCGTATTATGTAGATGGGTTGGGCTGTGTCGCCGGTCGAGAAAATCCCCACGCCCTAATCCTGAATCTCCACGGTCATCAATTAGTAGCGCATATTACCAAGGAACCACTAACACCCCAACGTGGTATCTACCCCAGACACTTTGGGTTAGTTTTCACTGTAGAAAATGACTGGGAAAATTTGTTAGGAAGGGCACAACGTAAAAATTTGCTTTTTCGAGAGGAAGCCAAACACCGTTTTGTCGATTCTCCTCTCGAACATCGCACTTTCTTTCTAGAAGACCCTTTTTATAATTTAATGGAGTTTAAATATTACTCTCACCCAGAGGCGATTTTTGGGACTGCTGAGTATACGCAAATTGGCGATACTTCTGGTTAATCCTCGCTGTTCTTGTTAATACCCCGGCCTAATCAAGATGGTCCATTCTGAGATGAGATCCCAATCCCATCTCAAAACCTCCTTCTTCCTTCTTCCTTCTTCCTTCTTCCTTCATTCCGCTACAGATGCTCAATATTACGAAGTATCCTTTTACAGCCGAGTGCTTCCGCGACTGCTGCTATACTCCTCGAATCTGTCAACATCCAGGGATGCAGTGCTGCGGGGATTATAACTTCTGTTCCTATCGGCATTTGGGAACTGCTTGCCGGGACAATCATCATGTCGTAAGGTGTCCAGATCGAAGTAAAATTCAGCCGCTTTAACATCGCCATATCCGAATTCAAATCTTTCAGAAAAGGGCTGTTGGGGCGCATTTGCACGCATCCTGGACGTTGAGATGCATAGGCGATCGCTGTCCCATAATGAGGCGATGATATCGTTATAAACCGCTGTACTCTGTCAATTCCTCCCAGTCGCTGAACGTAATAGCGGCTAACTATTCCGCCCATACTAAAGCCGACTAAATCCAAAGATTGCTCTGGTGCAAAGGTTTTGTCAATAAAAGTTGCGACTTGCACCGCTAGATTGTCCAGACCTATATCGCCATTATTTGGCACCAAATTCAGGTCATATACCGTCAAACCCCGCTCTTTCAAGTAGGGGAGCATTTTAGAAAAGACTGCGCCAGTATCGTTAATGCCATGTACTAATAATACGGGGTTCATATAAAAAATAGTCGTGAATCATGTAGTCAACAAAATTTAACAAGAGGCAACGTCTGAGAACAAACTCAGTAGGACACTCTCCCCACTGGTTTGGCCAAATATTACATATTTTTTCAGCTAATAATTAACTTTTGTTAAGCTCACTCTCAAAATCTTGCCCTTAGTAACAGGAAAATTCAATAATTAAGTCGGAGTGCATACAGCGTACAAGTGCCCTAAAGTAAGCCTTTAGAACACTTTATCGGTCGTGTTAATACAATGAACAACTAAAAATCGATCAAAGTTGTTACCTAATCTGAACTGCACAAACAGATGAGTAAGTCAAGCATAAGTTGATAAAATGTAACAATATTCCGTAGTTTTTAAGAATTGCGGTTTAATACCAGGTATAAAAGGCAGGAGCGATCGTAATGAAAAATAAGTTTTTGGATTTAGTTAGTGGGCTTCTCCCAGGAAAGAAGAAAGCTAGCGGCTTTTTCATGGAACTAGAAGAAGCTGTTGAAGCGAAAATTGCTGAGGTGAAAGCTGAAGTCAAAAAAGAACTATCAAACGGTACTAAACCTGTTGAAGCAGCAGCACCATCAGCAGCCAAAGTAGAAGAGAGTCCAGCCCCGAAAGAAAGTGATGTGAAGTCAGCTAAAACTGCAAAACCCAAAACTGCCAAAGCCGCGAAAGTTGAGTCAGCGCAGAATGGTAAGGTAGCAAAGCCGGAAGCACCTATTGCAGAACCTGTAAAAGCCACACCTATGGCTAGTGTCAAACCAACGACTCCTGTTGAAGCAACCTTTGCACCCAAATATCTTAGCCCTGGAGCTAATTCTAACGGACGTCGGCGTCCAGGTGCGAATATGAGTTCTTTCTTGGAAATGGCACGTCAAGTCAAAACTCCAAATAAATAGTTAGGAGTTAGGAGTTAGGAGTTAGGAGTTCACGTTACCCGCAGCGAATGAAATAAACACGAGCAATTTTTGGCTAACCGTTATTTTACAAGCTTTCACAGCTCCTGTTTCTTAAAAGTTAGGAGTTGGGAGTTGGGATTTAAGAATTACTAATTCATAACTCATAACTCCTAACTAATAACTCTGAATTTTTAACTCATAACTCCATTCTTAACAAATATCAGTCCGCTATATAAGTGAAAAGCTGGGTCCCAATTGGTCTTTTCCCTGCGAAAGAGGTGAATGTGAGACTCAATTTGACCCAGCATTTCTGTTTGGTCTAGTAGTGTCTCAGCAAAGGGTGTAAAATCTGAAGAAACTTTGACCGATGGTAGTTGCTGGTCAAGCCAACGGAGTAAATTATTCCAATTAATTCTGATTGTATTGATGCTTGAACTATCGCTAATTTCTATTCCTTGTTGAAAGTCATAGTCATTGTCATAAAATCGCAGGATGCAATGTCTTCCAGGAATGTGTAAATCGCAAAATTGGAAGTAATCTTGAGTCTGGGTTTTGCGTTCAACTTTTCCGCGTATATCCCGGTCTACAACTTTTTCAAAAATTGGTAAAAGTCCTACAACACGTCTTTTTACTTCTGACCAATCAAAGCTGAGAGAACCGATTTGATCGTTCTGATTGCGACAAACAGCGGTAGGTTTGAAATTGGATTCTTGGAAATAGTTAACTTGAAAAACTTGAATTTTTTTAATCTCAGCTAGGGTTGTCCAAAAGCAAGGAATCTTAGCTTTTTGTAGCTGCTTACCATAAAAGTTTAACTCTCCCACTGCCCCAGTTTTATAAAATCGCCAGCCGCGACTTGGTAGCATTAATCTGGCACTATAAGAGTCAATCTGCATAATTTTAGCGAATTTTTGTGCAGCTTCAGCTTTCGACTCATTGCTGATGGGTTCTAATATTAATATCCCTTGTTCACTACTGCTAGAATCTGATGTCGCTTTAGAAATTGCCCTTTGTCTTTCTTCTTGCTCCATTTCTTCTATGCGCAGCAAACCCTGACGTGCTTGACTCATTATTTTGGCATTAGTTGTAGCACGCAACAATCGCCGATAAATTTTTTCTGCATCCCGACGCTTTCCCGATACTTCATGCAACCGTCCAACATAAAATTGCACCCAAGGATTATCTGGTGATTCTTTTAACAACTGTTTGAGTAACCTAGCGGCCGTTTTATAATCTTTTTGTTCAAAAGCAGATGCAACTTGCTCAAGCATGACTTATCGTAAATGCATACAAAAGGTATATTTCCCACTTAGGCGCAAATCAACAAAATTGCTCTCTTTGCCTAATGCGTGAGGCTTAAATCCTTTATACTTCACAAATTGCGGAAATTAGGGATAAAGCCACAATTGGGGCTGTAACCGCTCTCAAAATCCGCCGTCCAAGAGAAACAGCTTGAAATCCATTCAGTACTGCCTTTTCAACCTCAGCTTCCGTCCATCCTCCCTCCGGCCCGATCGCAATAACTATTAGCATTTTCCCTTGGTCTTCCAAACATTTTTTTAAATGAGGATAATTCCCTCGTCCCTCACAAATATATTTTTGGTATGTTGCAAATAACGACAATGCTGTACTAAAAGCTACAGGTTCCAAAATTGTCGGTACGATCGCGCGTTCTGATTGTTCTGCTGCTTCTGTGGCAATGCGCCGCCAGCGTTCTAGTTTTTGAGGACTGGGATTAAGTAAAGTACGATCGCTCGTTACTGGAGCTATACAAACTACCCCCAATTCCGTAGACATACGTACGACATCATCAAACCCATTTCCTTTGGGTAAAGCCACCAGTAAGGTAATAGCAACAGGTAATTCAGTTTCCACCACCATCGCTTCTAAAACCTCTGCTTGCTCCCCCGCAAGAATAGCCAACCACCACTTACCCATCCCATCCATCGCAATAAAGCGATCGCCCTCGCGCAAACGCAATACGCGCACCAGATAATGTAGTTGTTCGGGGGTGAGTAAAATCTTACTTTCTTGGAGTTGAGTCTGTGCGATCGCGATTCGCTGTAGTTGAGACATAAGAATGGGGGAGTGGGAAATATAATATTCGCAAGAGCTCCACCCCCTTTTAGCTGTGCTTTACGTCCCCTCCCCGCAAGCGAGGCTACGGTGGTGTACACAAGTTGTTAAAAATTCTTTCTTCGCGTCCTTCGTATCTTCGCGGTTCAAACAAAATATATGTTGTTTTTTAACCGCGTAAGCGTAGCGCTCCTTTGAGGGTAGGACGCAATAGGCGCTTCGCCTTCCGTTTCGGTAGGACGCGAAGAAAGAAATTGTTTTTATGTAGCTCAGGGTAGCTCAAAGCCTTATCTAGAAATGAACAAGCCTTTTAAAACAAGGATTTTAGGACTTGTGTACACCAGCTCTAGGGGGCTGGGGGGTGGGGTTCCGGGTTACTCTTGACTGTTGAGATAAGCTTCTACAGCAGCATTGACCAAATCGCTCATTGGCTTGCCTTGACTAATGGCAGTTGCCTTCAACTTGGCATAAATCTCATCTTGAATGCTGATGCGGTGCCTACTTTTGCTGCCTGCGGTGGTAGTATTTGCGATTGCTACCACCTGATGACCGCTCTCTTCTGTAATTTCTGCAGTGGTTGAATCTGCCATTGCCACGATTAAACCATCGCTATCATCTGTAATTTCTGGCATTCCTACAGCTTGTGATTCATAATTGGTCGCAAATTCCCGGATGTCATCAAAACCCACGCGATCGCAAAAATCTCCGAAGCTTTCCCCTTTTTTCCGTGACTGCTTGAAGTAAACAAAAATCGGTTCTAACTGGGTTTCGATGTCGTTATGATGCAGCCTTTCCATGTAAGGTACCGCCAACCTGGTTTGATTTGGCGAACCACCCAGCCACATTTGGTAACTTTCCGGTGCGCTGCCGACAAAGCCCAATTCCGCCATGTACGGACGAGCGCAACCGTTGGGACATCCGGTCATCCTTACCACAAAATGTTCGTTTTGTAAACCCACCTTATCTAAAAGGGCGCGAATTCGCTCTAAAATTCCCGGTATTGCCCGTTCTGATTCAGTGACAGCCAAGCCGCAGGTGGGTAAAGCTGGACAAGCCATTGCATAACGCACCAATGGATCGATTGTAGTTGGGTCGCTGACGACGCTGCAACGGTCGAGAATATCTTGAATTGCTTGCTTGTTTTCTGGTGCAATTTCGCAGATGAGGGCGTTTTGATGGGGTGTGAGACGGATGGGGAGGTTAAACTGTTCGACAATTTCCCGCAATGCTGTTTTTAATTGCAACGAACCTTCATCTTTAATGCGACCGTTGTCAATGGAAATGCCGACAAATAGTTTACCGTCACCCTGTTCGTGCCAACCCAGGAAGTCTTCATATTTCCACTCTGGCAGTTCCTTGAAGGGTGCGAGCGGTTTGCCAAAGTATTCTTCTACCTTTGACTTGAACTTTTCAACGCCCCAATCATTAACTAAATATTTTAACCTCGCGTGACGGCGGTCAGTGCGATCGCCATAATCTCTCTGAGTGGCGACAATTGCTTTTACTATGTCATAAGCATCATCTGAAGTGACATAGCAAATCGGATCTGCCATTCTTGCGAAAGTTTCTTCTTTATTATGAGTTCTTCCTAAACCGCCACCGGCAAAAATATTAAAACCTTCAAGTTCTCCCGAATTATTGGCGATCGTTACCAAAGTTAGGTCTTGGGTATACAAATCAATGGAATTATCCCCAGGAACTGTGACACAAATTTTGAATTTGCGCGGCATATAATGAGTGCCATAAATTGGCTCGTCATTGTCGTGGATAATTGTCCCAGTGCCATTTTTTTGTCGGGCTGCCTTCACCTCTGGACTTTCTTCTGCAGTAATTGCCTTTTCCCCATCTAACCAAATTTCGTAATAAGCGCCAGTTTGGGGTGTCAACAAATCAGCGATTTTTTCGGCGTATTCCCAAGCATACAGATATTCCGGCTTCTTTTTGAACGGCGCAGGTGGAGCCATGACGTTGCGGTTGACATCACCACAAGCTGCCAAAGTCGAACCCATATTTTTCACGATCGCCGCAATTGAGGCTTTGAGATTTTGCTTTAAAATCCCATGCAGTTGAAACCCTTGCCTGGTCGTGACCCGCATTGTATGATTGCCATATTCGTCAGCCAGCTTATCCATAGTCAGATATAGCTGTGGCGGAACTAACCCACCGGGATTCCTTGTCCGCAGCATCATCTGGTAATCTTTTTCCTGTCCCTTGGCTCGATTATCCCGATTATCCTGCTGGTATGAGCCGTGAAATTTCAGGATTTGTATCGCCTCTTCGCTAAAATGAGTTGTATCCTGAAGTAACTCAGTTGCCACAGGTTCACGCAGAAAATTGCTGTGTTCCTTGATTCCTTCAACTTTTGAAGGTTTACGGCTTGCGATCGCGGGAGGAGCAGATTTAACCATTGCAGTCGTACAGTGTTCTCAATATGGCGATAGTAAACGCCGAAGGAGAATATAAGCACCCATTCGGCTATATTCCCGGTAATCCGGTCGGGATTTAGAGGAATAATTTAATTTTAACACGGCAAAAATCTGGGTTTAATAGTGATTTCACACTTTCACAAACCCAGGAAGATTACTTGTAGTAATAGTCTATCAGCTATGGGACTAAGGCGATCGCGTGTCCCCTTGGGACTCAACGCTGACAAGGAGTCAATTCAGCGATTAAAAGATGGTTAATAGCATAGGTACGATATCTGTCCTTAGTAACCGTCATGAACTGGGGATACCAGAATCCAGCACTCAGGACTATTTTTTGCTCTTGCAAGCTACGGTGAATGTGCGAGATCCCCGACTTCTTCAAGAAGCCGGGGATCTGATCAAGACTAGTTTTAAAAGAGTTTTTAGGTAAGTTCTAACTTTTTTAAGTCAGGCTAGGATTAGCGAATGCGGAAACCTAAACCAGCATTGATGCTAACAGCAGAAGCAGGGCTATTCTTGTAACCATTAATTGCAGTGGTAGCATTCGAGTAGATGAGGACATTTCTGCCGAGTTCTTTTTCTACCCCAATAACAGCAGCTACTCCGTTGTCGTTACCGCTGGGAGTAGGGCTACCTTTTTTCTCAACAAATTGGTAACCACCACCAACATAAACATTAGTACCTTTAGCAACAGGAATATCGTAAGTTAAATGTGGGATGATAGCACTAGTTTGGTCACTGAAATTGATTTGAGTGCGTCCAGAAAATCCGGTTTTCCCTAATGGTACGCGACCAGTGAGATTACCGCCAAAGGTAGCTGCATCACCTGTTTGTCCGCCATTGGTTACACCTGCTGCGGCACCAGCACCGAGGTAGATAGCATCAGTACCTTTCTGAGTTTCCGCAGAAGCTTGACCGGCTCCAAAAAGAATTGGAGCAACTACTAAAGAGGACAATGCAGAAATTGTCACAAAAGACTTCAGAAATCCTTTCATAATCTTTACCAAATGTTGTAGGGCTGCTTATATCTTCAATGTCGAAAAATTAACCCAAAGGTTCCAAAAATTTTCTGTAACTTTTTAAATCATTGTCTCTATTGATGCACAAGACTTCCGAACCATCATCTTTGAATTTATCAATAAGACATTATATTTTCATTTTTCTATTACCTTATCCGGTATTTTTTTCTCAAAGTAGACAGTTCGGTTATTGTCACAATATCAATAGTTAATGGTTAGTGGATAGTAGATAGCAACCAACAACCAACAACTAACAATAAACTTAATTTTTCTGGAGATACTGTAGTAATGCCGTACAAAAGCAAAATATTATCTGGTTTAATCGGTGTGTGTGTCGCTGATGCTTTAGGGGTGCCGGTGGAATTCACAAGCCGTGCAGAACGAGTGACATCTCCTGTGACATCAATGCTGGGATATGGAACTTGGGATGTCCCGGCTGGCACATGGTCTGATGATAGTTCCTTGACATTGTGCTTGGCTGAATGCCTGTGTAGCGGGTTCAATTTGGATTCTATAGCCAATTCATTTTGCCGATGGCATGATGAAGCTTACTGGACAGCACGTAATGAAGTATTCGATATTGGGAATACAACATTTTTGGCAATTGTGAATTTGAAACAGGGAACCCCACCCCTAGAAGCAGGTGGAAAAAGCGAAAAAAGTAATGGTAATGGTTCTTTGATGCGAATCTTACCAATGTCTTATTATTATAAAAATTTAAATTTCCCCGATTTAATTCAACGGGTACATCAAGTATCCCGTATTACCCATGCTCATCTCAGGTCGCAAATGGCCTGTGGTATTTATATAGCAATCGCAATTTCTCTCTTGGAAGGCGCAAATCCAGAAGCGGCATACGTACAAGGATTAGAAAAAATACAGAAAATTTACTCTGCACCTGAGTACGAAGAAGAAATACAGCATTTCGCCAGAGTCTTGGGTGGTAAAATCGCTAACCTACCTGTAGAAGAGATTAGCTCCAGCGGCTACGTAATTGATACCCTTGAAGCATCCTTGTGGTGTTTGCTCAGTAGCACATCATACGCCGAAGCGGTACTCAAAGCTGTGAACTTGGGCCAAGATACGGACACAACCGCTGCAGTCACAGGTGGGTTAGCGGGAATATACTACGGAGTGGACAACATTCCTCAAGAATGGATTGAACAAATTGCCCGTAAAGGCGACATTATTGATTTGGCAGCACGTCTGGAATCAGTCTTGAGTCCTGAGTTTTGAGCTTTTGATCCTCATTACTCAGGGACTTGGCATCACTTGTTGCTTCATCCACTGTAAGTATGGCAAAGAACCAGCGAGAATTGGTAGAGCAATAATTTCCGGTTCTTCGTACGAGTGGAGTTCGCGAATTTTGGCTTCTAAACTAGAAAATTGGCGATTGTCAGTCTTAATTAGTAACTGCCACTCTTGCTGCTTGTGTAGTTCGCCTTTCCACCGATAAATCGAGTGGATAGGGAATAAACTCACACAAGCAGCGAGTTTGGCTTCGACAAGAGCAGAAGCTATCGCCTCCGCTTCTTGTACTGAGCCTGCTGTCACCAAAACGACACTATACCCAACTGTTTTGTCACTTGTCATTTGTCAAAAGTCCTTTATTTAAACTTAATAACCAATGACCAATGATTAAACGCCAGATAGAGAGTAGATTTGTCCATCAATTAAGAGTCGGGTGATCCCTTTGGATTGTAGATGGGTGCGGGCTTTGTGCAGCATTCTACTATCTGGAACTTTAATCACGCGATCGCGTTTGGTGGAAAAACGTTTTGCGACTCGGTGGTTGTCAAAAACGGGTAGGGTTCTTTGCTGAGTTTCCAAGCTGGGAATTTGTCCTAGATCGCCAAAATCCTTGAGCGGACGAGTGATTAATTCCGAGGAACGGTCAATTACCAAATAGCAAGTCCGAGGCAAATTAGCAGCCGACAGGGGTAAGACTCGCACTAACGATTCACCCGACCTTGGTTTGCTAACTAATGGTCTGTGGTCGTCGAAGTCGTCGTCTTCATAATCCTCGTCTTCGTAATCGTCGTCTAAATCATCCAGGTCTTCGTCAGACTCATCTAGCAACTCCTCGCCCAACATTTCGGCTAGAGCAGTCGTTTCTGTTCGGATATCCTCCAAGAGCGGACTCTCAATGCTTGACATGGACAGGGGTTGTTCTAGAAACTCTAGTTGCTCACCGTTGACCAATATCGGTTTTTCCGGGGCCGAGGAGCGCCGTCGCACCCGTCGCGGACCAGAGTCTGAATCGTCTTCATCATCAAAGCCGGATTCCACCTCAAATAATGGCTGTTGGGCTGGAACGTCTTTGATGATTTTCCGTTTGGGAACGGGAAGTTCCTTCTTCGGCTCCGATACTGGGCTTGTAACCTTGATGGTTTTCTTGACTGGAACTACTATCTCTGGCTCTTGTTCTGGCTCGGCTTCTACTTGGACTTCTGGTTCGTCTATGACAACTGGCTTGTCATAGCTAACCTGCGCCCTCCCTTCCGGAGTCCTCGCAGCCCGCTTTAAAGAAACGAGGTATTCGTACTCATCTTCTTGCAGCGTGCTTTTGAGCAAACGGCTAATTGTCGAGTTACTCACACCATAGCGGTCTGCTAAAGTTGAGGTCGTCTCGGCACTTTCTCGATATAACTTGAGGATTTCCTGTTTGTCAGAATCTGTAAGTTTTCTCACGGTAGATACCAAAATCTTTTCTAAGCTCGTTTTCGTCCACTAGCACGCCGCGATCGGTTTAACGATGCGTCATACTCCAAGGCTGCACCCATACCAAACAACACTCCACTCAACACCCAAAACACTTCTAGTATCCCCCCACTTTCATATTTGGGCTTAATAATCAACTGGGCGTATTTAAACCACATATCTGCAATGTAGAGCGAAAATGCAGCGGCTGCAATCATTCTCCAAGATTGGGCGACTCGTCCGCCCCAAAAGGCTAGTAGTAGAGTGGTGGCAATAATCAACAGAATTACATCACTAACAACGTAAAACAAATTTACAGCGTCAGCGATATTTCTGAGGTTATCCGGCAGAGTTTCTTCAGCTTTGAGGCTGGGCTGTTGGGCGAAAGTTGGAGTTTGCAAGTTGCTGGCATTGAATGAGACTGTCGTGGCACTTGAGACTTGAATTATCGCAGAATCCGAGGTAATAGATTCTACTTTTTCACTATTTGCCGGAGTGGTAGCAACAATCCATGCCAACAAACTACCAACTATTGCAATTGCTCCTACAATTCCCCACTGCCATTTTTCCAGATTCAGTTTTCTGGAAGTGACGGCCAAAGTCATACCTATACCCAAGCACAGATAAGTCGAGACAAAAAATATGTCTGATGGTGACAAATCCGGTTCTTGTTTTAAAACAATTTCATAAAATCCAAAAATTATCCCCCCGATGAAGTAAGAAAACATCCCTAAGCCAATGAACAGCCAAACATTCCGACCGCTGACTATTTGGGGGCTGCGAAAATTTCTCAGGCATAGGATCGCCGAACCCAAGTAAGCTACCGCTTCAAATATATTCGTACCCATTACGTACCATTCAGCACGCCTTTCTATACCATCTGCACCAGCGACTCTCGCACTAAACAGTAAAAAATATAATACTGCCAATACAGCCCAACTAATGCTTGCCAGGATGACGTTTTGAGTCGAGAAAAGTAATTTTTTCGGATAGGACTTGTCGTAAACGCTACTCATATGACTTGATGTGTAAATGCACTTTATAAGTGTTTTAGATTAAAGACTGCATAAGTAGCAGCATAGATGACAACTATTGTGTCAATTATGCTACTAAGGAAGGCACAATTGCTAGCATTGGATTAAAACACTTTTGATACTAATGCCAAAGTTTGCTCAACGAGGATTCTTTTAGCCAACCGAGAAACAGCGATCGCTCGGCTTCTGACATATCTTGTAGGCGATCGTCTAAAGAAAGTGTGAAGTTCGTATTGCCAAAAAATTCTTTTCCCAGTCGATGCAGTTCACTAAGGAGGGTGAGGACATGATTTTCTTGCCAACTTGGAAGGTTGCCAGCTTCCATTGCGTTTGTGGTTAGCAAGTATTTGACGGCTTCTGGTGAAGATACTAGCGGAAATTTCGACTTCTTGAACACCTCAACCATCCCTTTCTCAAAGGACGTTGCTTGCCGAGTTCCTAAAAGGTCTTCAATGTCTATATAAACGGCTTGTAAAATCAAAATACTAGCTAGAGTCAGAATTGCTGCCCTGTTATGGTCACTGGTATCACTAGTTTGAGTCTCAGCACGAATTTTCCCCCACACGCTGTAGCGTTCTGGTTCCTCCAGCAAAACACAAGCTTTCCCCCGATGATCGGTTAAATCCCGCCATAATGCTTTAGCTTCTTCTTCCTGAGTGGCTTTAAAGACGCTAATCAAGCGAAAAGTTTGCCCTTGATAATACAGGACTGGCACCTGCTGATCGCGCTTTGGGTGCGGCATCGTAGATATTTCAACATCCTGCCTTTTAAGAATAAACATAAAGAAAAGCGAATAAATCCTGACAGGGGCTTTCTACATAGGACATATGATAACTCTTGGTTGCATTGCCAACACTGGGTTAAGTTTTGTGTACTTCATGATCCAATATTCAGTAGACATCTATGAACTAGCGATTAAAATCTTAGCCTTGCTAGGGTCAAATCTGCAATTAATAGATTGCATTTTGCTCGGTAGGAGGATATAATGTTCGAGATTGACTCTTAATAGAGCCACCAGATTTTTTTGGGCGCGTAGCTCAGTTGGATAGAGCATCCGCCTTCTAAGCGGATGGTCGCAGGTTCGAATCCTGCCGCGCCTGCTTTAATAATGAACCTTAATTGAGGGTTTATTTTGCTCGATTACACTGAAAACAAAGCTGATATTGCTTCTACCAAAGCGATCGCAGACTAGAAATGTAGTTAAAATATCCTACGGCAAGCTTCGCTACGCTCGTATTTCGGGCAACGCATAATTCTTTTCTACCAAATGCAACGTGTTTTGTCAGCTAACAGCATATTCTGTGAACTGCCGCATCCAAGTTGAATGAAACCCAATGACAATATCCTGCTGTGGTACCCCTAACCGGACTAGCTCTCTTGCAAAATCGATTTCCGTACCATTGTACTGTAGCCAAATTTTGCCATCTTTGATGTCAAAATGCAAAACACACCCATATACCCGATTCCGATTTTCCCAGCCAACGTTTACTAGTTGGTAATGATCGTGTTCGGTATCAAACATCAATTGTCTTTCCACATCACCTCTGGTTGTCCCAGTATTGGTATAGTCTGTGATGAGATTTTTTACCAACTCCCGATACTTTTCTAGCTTGCCCATTGTTCAATGACCTCCAGTTCTGGATCGTAAATCAGTAACTTCAGGTTTTGAGATTGAACGACTAATTCAATCAACTCCAGTTTAAAAAATGTTAAGTATATTGTGCGCGGCACTGCTAAATATAACTGTCTTTCTGGTTGTTTTTGACTCAAAGCAGTACGGTAATTAATAAACTGTCCCAGTGCTGTATGAAATTCATAGATGTTTGAGCTGCCAACAAAGCTTTTGATTTCAACGGCAATTTTTTCTCCATCTCGCTCTGCCGCAATTAACTTCTCAGCACCTAGATCATTGACACTCTCAGCCCTAAAGGGACTAAGATTCTGCTGACATTGTAATGTTTAACTTGAAATCATAGCCAAATCATAGCCAAAATTACGATTAATAGACTCCCATACCGCAAACTGCAAGCCTTTTCCAAAGCCTGAAATCGTTAACCTACCGTCAATTACATCAATAAATAAGAAAGCCCGTGACGAGGATTGAACTCGTGACCTCACCCTTACCAAGGGTGTGCTCTACCACTGAGCCACACGGGCAAAATTTGGAATTTGCTTTGTAACTTATGAGTTATGATAGCGCAGCTTTAATTTCAAGCTCAACAATCATAACCCTAAAGTTGTAAATCAGGTGGGCCGAGCTGGATTTGAACCAGCGTAGGTGTAAACCAACGGATTTACAGTCCGTCTCCATTAACCACTCGGACATCGACCCTTGCTGTCCACAAGTTAACATCGTAGCACAAGAAAAAGGAAATGCAAAGGTTTTTCTAAAAAAATAGGAAAAAGCTATATTGCAACGTGAGTGAGATGCTGAAAACGCGAAAATTCAGAAGCCCTCATCCCCTAACCCCTTCTCCCAAGGGGTTAGGGGATGAGGGCTTGTTTGGTTAGCCCTGGATCTGACCCTCACACTAGCCTATAAAAACGGGGTGGGGTCTTTAACTCAACAATTCTCCAGTCTCCTGCAGGGCATGCAAGCGATGATAAATGCCACCATGATGCAACAATTCAACATGGCTGCCAACTTCCAAAATCTTGCCCTGATCTAGCACAACAATCTTATCTGCTTCCCTAACCGTACTTAAACGGTGAGCAATAATTATTGTGGTGCGAGTTCCCTGAAGTTCGCGCATCGCTAGTTGAATCAATCTCTCTGACTCATAATCTAAGCTAGATGTCGCTTCGTCAAAAATCAACACATCAGGATTTACTAACAAAGCCCTAGCAATTCCCAATCGCTGTCTTTGCCCTCCAGATAACCTCACACCCCGCTCACCAACAACTGTGTAATATCCTTCGGGTAAGCTGCTGATTACATCGTCTAACTTGGCAATTCTACAGGCTTCTTCAACCTCTTTAAAACTCGCTCTTCGATTGCCATATTTCAAATTATCCAACAAAGTACCGTTGAAAACATCTACTTCTTGGTGAACGATCGCTAACCTCCGGCGATAATTACCAACATTTAATGTTGTAATATCTTGTCCATCAATCAATATGCGACCCTGATTTGGCTCAAAATACCGAAACAGTAATTTTACTAAGGTAGACTTTCCCGAACCGGAACGTCCAACAAGTGCCACTGTTTGATATGGTTCAATTAACAAGTTGATATCTTGCAGCACTGGGCGGTTAGCATCATAACCAAAACTCAGGTGAGAAAACTCAACTTTGCCAGTGAAGTCATAAGCTAATGGACTTTCTCCCAAACTTGCGGCATCTATCCCTACAGGTTGCTGCATAAATTCGTGATATCCCAACATCGAAGCATAGCGACGAGCAAAAACTTCTGCTAGGTTGCTGATAGGTTCCAACTCGGCATAAGCCATGCTGGAAACAGTTAAAGTCGTAATAAAATGCCCTAGAGAAATTACACCCTTTAAAGTAGCGGCCAATGTTAAACCAAGGATTGAAAATACACAAAACTGAATAATAGTTGTTCTGAAAGTACCCAGCTTGATATAACCAAGATGGATGCGGTAAACAACTACTTTAAACTCCCGGTCAAGTCGTTGCTTTTGCCGTTTAAATTCTAATGGTTCTGCCCCAAAAGCTTTGACTGTTTTGATGTTAGTGATTATTTCAGAATTACGACTTTGGGTATTTTCCATGTATTTATCTAGCCGTTTTTCTTGCTCCATTAGCTTGCTCAAATCTTTGAGAGTAAAGCTAAGAATAATTACAAAGGAGATAAGAAATAAGATGGCAATCCGCCACTCAATCAACAAGATAATTACAAAGACTCCCAAGACAAAAAACAATTTTGGAACCAATTGTCCAGCCAATTCTGGATAAGCCCAGGTGTGATTTTCCAACCCTTTGGAAATCTTCCCCGCAATGCGTCCGGGGTTATTTTCATCGTAAAATTCTAGGGGTAAAGTGAGAATTTTTGCAACCGTTTCTTTAAAGTTATCTCGCCTAGTACGTAAAGCAATATCCCAATGAAACCACCATGTTGTCCAAATTTTAATCGGCGCTTTCGCAACGGTGACTAAGAAGATCAAACCCATTAGCACCCCTACAGACAATAACCGATTTTGTGGTAATTTCGTTAAGTTCGCGACGATTGCGATCGCACTATTTATCGGACTATCCAACCGTTGTCCAGAAAGTACGTTTAAAATTTGCCCTGTTGCATAGGGTACAACCAAATCAACTATTTCAAAAATACTCGCTGCAGCAACACTGAAGATAACCAGCGGCCGATAGCGATCGTAGTATTTCAGAATGTGCCTAATTTTAGCCATGATGCACTCTGTCCCTGAGCGTTCCCTTGGACTTTTATACTACAGATATACTACAACGCAGTCAATACTTACATGAGTAAATCATCCCTAAGGGGTAGTTGTAACCTCGTCGCTGGGAACAAATTCCAAACGATAGCGATAAAGCGCTACTGGTTTATTTCCGGCTTTAAAGTAATCTGGATCTTGAGGAGAAAGGTAAACAGCGGTAACTTGGTCTGCAGCGATCGCAGGATTCGATGTAGGCAATTTACTATATGCCGTAGTTGATTCTACGGAGTTGAAATATGGGTTTGAACTGCCTTTGAAGAGTTGTTGAAAGACTTCTGAGGTGATGAATTTAGAGTCAGGTGGAGTTTCAGTGGCGCGGGCGGTAACAATGGAGACTAGTTGGCGGTTGTCGCGCAATAAGGTAATCTGACGGTTGGGATTATCAGGATCTGTTTTGACTGAGATTACAGCGCCATCCCCTAAATAAGCCCGTGCTAAATTTAAGCCATTAAAGGATCTATCTGCAATTATTGGTAATTTATTGTCATTTTTGTTAAAGAGAATTTTCGATCCAGAGAGCGATGGTGCCTGTTTCACAAATCTTACTTGGAAGCTCACCGCTCGATTGAGATATTGACGATTACCTTCAAATCCTGGTGTAATAACGTCTGGTGCTAAAGGCGCAGCTAAATCAACCAACGTACTTTTGACCAACCAATTGCCGACCATCCAGTCAGGATAAACTAAATCTCCCGAAGCTGGTTGTACTGATGTTATTTTCTCCCACTGCGGGAAATTAGCCAGTTTTTGAGCTAATTCTCCTGCTTTTGCTTCTTCACTCCAAAGCAAAAATAATAAAATTAAACAAAATCCCCAAATCGCTTTCATAGCAAGCATTCAAGATAAATATCAAAGGAATGTAAATTTATATTTGATTAACTACTCATTTAATCAAAACAAGTGTTGCATTTTTGTCATGAAACTTAACTTATAGAACACGAAACTCAACAAAAACATTATTTTTAGATTATCCTAAGTATCTTTTGTTTGATTTAGAACATTTTCATGTTTGATATACAGATGAAATTCGCGCTTGGTGGATGCCCCGTTTTAGTCTTTCACCGCATTGATTTCGAGGTGCTGCAATATCTCCGAGTTCTTTAAAAAGTCGGGGATCTGACACTGAAAAGGATGAGTAAAAAATAATCGAATATTTTTAGTTGAATTAAGTGTTATCACGCAAAACTTTATGATTAGTTTTATTTATTAGTAGTATTACTTATTTCAATATTATCAGCGTATATTATGCTTCTAATCGCGGGGCTGCCAAGGTGCAAACAAAACCAAGTCCGAGACTTGCAGTAAGTGAATATTACTTAACGAAATCTTAATGTAAATTAATACTTAACTCTAGGTACACAATGAGCCTATCAAGTTCTTTTACGGATTTTTCCTTAGCTGAATTATTTCTGCTGATAGAGCAAGGACGCAAATCTGGTTGTTTGAGTGTTTGTACCCTACCAGACCTGCATATAACTGGCTCAAAATCGCAACATTACTACATATGGTTTCGCCAAGGACGTGTGGTTGCTGCTGCGAATCGATTAAACGGTCAGGGATTAATAACTAAAATTGCACAACGTGGTTGGGGAAACAGGGAAGAAATAGAAAAACTTTTTGATGGAGTATCAGCAGTTACACCCCTAGGTTTACATTTGAAAACTCAAGGTGTACTGGGTGCTGAACAACTAAATTTATTATTTGCCAGCCAGCTCCAGCAGGTTCGGGAACTGTTTGAAATCCAAAAGGGTGTATTCAAGCTAGATAGTAAAGCTGTTGTACCCGTGAGGGAGATGACAGGACTAAGCTTGAGAGCCACGGAAGTAGCGCTGATGGCTTTGAGAATCTTGAAAAACTGGGAAGTCCTTTCGGATGCGCTTCCGGATGCGGATTCTGCAATTAAAAGTATTACAAAAACGCAACCAGAACAGCGCTTGAACCCTTTGGAGTGGCAGGTATGGGAATTTGCCAGTGGTCGAATTTCCCTGAACGCGATCGCACGTAGACTGAATCAATCAACAGCTTTGGTTCAGCAAGCAGCATTTAGATTGATGCTGGCTGGTTTGGTAGAAGAAGTACCTCCGTCAATATTTGGTCTTGAAATCGCTGAATATCCGTTGGATGAGAACTTGGTAAGTTGCTCGACTTCACGCACCAAAATATCCCAAGAAGCAGGAACCATGAAGGTAAGTACTTCATTCTTGCAAAATCTAGTTGGGTATTTACGCACTAAGAACTAGTGGTTGCTAGGTGCTTAATCAAACAATGCTCCAACCCTCCATCTTTAAATTTCTCTTGAAGATTTACATTTAGTATTCTCTACTACTTGTGGTAAAGAAGATTTTCTATAAGTATTTATAGTTAGAAAAGTCACTTGGCTCAAAGAGCAATAACTGTCAGACTTCCAACAAGAGGACACCAGCTGATGTGCTTTCGGAATTTATTTGTACTCGTGAAGTCAAAGTTGGCAATCGAAAGTGCATTTACTTGTAAAGACATTGGATCTAATGTTTTTATACTCGCAATTGTGCCGTCACAATGAGGGAGGTCTAGATGGAAATCCTACGCATTGTGATTACAGGGGGTGTAGGTGCAGGAAAAACGACTTTTATTCGCACTATTAGTGAAATTGATGTCGTTGATACCGATAAAAGAGCTACAGATGAGTTAGCAGAGCTAAAAACTCAAACCACAGTAGCTTTGGACTTTGGTCGTCTGGGGTTTGCCCAGAATCAATCACTCCACCTTTATGGAACACCAGGACAAGCCCGCTTTGATTTTATGTGGGACATCCTGATTCAAAAAGCCCATGCTTACATTCTCCTGGTAGATGCTCACCGTCCAGACCATTTTCGTAATGGTCGGAAGATTCTCAACTTCATGAACCAACGGGTGCAAATTCCTTGTCTGATTGGGTTGACTCATAGCGATCGCCCAGGGGCTTGGGAGATGGAAGATGTGGCGATCGCTTTGGGACTGCTGGATGAAGCCACTAGACCGCCGATGATGGTGGTAAATGCTACCGATTCAGCTTCGGTAAAAGAAGCCTTGGTTTGGTTGATCCAAGAATTCGCCAACTGCTCCAAAGAACCAATCTGAATAGCCCTTAAAGCTTGTCTTGTCTTATACGGGATGCGATTAAAACCACCATATGGGAGGGAGCAGTTGAGCAAGTATGTTTTTGGGCAATTTTCTCAAGCGACTCACGGGGGCATTTCACACAGCCCCAGAGTTGCCAATCCCGAAAGAACCTCCCAAAGAGTCTGTTCCTAAAGAGCCTTTTTTAGCACCAGAGTTGCCGTCAACTGCTGAAAATACTGAAACACCATCTTTAGAATTGCCACCAACGGAAGATTCTCCTTTATCAACAGCTACTTTTAATACTGAGCCAATTTCACCAATTATCCTTGAGGAAAAAATCATGATTAACGTTTCGATGCTGCAAGATGAACTGCAAAACTTTGTTAGCGGCAGTTCTGATGTCCAAGGTGCGGCTTTGGTAAGTCCTGACGGCTTGGCTTTAGCTTCTGTACTGCCCGGAGGAATGGATGAAGAGCGGACGGCTGCAATGTCTGCATCTATGCTCTCATTGGGTGAACGTATTTGTCGCGAACTGGCTCGTGGTAGTGTCGATCGAATTGTGGTGGAAGGCGAGAAGGGCTATGGTGTGTTGGTCGGCTGTGGTGCTGATGCGGTTCTATTGGTTCTAGCTAATGCCACTGTTAAACAAGGCTTGTTGTTTTTGGAAATTAAACGAGCTGTAAGCAAAATTGCACCCCTACTGGCTTGAATAGTAGCAAATAAAAATCCTTACGGCGATTCTTGGATTGGGAATTTTTTCTCTTAACTTCTCATACCAGAAGTATTTAATTCTCAACAACATACGTCCAATACTGGCAGACTTTAGCGGCAATTACTGCTATAGAAGATGCCTGAAATGATACAGATGCATAGAGGTGACCTATTTGAATTTACTGAGTTCAAATAAACGATCCATAGTAAATACGTAATTTTTTTGAGATTAGGAGAACTGAATCATGGCTTTAGAACCACACGCTTTTATGTCCACCATGTCGAAGCGTATTGGCTTTACAGAAGAGGAAAAAGCACTATTAAAATCTCAGTCTGAGTGGGGGTTAAAAGTTGCTCCAGAAATGGCCGATCATTTTTACTCTTATTTAGGGCGAGATCCAGAAATGAACGGGATTTTAAACACAGGGGAAGAGCGGGTTCATCGTCTGCGTGAAACCTTTACTGAGTGGTTCCACGAGATGTTTACAGGTATGGATGAGTGGGGCAATGCTTATAGCGATCGCCGTTGGAAAATTGGTTTAGTTCACGTCCGTATCGGTATTGGACCCCAGCACGTAGTCCCAGCAATGGCGACAGTTGTAACTGAAGTCGGTAAGCGTCTGAAAATCGATGGTAAAGACGAAAACCTGAAAGAGGCTCTTGGTAAAATCTGCATGATTGACTTAGCTTTTATCGAGCAAGCTTACGTAGAAGTATCACAACAAGCCGTTCTCCAAGAAACAGGCTGGACAGAAGGACTATTCCGCCGATTAATAGCGACCGGCGCACGTTCTATGTAAGGGATTGGGAGTAAGGGTAGAAGAATTAATTCCTTTTACCTTTGCCAACTCTCCCCAACTCCTGACTATTTTTCATATTCTTCGTATGCTGCGACAATGCGCTGAACCAGAGGATGCCGGACTACATCTTTTTGGGAAAATTCACAAAAGGCAATGCCTTCAACACGTTTTAAAGCATGTAGAGCTACTCCCAGCCCTGATTGTTGATGAATAGGTAAATCTGTTTGGGTCATGTCACCTGTAATCACCATCCGAGAACGGAAGCCTAAACGAGTTAAAACCATTTTCATTTGGGCTGGTGTAGTATTTTGGGCTTCATCTACAATTACAAAAGCGTTGTTCAGGGTGCGTCCCCGCATATATGCCAATGGTGCCACTTCAATAACACCCCGTTCCATTAAATTTGGTACTTTTTCTGGATCGATAAATTCATTGATGGCGTCGTAGAGTGGACGGAGATAGGGATTAACTTTTTGCTGTAAGTCTCCAGGCAAAAATCCGAGTTTTTCTCCTGCTTCTACTGCCGGACGAGTTAAAATAATTTTTTCAAACTCGTTGGAAAGAAGGGCTTGCACGGCAACGACAACTGCAAGAAAAGTCTTCCCTGTGCCAGCAGGTCCGCTACAAAAAATCAAATCTTGTCTCCGCAGAGAATTGATATACTGTCGCTGGCGGAAAGTTTTGGCACGGACATCTTCACCCTTACGAGTCTTGGCAACAATATCCCTATGTAAGTCTTGTAGTTCCTCTTGTCGATGACTGTCAAGGGCTTGGACGCTGGTCGAAATATCGGTAATAGAAACGCTATTACCCTTAATCCAGAGATTTTCAAGCGATCGCACTAATTTAGTGGCTAAATCAATTTGGATCTCTGTACCAGAAATATGTAATTCCTGACCCCGCAATACCAAGTTAGCCCCTGTTTGCTGGGATATACTCTTGAGATTTTGTTCTCTATCTCCCGCCAAAGCGATCGCACTTTCGATATTCGGCAGCTGAATCGAAAAGGCACCTGCCATAGTAATTTTTTATTTGTGAGGAACGGTTACTAGCAAAGATTAATATCTTATTAGGTTACGACGAAAGCGCGATATCATTGGTTAAATCACGTTACAATGCATACCTATTTTTCTATAAATACACATTTATAATCCGCTTCTTTGTGGGGGTTTAATACCCCGACTTATTTAGGTCGCTCGTTTTGAGTTGGGGTGCTGTATCCACATATATAGACCTGCTCCTTCTTCCTTCTTCAATAAAAAACATAGAGACACAAAGTAATCGCGCCTCTACTTGGATGTTCTTTAATTTACAAAGGCGAACTAAACATTGAGCCACTCTCTGCTTTTTGCGAACCTCCTAGTCTTGAAAACCCTACACATGGGCAACATGGGAGTTCGTGACCTGCCGATACTATTTTTCTTTTCAAGATGCGCTTTGTTTCTTGACTGTAGAGACCGTACAGTACTGTCTCTACAGAGTTTATAGCCATTACGGAATATATTTATTAAGCGCAGTCTTACACAGAATTGGTATTACAGATATCGCATACGGTATTGCGATCAATAATTGCGGGAACGTGGCTTAATAATCGGTCGCGAATCAATCGGTCGCAAATCATCTTCACGTCTTTCTCTAGATTTTGGTGGCGGTAATCGCTCTCCATCTTCTTCTTCAAAAGACATCCCATCCCGGCCTTGAGCAGAACTGCCATAGATATCCAAATATACAGATTCTTTGGCAGATAAGGCAGCTGCGGCAATTACGGTACGAATCGCTTGGATATTGCGTCCCCCGCGACCAAACACTTTACCTTTATCGGCACTGTCAAAGGCTATACGAATCCAAACCCTTTGGAGGGCAGGAGAAACTTCACAATCAACGCTCAAAGATTCGGGAGATTCTAAAAACGGCTGTATCAAAAACTGCACCAGTCGAACGTAATCCGGACTGGCTGTTGATTTTATTCCCACCTTATGATGCGGCTGTTGCACTGGCCTGTTCAAGAATATTGGCTTTTACGAGGAGACGACGCACGGTGTCTGTAGGTTGAGCGCCTTGCTGTAGTCGCTTGGTGATGCCCTCAACGTTCAGTTTCACTTCATCGGTTCTGGGGTTGTAGAATCCCAGTTCTTCTAATGGACGACCATCACGGCGAGTGAGGCTGTTGATCGCGATAATCCGGTAGCTTGCTTCTCGCTTTTTACCAAATCGCTTTAAACGCAGTTTAATCATAGAAAACAAAACTCTCGATAGGTGGAAAACTCAGTCACCAAGTGTGCTGAGAGTAAAGCCAACCTGCAGTTTTAACTGCTGTGACTCTAAATTTACTCCGGGTCTTTTTGCTCGGGAACCCAGAAACCTGAGAAGCGCGAAAGCTGTTAGTGTTAGCTTGCCCCTAAGACGCACCATCAGGAACGACAAGTGTTTAGAACTATGTCGATGCTGAAATGCCTATTCTAGCACTTATTTGTTGGTTGGAGCGTTGTTAGTTGTTGGTTGGTTGTTTGTTAGCCACTGTCCACTAACCAATAACCAATAACTAAAGAGTCCCAAAACCTTTTTTCTTTTTGTCCTTCTTTGGTTTCTTGGCTGTTGCAGCGCCACTTTGACCGCGCCATCCAGGAGCCTGCCGATTACCGCCTAAACTCGGGTTACCGCCACCACCAAACATTCCTCCTGGCATCCCAGGAATACCACCGCCTTGCCCCATTTGCTGCATCATACCGCGCATTCTTTGGAAGTCACTTACTAGCTTGCTAACATCGGGTTCTTTGTAGCCAGAACCCTTGGCAATTCTTTTGCGTCGATTAGGAGAACTTGCCAACAGATCGGGGTCGCGCCTTTCTTGAGGTGTCATTGAGTTAATCATTGCCTCACAGCGCTTGAGTTGGGTTTCTCCCTGCTTGAGTTGATCGTCTGAGAGTTTGTTCATCCCTGGAATCAACTTCATGATACCGCCGAGGGAACCCATGTTTTTCAGCAGGCGCAGTTGTTTGAGAAAGTCGGTAAAGTCAAACTTTGCCGTCAGGATTTTCTCCTGCATTTTCTCGGCGTCTGCGAGGTCAATTTCATCTTGAGCTTTTTCTACTAAGGTTAAGACATCGCCCATACCCAGAATTCGCGACGCCATGCGGTCTGGATAAAACGGCTGCAATGCCTCAACTTTTTCACCCACACCGATAAATTTAATCGGTTGACCGGAAATGCGCCGTACTGACAGGGCCGCACCACCTCGGCTATCACCATCCATTTTGGTGAGGATGGCACCAGTAATTCCAATCTGGTCGTGGAAGGTGCGTGTCAGAGTTGCTGCTTCTTGACCTGTCATCGCGTCTACCACCAAAAGGGTTTCGTGGGGCTTGACGGTTTCTTTGATGCGAGCTAACTCCGCCATCATGTCTTCATCGATTTGCAGCCGACCCGCAGTATCAATTATTACGGTATCAAAGCCTTCTGACCGGGCACGCTCGACTCCCAGCCGCGCAATCTCCACTGGGTTAGCATCACTACCCATGTCAAACACTGGTACGTCAATTTGCTTACCCAGGGTGATTAACTGGTCAATAGCTGCGGGGCGATATACGTCTGTCGCCACTAGCATACATTTACGCTCTAATTTGCGTAGATGTAAGGCTAACTTGGCGGTAGCAGTGGTTTTACCTGTACCCTGCAACCCAGCCATGAGAACAATGGTGGGGGAAACGGACGCTTGTGCCAAGGGGACATTTTCCTCACCCATAACAAGAACCAGCTCATCATGAACAATTTTGATGAACTGTTGCTCAGGTCTTATGCCTGAAATTACCTCGGCTCCTTGTGCTTTGACTTCAACTTCACTAATAAAATCTTTGACTACCTGAAGATTGACATCTGCTTCCAACAAGGCGCGACGGACTTCCCGCAATGCGTCTTGAATGTTGGATTGTGAAATTTTATCCTGTCCCCGCAGTTTTTTCCAGGCGGATTCTAAACGGTCTGCTAGTGCATCAAACATAATTCAATTACAGATACTCAGCCAGCGGAGTTTTTACGCGCTATATCTAACAGCTTAGTCGTTTTCACTCCGACTGTACCGTCTCTATACCTAAGAGATTTAATCAGGGTAAGCGTCCAAGCTATATAAATTGTGGTTTATGAAAAGAAATGTCACAAAAAAAATCGTTGCGATCGCCAAAACAAGTAATCTACTCCCTTGAGCGCCCTTTGCAATACCTAAAACTCGAAAAAGTCTAATTCGGTAATTGTTTGACAAATTGCTTAAGTTGTAATGCTTACTCAGAGTATAAACTGATATAAAAAATTATAAAATTTCAATTTGCGTATTTTTGCTTACTCGCTTTCAATACCCTGCTTTGTTGCCCTGATACCGTTATAAATAAATTGCCTACATCTTAGTTTATCCAATCTTAAACCGGGCTATTGTATTAGGAGACATACATACCTAAAGGCACAATTTAGTTCAATATAATCATCTTTGTGCCGAAAGAGACATGACGGAAAGTAATGCGTTACTTGCAACTAACGATTAATCAAAAGAATAATGCTTTTTCACGTCGCTTTTTATTTCCCACGTACAAGACATTCCACCGGGAAAAGTGACTAAATCTCCTTTACCCATTTGCACACTCGTTCCACCATTCGGTGTTACGATAACATCCCCCTCTAAAAAATAACAAGTTTCTTGAGTATCATAAGTCCACGGAAATTTTGAGACTTCTTTTTGCCAAATACCCCATTTGTCAACTCCCAATTGCTTGAGGTATTCTTGGTTTGGTTGATGCTCAATTTTTATTTCCATGCTGCGTCTGCTCTACTTGTTCTTAGCAATAAGAAGTGATGTCTTCTCCACACCGATCTACTAAATAGCACAAGGCGCGAAAACGCAAGCCGACAAATTGATCGTAAAGCGGATTCAGCTTGCACATCGGGGGAATGTGACCTATTTTGCGACCAAACAGCATGATATCACGCTCAAAGGGACATTGCGCAGGAATTAGTTTGGCGATAAGTTTAGCTAATTTAGGATTGTGAATATCTAATGTATCTAATCGTTCGCGTAATGGTTGCAGTAAGTCAAATTTCGGTTTGTTGAGTTGCTTTTTGCTTATTTCATTTCCCTCTGCTACAGGACTAATAAAAGCAGACAAGATGATATTGCGTTCGCTTTTGTTGATTGTATTCATTGTCTAGCCCTCGCCTTGATAAATCAATTGTTTTTTATTTTGGAAATTCGTTTTCGCAATTCAATTTTAATTATTGCAAAACAAATTCCTGTAAGCTCTACGCAAGGCATTTACTTTTAATATTGTTGTAAATGCTCTTCATAATTGCCATTTAAGCTTACGGCTTGATACAAAACTGTCCCGTTAAATACAAAATAACAAATAAAACATAAAATTAGTTGATTGAAACTTAGTGATTTTGAATATGAGAGATATTAATCTTATATTTTTAATTAAAATACATCTTTTCAAAACTCAAAAGTACTTTCAGATGCATTTTTTTCGAGTATAGAACAGCTTTGCTACTCCCGTAGCTTTATTCCACAAGTCTGATTATGTAAGAATAATCGCTTTTGGACGATTCGCTATCTTGTAAAATATTATTAATGTTACATAACTTCATAAATAAGAATATTTAATAACTAAGGCAATATATTTTGAGAAGAATAAGCTATTGTAGTGCCAAAAAAAAATTTGGGATAACCTAAATTAATTTGGTTACAATTTGTGCATTCCGCAAATTAAAAGCAGCCAAGTTAGGACAACAATCCAATGGATGTTCGCGATCGCCCAAAAACGCGCTTTGGTTAATGTCAGGAAAGTTGGCGGTAATCAGGTCTTAGAGAAACCTTTTGGCATTTAACTGAAATTCTGCTTATGGATTGGTTACTAGATTCTCCACATCACTAACTGAATAAGGCAACGCAGCTGTTAAAACTTCGCTTGCCTCATTAGTCACTAAAACATCATTTTCAATGCGGATACCACGCACATCGGCAAATTCAGATAAACGCTCCCAATTAACAGTTTTTTCGTATTTTGACCGAAAATTTGGATCGTTCAAAATTGCTGGGACTTGATAAAATCCTGGTTCAATTGTTACCAACATCCCTGGTTGTAAAGGACGATTTAAACGCAGGTAACCCAAACCAAAGCGATCGCTTCTCAATCTTCCTTGCTCGTAGCCAGCTAAATCTCCCAAATCTTCCATATCATGCACATCCAAACCCAACAAATGTCCGATACCGTGAGGGAAAAATAGGGCGTGAGCATCCATTTCTACCAAATCTTCAGCTTTACCCCGCAAAATCCCTAAATTCGCTAAACCTTCGGCGATCGCCGTGCAAGCCAACAGATGGATATCTCGATACTCCACACCAGGGCGAATTTTGGCAATACTTGCATCATGAGCCGCTAATACAACTTCGTAAATATCTCTTTGGGTAGATGAAAATTTTCCAGATACAGCCCAAGTTCTAGTAACATCACCAGCCCAGCCCATCTCAGTTTCTGCACCGACATCTGCAAGTAGCAAGTCACCCGGTTGTATTGGGTGGTGATATTTGTCGTTGTGCAGAACTTCGCCGTGAACGGTGACAATACTGCTGTAAGAAGTTGTCATGTTGTGAGCGATAATAACTGCTTCCATCGCCGCCCGAACTTCTGCTTCAATTTTCGCGGATTTTGTCACCCTCATCCCAGCTTTATGAGCTTTCACGGTGACGGCCGCAGCTTTGCGTAACTCGGCGATCGCTGCATCATCATGGATGAGACGGAGGTTGACAATCGCATTGGCTAACTCTAAATCAATTCCTGCGAGTGGTTGTTGCGGTAAAAGCCATCGATTCAACAACTGCGTCTGTTGCGTCCAAGTGCCGGCATCTTGAGAGGGAATTGTTGCCACACTTTCGAGCCATGATTCTAATTCTGCCATTGGATAAGCAGCATCAGCCCCAATTTGCCCTGCAATTTCCTCTCGTGTGGGCATTTCTCCATGCCAAAGAGCGCTGCTAGGTTTGGCATCGTCTATGAATAGCTGTAGTTTGCCTGTATCAAGACGAATTGCAGCGTTTGATAAAGGTAATCCGGCAAAGTAGAGGAAGTGACTGCTAGCACGTAAGGGAAAGACATTTGCTGGAAAGTTGCGCGGACTGGTTTGTCCTGACCAGATAATTGCGGGAAAATTTATTAGGTTTGCTAATCTTTGCCGTCTCTGGCGGAGGGTATCAATTAAAGATAAAGTGGGACGAAACATAAATAGGATAAAGTGTGAAAAATTTCTACTTTTAATCTATCGGAGATACAATAACTATTTCTAAGGTACTGCAAGTTGATCGGTTGAGAGTGTAGTCTTACAGGTGCGCCTAACATAACCTACGCAATTTGTTTTTTATTGTATATTTGTCAAAATATTTGAAAAAATGTCTACTAAGCAAAAATCAAAGGGTAGCAATTCGACATCCAGTGATTGGTCAATTGAGCAATTACCCGGATTGAGCCAAGAGGAAATATCCCAATTACAAAACGGTGGGATTACGACGACAAAAGCGTTATTGCAACAAGGCAATACTTTACAGTCAAGACTGGCACTAGCAAATAAGTTACAAGTTAATATTAAGTATCTAAATAAATGGATTGCTTTGGCAGATTTAGCTCGTATTCCTAGTGTCGGCTGCGAATATTGCGGTTTATTGCTGCATTCGGGTGTTGCTTCTGTCGCACAGTTAACTCAAACTCCCATCCATCGATTGCACCAACAAATTTTACGCTTGCAGGTAGCGACAATGCAGCGACGCGATCTATGCCCTTCGATTGAATTAGTTCAGCAGTGGAGCTTGCAAGCAAGAATGATGGGAGTTAGTGGTTAGGAGTTAGGAGTTAGGAGTTAGGAGTTAAGAGTTAAGAGTTAGGAATGTTTAGAATTAGTGTCATTCTTCGCATTTTAAAGTTTTGAAGTTTTAATTAAATATATGAAGTTTTAAATATATTTTTAATAACTCATAATTCCTAACTCCTAACTCCTCACTCTTTCACTCCTTGACTAAGACTCCATTCAAAAAGATATCCGCAAGCCCTTCTGCCATCTGCTGCATTTCTGTGGGGGAAGCGTCGGGTTGCATAATGGTGGTGTGAGAAAATCCGGCGATCGCAAACATTCCAAGGAAGACAGTCGCTACTAATTTCGCATCCATCTGGCGATAGATTCCTCTATCCATTGCCGTTTGAAAAAAGGCTTCTGCGACATCTGTCATTTTGCCAACAACTTCTAATTGGATGCGATCGCGCAAGTCTGGATGAAATTGCACCTCCATAAAGCAAACTCGCATCATCTCGGCATTTTTCTGCATATTCCACATCCGGCGGCGCATCACCTGTGCGACGGCTTTGTAGCTGCCCATTTCACTCAATTCTGTGAGCAGGTCTGTAAGAATTTCTACCCATCCTTCAGTAGCCACTTCTACTAAAATTGCCTTTTTATTGGAAAAATGCCGAAAGAGGGTACCTTCTGCAACGCCGGCTTTTTGTGCCAAATCGCGGGTGGTTGTGCCATCGAATCCTTGAGAGGCAAACAAGCCACGTGCTGCGTGTAAAATGCGATCGCGGGTTTGGGCCTCTGAGGGCGGGAGAGAACTAAAAACTCGCATAAAATTTATATTTGGGATATTAAAGGACAGTAGCTGTAGCGTCATTGTCTAACGCCAAGTACAAAAATCACAATATCCTTAACACAAGATTAAGAAGGAAGTCCGTTTTGAGTTGGGGTTCTGTATCCCCATCTAAAAACTTCCTTCCTTCTTCCTTCTTCCTTCTTCCTTCTTCCTTCATTCAACTCATGAATCAGCTCAGTTATTTATACCAAGCTAAAGTCAAAAAACAAATAAGCCGGCTTTTCGTCAGTTTATGCCTCACAGGATTACTCTGTTGGGGATTGTTCCCAGGAGTTGCTTTTGCTCAAGCTCCTACTGCACCTCCTCCTTTGATGTCGCAGCCGACTACCCAAACTTCAATCCAACCGTATCTGGATAAAGTAATTAAGCAGTTGACTGAGTTCCGTCTTGACAATGGTCTAAAGTTCATTGTTTTAGAACGTCATCAAGCTCCCGTAGTTTCTTTTCTTACCTACGCCGATGTGGGTGGGGTTGATGAAGAAAAGGGAAAGACTGGAGTAGCGCACTTCCTAGAGCATTTGGCATTTAAGGGGACAACGCGCATTGGTACAAAAGATTACAAAAAAGAAAAGCCGCTATTAGATCGGCTGGATGTGCTGGCTAGACAAATTAAAACAGCTACGGACGCTGGGAAAAAAGATGAAGTTGCTAGACTAGAAGCCCAGTTTAAGAAGTTGGAACTTGAAGCGGCTAAGATTGCCAACCAAAATGAGTTGGGGCAAATTGTCGAACAATCGGGAGGTGTGGGTTTAAACGCCAATACTTCCACAGAAGCTACTCGTTATTTCTACAGCTTTCCTGCGAATAAGTTGGAACTGTGGATGTCCCTGGAGTCAGAGAGATTTCTCGACCCGATAATTCGTCGCGAGTTTTATAAAGAGAAAGAAGTTATTTTGGAGGAGCGACGGTTGCGGGTGGAAAACTCTCCGATTGGACAGATGGTGGAGAAGTTTATCGATACTGCGTATACAGTACATCCCTACAAGCGCCCAGTGATTGGTTATGACGAAGATATCCGTAACTTGACACCAGATGATGTACAAAAGTTTTTCGATACCTATTATGTTCCTACCAATTTAACGATTGCGGTTGTGGGTGATGTTAACCCCGCACAGGTGAAACAACTGGCACAAGTATATTTTGGGAGGTATAAATCTAGAGCCAAAACACAGGTGCAAATTCCTGTGGAACCTCCGCAAACGCAAACGCGAGAAGTCACTTTGCAGCTACCTTCTCAACCTTGGTATTTAGAAGGTTATCATCGTCCGGCGATGACCGATTCAAATAATGCAACTTATGACATTATCGGCAGATTGCTAAGTGATGGGCGGACACCGAGGTTGTATAAATCTTTAGTGGAGAAGCAACGTTTGGCACTAAGCGCTCAGGGTTTCAGTGGATTTCCTGGGGATAAGTACCCAAACTTGATGTTATTTTATGCTCTGACTGCTCCCGGTCATACGGTGGATGAAGTCGCGGTGGCTTTGCGAAAAGAAATTGATTCTTTGAAAAATCAGCCTGTTTCGGCGGTGGAATTGCAGCGAGTCAAAACTCAGGCGAGGGCAGAGTTATTGCGATCGCTTGATTCTAATATGGGCATGGCGCAGCAGTTGTTGGAATATGAGGTGAAAACTGGTTCCTGGCGGAATTTGTTTAAACAGTTGGAATTAATTGCGGCAGTCAAACCGGAGGATATTCAGCGGGTGGCGGCTGGGACTTTTACCGCACAAAATCGCACGATTGGCAAGCTATTGTCGAAGCAATAATGAAGCCCCCTGCCCCCAATTCAAAGGGGAGAATAAAATTCAAAATCCCCCAAGTTTGGGGGACTTAGAGGGCTTATTTTCCCCCTCAAAATTAATGAATTTTACTAGGGACTGAGGTCGCTGAGTAAACAGAGATGGGGAAATGAGGGAAAACGAATTAATCTTACCTTTCCTTCAACTAACCACCAACAACTAACAACTAACCAATTACAAATTACAAATGATAATCCAAAATCCTAAATCTAAAATCCAAAATTGGAATCGGTTGGTTTATGGGTTGCTTCTGAGTGTCGCGTTTTTGCTTGTAACTTTTAACTTTTCTTCGGCAGCGACGGCGACGGCTAAACATTATACTGAGTTGCGGTTTGGGCCGCTTCCTGAGGTGAAGATACCAAAGTATGAACGATTGACGTTGAAGAATGGCATGGTTGTCTATTTGATGGAAAACCACGATCTACCATTAGTTAATGGTACTGCCTTAATTCGTACAGGCGATCGCTTGGAACCAGGAGATAAAATTGGGTTGGCGGAGTTGATGGGTAGTGTGATGCGAACTGGTGGTACCGCAAAGCATACGCCAGATCAACTTAATGATATGTTGGAACAAAGGGCGGCTTCGGTAGAAACTGGTATTGGCGAGACTTCTGGTAGTGCTAGTTTTGAGTCGCTGAGTGAAGATTTAGAAACTGTGTTTGGGCTGTTTGCTGAGGTATTGCGAGAGCCGATTTTTGCTCCAGAAAAGTTAGACTTGGCGAAGACGCAGCAACGTGGTGCAATTTCCCGACGCAATGACAATCCAGATGAGATTGCTTCTCGGGAATTTAAAAAGTTAATTTATGGCAAGGATAGCCCCTATGCCCGCACAATCGAGTATGCGACGCTCGATAAGATTACTCGCGATGATTTGAGTCGGTTTTACCAGCAATATTACTATCCCAATAATCTCATTTTGGGAATTGTGGGCGATTTTAACTCCCAAAAAATGCGATCGCTTATTCAAGCTAAATTCGGCGACTGGCAACCAAACCCTCAAAAGGCTCTGCCTCAGCTACCAACTGTAACACCAGCCAATACAGGTGGTGTGTTTTTTGTCAACCAGCCGCAATTAACTCAGAGTAATATTATGATTGGGCATCTGGGAGGACAGTTCAACAATCCCGACTATGCAGCGTTGGATGTGTTGAATAATGTCTTAAATGGTTTTGGCGGACGCTTGTTTAATGAAGTGCGATCGCGTCAAGGTATAGCTTACTCTGTATACGGTTACTGGAGTCCTCGCTATGACTATCCAGGAATGTTTATGGCAGGGGGACAAACGCGATCGGATGCAACGGTACAATTTGTCAAGGCGATTCAATCTGAAATCAAGCGCATTCAAACTCAAAGAGTAACTCCCAAGGAACTGGCTTTTGCGAAGGAGTCTACACTAAACTCGTTTGTTTTCAATTTTCAAGACCCCGAACAAACATTATCACGCCTAATGCGTTACGAATATTATGGCTATCCGGCTGATTTTCTATTCCGCTATCAAAAAGCCGTTGCAGCAACTAAAGAAGCTGATGTGCAAAGGGTCGCCAAGCAATATCTGAAACCTGACAATATTGTAACCTTGGTGGTGGGAAATCAAGCCGCTATTCAACCGCCACTTACGCAACTAGCAAAACAGGTGACACCTATTGATGTGACAATTCCATCTGCGAAAACAACACCACAAGCGACGAAATAAACTATTTTAGAAATCCGACTTCTTTAAAAAGTCGGATTTCACCAACACTAAGAGTTTTAATTACTGAGAGTTATTAGAGTTTTTGCTTCATTGCCAAAATTTTAAGAGCAAGCAACCGTCGTATAAACCTTGATATCAACATTTAGTTTTTTACGAAGGACATTGAAAACTGCAGTCAAATTATCCATCGTAGGGTTACCTTTTGCAGATAACATCCGGTGGAGACTCTTGCTTGGTTTAGAAGTTTCATTCGCAAGCTCTTCAAAACCTACTGTTGCATTTACAAGTTCTCTCAATATAAGTCTTGCAGTCTCTGGCTCACCGTTTAGGAAGAGGCCAACAGCTTCATCAAGCAGAGCTTTTGCGAATTCAGGATCTTCTTGGACTCGTGCATTAACTGTTTCTTTAAAGTCTCTAGTAAGTGCCATAAAAACTACCTCTTCTTTCTCTTTTTCTTGTCAGATTCTTTTTCTTCACTGGCTTCTTTCTTTCGCTTTTTATACTCTTCGTACAATTCCTTCGCACAATCAATATCAGATTGCTGATTTTTCTTTGTCCCACCACCAAATAAGACTATAAGTTCCTTACCTTCCTGAGCGAGATAAATGCGATATCCTGATCCCCAATCGATCCTATACTCACCGATTCCATCGAACCATTTTACATTTGATGTATTACCTAACTCCAGACGAGACTTAGCAACTGTCACCTTTGCCGCAGCTAAAGCATCTAGGCTATTGAACCAATCTTGGTAAGGGTAAGGGCTTAGGTTAGAACCAGGGCTATTTCATTCTCTTAAAAACCAAACAAGCCCACCCTACGGGAAGCTAGCAACATCCCCTAACCCCTTCTCCCAACGTGGGATTCGTGGAATTGGAGTCTTACTCCTCTCTCCCAAGCTTGGGAGAGGGGCTGGGGGTGAGGGCTTTTCGAGAATGAAACAGCCCTGGGTTAGGACGCAGATGAAAAAGGCTTTCGCTTTCTTGTTTATTATCTTTAACCACAATTTAATCTACAGAGAAATGGTGGTAATAGTTTAATTCTGTATGAAGATGCACATAATCAAGACCCCCCTGTAGTCCCCCCTTGGCAAGGGGGGACGGCGTAGCCGGGGGGTAATATATGCAGCTTCACAAAGAAACGGTATAAGTATTAATTTATTCTTAAGAATCTAATTTACTATTCAGTTGGTATGTTAATAAAAAACAGAATATTTATTTTTCTAGTTTCCAATCTTAGGCTAAGAATGCAGTCACCGAGATTTTAATTTGGTGTAATCAAACTCCTTCATAAACAGACGAGTCAAGGCTTTACCACTAAAGATGCTCGAAATAATATATTTTTTTAAATTTTGCTTTAATTGACTCTAAGTCAGCAATCTCAATGTATTAGTAACAGGGATCATCAAGATTGCAAGCGGTGGTGAGCTATCAAAGTTCATTTATATATCTAAAGCTGGATGATTATCTAGTCTAAAGATTTACATAATATAAATATATCGATGATTTTTTTAGGCTAAAATAATGTTTAGTATTAAGTTTTGCGTAAAAAAATTAATCTTTACTTAATTTTGTTATCAAAAATTGATTACTTAATTTGATTTGCAGTTTTGATAAACAAGAAAAGATAATATTTAGGAGTTTAAAATGCAGATACTACAAAAAGTTCGCTGCCCAAATTGTGGTAGCGAAGGTGAAAGATATTATATTTCTGAAAGCCAATTAACTAGGACGCAATGTCCAGTGTGTGATTATTTGATGATAAGTTGTACTCGGACTGGCAGAGTCGTTGAGGCTTATGCACCCGGTATTCTTGCAAGAAAGTAATTTAATTTCATTCCCCTGCCCCCAATTATGTTCGAGAAGAAAATTCAAAGTCCCCCAGAATTGGGGAGTCACTGCGTTTCTTGGCTCTGCCGACTTGTAGCATGTGGCGTGGATTTAGGGGGATACTAACTCCTTCTAAGTTGTCCGCAAGCTGCGTCTGCCTCTAAACCACGGGAATAGCGAACACTGACAGCAGTTTGTTGTTGCTTGAGAATATTGAAAAAGGCATTGATCCGATCGCTATTTGGACGTTTGTAGTCTACTTCGCTGATGGGATTGTAAGGTATTAAATTTACATGGCTTTGAAATCCCCGCAGGCGTTGCGAGAGTTCTAATGCGTGTTCTGGCAAGTCATTCACACCAGCGAGTAACACGTACTCAAAGCTTACACGGCGTCCCGTAATTTCCACATATTCCCGGCATTCTGTTAGCAAATCCTCGAGAGGATAGCTGCGAGCGCTAGGGATGAGTTTTTCGCGCAGTGTTTGGTTGGGAGCGTGAAGACTGACTGCAAGGGTAACTTGCAACTGGTGTTCAGCGAGTTCGCGGATGCGATCGCGTATTCCGACAGTCGAAACGGTAAGCGATCGCTGTCCGATACCCACGTCTTTATTTAAAGATTTAACTGCCGAGAGGACATTCGCAGTATTCAACAACGGTTCCCCCATACCCATGAAGACGACATTACTCACCCGTTGCTGAAAATCTTCCTGAACTGTCAACACCTGATCGACAATTTCACTACGGGTCAAATTACGCTTGTAACCTCCCTTGCCAGTAGCGCAGAAATCACAAGCCATCGGACAACCAACCTGAGTTGAGACGCAAACTGTGAGCCGATCCAGGGATTTTTCATTATCAACTTTCCTGATTTCCCTATTGCCCCATCTTTCCCTTGCCCCATCTCTAGGAAAAGTCGGAATACCAACAGCTTCAATAATTTCCCCATCATCAAGTTGCAAAAGATACTTCACAGTATCATCAGGTGCAACGGAACGGTGATGTATAGTTGAACGTCCGATGGGGATATTTGCAAGTGACCCTCGCCATTGTTTGGAGAAGACAGAGATATCACAAAGCGATCGCACTCCCTGTTGATAGATAAAGGAGTGCAGTTGTTTACCCCTGTAAGCGGGTTGTCCCTGCTGCACCACCCAAGCAGTCAACTCCTCCAAAGAAGCGCCTAACAACGGTGGAATAGAGATATTTGGGAGAAGAGGAGTAGTGATGGGAGAAAGTGCAGACAGAGACATAACGATTTTTGAACCATGAATTTTGGATTTTGGATTTAATTCAGGGTCAAGCCCTTGTTGCTAGCAACTATTACCAAATTCCCGTGTTTCTTTATGTTAGGCGATCACGCTTCATTTGTGACTCTTGCTTCTATTCTAAAAATTAACCAAACGTTGTCCCATTCCAACCCCACATCGCACCTTTAGCATCGGCAAACTCAATATAAAGACGATTTTTTGGTACACCGAGGGCTTGGCTAATTTCTTCAGAAAATTCTTGACTCATTGCTTGGGTTTGCTCTGGCTTCATTGTACCAACGCTTTTAATCTCAATGTAACAAGTCGGCTCAGTATTACCAGCAAAAGTCATCGGTATATCTGGTTCAAAAGCGGTCATCACATAAGATTCTGGTTTTCCAGTATGCTTGGCTAATTTCGCTGATAAACTCTTGAGCATCGCTTCGATATCAGCTTTTGCAGGTGCAGACACAGAAGTTTGAACTTTAATTAAAGGCATAATTCGATTTTTGTTTTTTGATTTTGCGGAAAGTCTTGCTTAGTCATCTTGGTGTTCATATATACTCATCCTCGACGCAGACGAACGGAGATATTTATCCTTTTCCTACTCTCGCCCCTCCTAACTCCCAACTCCTAACTCCCAACTCCCAACTCCTAACTCCTAACTCCTAACTCCTAACTCTTAACCACTAACCACTAACAACTAACAACTAACCACTAACTCCCCTAAAAATATGCTTGTGTTCGGGATGATATAAACGCGATCGCCCAATTACTTGAGAAAGTGCGGGACTGACTATATAAAGTGTAGTGCGAGTCAAGTTTTCTCTATGAGTACATTTTGCCATTTCGGGAAGCGGGACGACCAAAATTTTTTCATCTTTCCAGCCGACACGGAAGCAAATTGCGACTAAAGTAACCGCTGGATAATGTTCTAACAATCTGGCTTGAGCATTTTCCACATGACGCGCACTCAGATACAGACAGAGACTCGCTTGATGTGCTGCAAGGGCAGCTAATTCTTCTCGTTTCGGTACTTCAGTGTTTCCACTAATGCGTGATAGTATAATTGTTTGAACTATACCTGGAATAGTAAGTTCAATTTTCAATTTGGCGGCTGCGGCTTGGAAAGCGCTGATACCTGGTATGACCTCAAAAGGAATTTCCGCCTCTGCCAAAAGACTCATTTGCTCGTGGATGGCGCTGTAGAGACTGGGATCGCCAGAATGAAGACGAACGACAGATTTATGCGATCGCACTCGTTCTACCATGATGGGCAAAATCTCTTCTAAAGTCTTGTTGGCTGTGGGGATAATTTCCGCGTCTTTTCGACAAAGATTTAGAATCTCTTCGGGTACTAAGGAATCGGCAAATAAAATGACATCGGCTCTAACCAGTAGTTTCTGGGCCTTAACCGTTAATAAATCTGGGTCACCGGGACCGGCCCCGACAATATACACAGCCGGAGCAAGCAAAGATAGTGTTTTATAGCTACTTTCAGCCTCAGTATATTCAGTCATGTATACCCAAAAGAAAATTCATCAAAAAAATTTTTTTCGCCATTTTCTCAGTAACTTTCCGGATTAACCCCCTATCTATGGAAGAGGTGATTGGTAGATGCACCCTGGTTAAGCCCTAGAGAAAACTCTGGGGCATTTTTTATTTTGGAGTTAGGAGTTAGGAGTTAGGAGTTAGGAGTTAATTCTCCCCCTTGTCCCCATCATCACCCCATCACCCCATCCCTCTATCCCCTTCATCATTGGTAATGGGAACCACATCTGGCAAAGAGCGGTTATATAAGTAAAGCCAAGCTAAACCCGCCAAACCCAAAAGAATTCCGGCTAAACTTACTACTTGCGCGATCCGCAGCGGACCAAACATTAAGCTATCAGTCCGAAAGCCTTCAATCCACAGTCTTCCTAAGCTATAAGTTGCTAAATAAGTCAGAAACAGCGTACCTACTTTTAATCTGGGCTTACCTTTTAAAGCCCGGAAAAATAACGTCATCAGCAAAGCGAACACCATCAGATTCCAGACAGATTCGTACAAGAATGTAGGATGGAAATATTCGTTAGTTGCAAACTCCAGGGGACGTCGTTCAGGCGGAATAAACAGCTTCCACGGTAAACTGGTAGGACGACCAAAAGCTTCTGAGTTAAAGAAATTGCCCCAGCGCCCGATCGCCTGACCTAAAATCAGGGATGGAGTAACTAAATCTGCTAGTTGCCAAAAAGAAATTTGTTTGAGTTTGGCAAAAATTAATGCAGCGATCGTACCACCAATAATCGCTCCATGAATGGCAATACCTCCTTGCCAAATCTTAATGATGCGATCGGGGTGTTCAGCATATTCTGACCACTCAAATAAAACGTAATATAGTCGGGCTACAGGAATTGCACCAATTACTAGCCAAATTGATAAATCGCTGAGTAACTCTGGATTAACATTACGACGCTTCGCCAAGTATTGTGAAAGGCTAACACCAATTAATACCGCCGAGGCGATTAACAAGCCATACCAGCGGATAGTTATTGGTCCAAGCTTAACCAAAATCGGTCCTGGAGAAGTGAATTGAAACGCTAAGGGTAAGATGGGAAGATCCAGTACCATGCTTTCATTACCTACAAAAGTTATGAGTTGAGCCTAAAAAGTTGTGCTGTGGGTCCAAAGTCACAGCATTGATTTTACGCTTGAAAGGTAAGCTGATGCATTAGATTCACTTCTTTGGTACTGTACGACTCTAAAGCCACAGCATTGATTTTATAGCGATTTACTTAGCGCCCCTAAGAAACATGGTTATATATAATTACCTACACAACGAGCGAGGCATCAGTAATTGTGATTGCTATTTATCCAGGTAGCTTTGACCCTATCACTTTAGGACACCTCGACATAATTACGCGCGGTAGTCGTCTATTTGAGCAAGTGATTGTCGCTGTAGTACGGAACCCGAACAAAACGCCACTGTTTACCGTACAACAACGGTTAGAGCAGATTCGCATATCTACAAAAAATTTACCCAACGTGCAAGCTGACGGCTTTGATGGTCTTACAGTCAATTATGCCCAAATCAAACAAGCCCAAGTCCTGTTGCGCGGTCTACGAGCGATTTCTGACTTTGAAGTAGAACTGCAGATGGCTCACACGAACAAAACCATCTCCACTCAAATAGAAACAGTTTTCTTAGCTACGTCAACTGAGTATAGTTTTTTAAGTAGTAGTGTGGTAAAAGAGATTGCAAGGTTTGGTGGTTCTGTCAATCATCTAGTTCCCCCACACGTCGCCCTTGATATATACCAATGCTACAATCACAACTCTCCAATGGCGAACCCAATCCAAACGGAAGCAAGCTTCTCCAACAAGATGCCAATGAATCAGTAGGCGTAGATATTCAGCAGGAACTCAACCGCCTAGAAGAGATGATTCTCGGTAGTCCGCGCATTCCGCTGACCCGCCGCACCCTTGTGGATGAAGAAAAGCTGCTGGATCAACTTGATTTTGTCAGGCTATCTTTGCCAGAGGCTTTTGCTTTATCTGCAGAAATATTACAACAAAAGCAGGAAATTCTACTGGAGGCGGAAGAATACGGACAGCAAATTGTTGACGCAGCCCAAGCCAAAAGAGCGCAAATTTTGGATGAAGGCGATATCCTCAGGCAAGCACAGAGAGAAGCCGAACAATTGCGGCGACAAGTACAGCAAGAGTGTGAAGCAATGATGCAAGAAACCCTCGCCGAAATCGATCGCAAGCACCACGCAGCCCAGCAAGAGTTGGAGGAAATGCGGCAAACAGCGATCGCCCAAGCTCAAGAAATTGAAGATGGTGCTGATGCCTATGCTGATAGCGTCTTACAAAATATTGAGGATAATCTTGAAGATATGTTGCGCGTCATCCGTAACGGCAGGCAACAACTGCATCCAGATTCGCTCCCGGCTTCTAAGAAGAAGGGGAAATGACAAGATGGAGAGGCAAACAGAGGCGGGAAAAAACTATAATAATCTAGGTTTATTTGTCAATAACCCGTCTCGATTTTAACTCTCCTTTAAGTCTATTGCAATTCGTTAAATACCAACAAAGTGAGATAAATATGAATATATATTTCAATGTCACTGAACTGAATTTTACAAAATAATGATGATAGCTCAAGTGAATTTTGGAGTGAACACAGCTAGTATTTTAGGGATTATTTATTGTCTTTTGGCAATAACTTACCTAATTTTCCTAATATTTTGGCTAGTACAAAGGCAAACTAGGCTTGGCAATTCATTTCTAGCACTTTATATTATCCAAGCGATATTTATACCACTTTCATTATTATTGTGTGGGTTCATTTTGATTTTTCAAGGTTGGCGTTTAGATCCAATTCTTCAGTTTGAGCAATTGTTATTGTTTTTAATAATTATTTTCCTCAGCATCAAAGATATTTTTATTAATGCAGTTTACAGAAATCGGTAATGTGGATTAATATCGCATATTTTTCTTATAAAATAATAAAAATAAATAAGATTCCCGACAAATAAACGTGAAGTCGGGAATTTAAGTGTCCGCAATTTGAACACAACTCAGATTACTTTTGAGTTTTTAAGCATTCCTAAAATCTGTTAGATGACTACAAAGTATAGGTAAAATCTTTCACTAACATCCCAGGAACCATACTACCTCCAAGTTCGCGACTATCATAAGTTCCAACTTCGGGAATAAATTCTTGAAAATCAGTTAAATCGATGAGATTTTCTCCCCAAAAACGATAGAGACTATCATCGAAACGTAGATTTTCAATTGGGGCAACGATTTCACCATTTTCTACCCAAAAACAAGCATAACGAGTCATACCCGTAATTCTACCAGTCGGGCGATCGCTCCAATTTAAATAATGCAAATTAGATACATACAATCCGGTATCCAAACTCGCCAGAATTTGCTCAAATGTTAGATTCCCCGGATTCATCTCTGGTGTACGTAACGATTCCGAACCATTCGCACCGTTTGCAGCTTTCTTGTATTCCTTGGCTGTGCGAGAATTCACTAGTGTATTTAGCAACTTACCTTTTTCAATAACAGGCAATTGTGGTGCATTCATTTCTCCTAATTCATTAAATCGCGGTACCAATCCCCGCTGAAAGTTTTCTCGCAAATTAAATATTCCAGAAAGTTGTTTTTCTTGACGGGATAGTGAAGCTAAAGCACTATTCCCTTGTTGGATGTCAGCTTCACTCACACCTCCCCAAGAAAGCATCTGCAATAAATCAGCAACAGCAGCGGGAGCGAAATAAGTTTTATATTGTCCCCGTGGTAATTCTTTGGTCGGATGAGAAAGTAAGTTTAGTTGTTTTTTGGCTTCCTTAATTTTCGCAGCATAAGTTTTGGAATCCCAATCACTACCAGCAAAAGTGCCTTTAACAGCTTGTCCAGTGGGAATAAATATAGAGTAATCTAAGGTAAAAGTATCAGTAGCAAACCAGTGTTTTTGACCGCTAGAATCACCATAAGCTTTAATTACAACTCCTCCAGCATATATACCAGTAAAATCCAATTCTGCAACCGCTTCTAAAATTGTTGGTACTACTTCTTCTGCCGACAACAAATTTCCTGAATGTACTTCCCGACTGGAATTTAAACCTGATGGTAAAACTAGATAGGGATCTAAGGGTAATAAGTGAATCTCTTGCCGTAGTTCCTGCAAAGCCTTATATGCTAATTGCCAATCCACTTCCCAATTTCCAGTGAAAGGAAACTGCTGAAAGCAACTGCGCTGATTTTGCATCAGAGTTAGTTTAATTCCACCATCAGCAACACAACCTGTTTGTCGCACTTTTGCATGATTGAAGCGAGTAAATTGGCTGCGTTCGCTGCTAAGTCTGACAGTGAATTCTTCACCATCTTCTTTTTTAACTAATAGAGTTTCAATTAGTTTGTTGAAGCTGACTTCTAAAATAGATATTTCTTCGTTTTTCACAGACATTGCATTGAATCGGGTGTGAGGAGTGATGAGTTAGAAGTGATGAGTTAGGAGTGATGAGTTAGGAGTTGAAGAATATGTTTTGTTGAAAACTTAAGAGACTAAGTTAATAATTTTAAAGTACTAACCCCTAATACCAATTCTGTATGAAGATGCACATAATCAAGACCCCCCTGTAGTCCCCCCTTGGCAAGGGGGGACGGCGTAGCCGGGGGTTAATATATGCAGCTTCACAAAGAAACGGTATAACTCCTAACTCCTAACTCCTAACCCTAACTCAAAATTAAGTTCCGCCGCCGAAAACTTCGACGTTAGCGAATACACAAACAGGGGAACCATGTCCTACCCAAATGGCCTGATTGGGTTCACCTTTACCGCAGTAGGGAGTACCGTACATTTGCCAATTTGAAGCATCTCCGACTTTGGTTAAACTTTGCCAAAACTCTGGGGTCGTGGCTCGATAATTGGGATTGCGGAGGGTTTTGGTTAGTTTCCCCTTAGAAATTAATTTCGCATATTCGCAGCCAAACTGAAATTTATAGCGGCGATCGTCAATCGACCAGGAACGGTTCGATTCCATGAAAATACCATCTTCTATGCCAGAAATTATTTCATCAAATGTGGCGTTTCCTGGTTCCAAATTTAAATTTGCCATCCGGTCGATCGCTGGTCGATTCCACGAGCTAGCACGGGCGCAAGCAACCCCCGCTACACCGGCCCTGGCTTGGCTCTCCAGACTACCCAAACCGCGTTCGAGTACGCCTTCTTTAATTAAGTACTCCCGCGTTGCCACCGCGCCTGTATCATCAAATCCATAGCTGGCAAATTCACCTGACACGGTGGGGTCGAAGGTAATGTTCATCAAAGGAGAACCATATACCAACTTGCCAAAATCACTTTTGCTGACAAAGCTACCTCCGGCGTAGTTGCGCTCATCTCCCAAAATACGGTCGATTTCTAGGGGATGCCCGACGCTTTCATGAATTTGCAGCATCATTTGGTCTGGTGCTAATACTAAATTTGTGCGAGCGGTCGGGCATTCCTCTGCTGTCAACAATTCAACAGCTTGTTCGCCAATTTGTCTCACCCGATGCCATAAATCACCCTCTTTTAATAGTTCCAATCCGCCTTGGTAACAGTGGGCAGCCCAGCCATTATTAGTGCGTTGTTGGACAATTGCTCCATCTTGAGCGATCGCCCCGTAATGGGTACTTAAAAATAAAAATTTTTGATACACTTGCGAGCCATTGCTGCTAACAAACCAAGTTTCTCTGTCCTTGGTGCTGGCGCTGGCTATAGTTTGCACAATTTTGTCGCCAACTTTTAGGGTATGGCAAATGCGGACAAGCAATTCATTGATTTCCCCAGGACTGAGGGCATCAAATGGTTCCAGAAATGGAGAAATATATTCACCAACTACTTTCGGGCGCTCAGTGGCAGCATTGAAAGGATATATCCACCATTCGCTAGCTACCAGTGCCTGTTTATATGCTTGTTCGCCTGCCGATTGTAGAGCCGATAAATCTAAGGAATTGGTGGCGGCATAACCCAAACAGCCATTTACCAAAACTTCCAGCATCGCCCCAATGGTGGAGGATTTGCCGTTAGCTTGGGGTAAACCGTCACGTACATGACGGCTAGAAGTAGTTTCTTTGACCGCTCTAATGCCGATCCAATCAGCTGGAATATTCAGAGAAGCGATCGCTTTTGATAATTCAGTCCACATAAAAATTGGGGAGTTAGGAGTCAGAGGTAGGGGGAGTAAGGGGTAGGGAGAGTGAGAAAAAGATTAAAGGTGAAGGGGAAAGGGTAAAAAAATAATCCCTTTCCCCTTTTTTTGTTTTTCCATTCTCCCATTCCCTTAATTTCTGTGCCAGCGCGTTCCTTCGCGACTATCAATTAGAGTAATACCTTGATTGTGTAATTCGTTGCGAATGCGATCGCTTTCGGCAAAATTTCTAGTTTGACGTGCTTCTTGCCTTTGCTGCAATAACGCCTCTATTGAAGCATCGCTTAAATCACTGCTAGTCTCAGTTTTCGCTTCCAGCTTGGCTTCTAAACCCAAAATTCCCGCTAATCTTACCAGTGTTTGCCACTGTCGCTGCAATTCCAACGCGGATATTTCGGTTTTTCCTTCATGCACCAGGATCTTGCCCTCACGACCTAGTTCTTTTGCTAATTCAAACAAAATCACTAGCCCACCAGGAAAATTAAAGTCATGATTCACGGCTTCTTGGAAACGTTCAATAACTGCGGCATTTGTCTCATTACTATTAGAGATGTCAAAACCAAGCTTTCCACCGTACTGTTCCCCAAACAGTAAACCGTCTTTTAGGGTGTGCCAGCCGTTTGTGGCTGCTGCTAGAGCGCGATCGGTAAAATCAATTTGCGTCCGATATTGCGCCAGTAGCACAAACAAGCGCACCGCCATTGGGTCAACTCCTTTATCCAGCAAGTCGCGAATGGTGGTAAAATTACCCAAAGATTTGGACATCTTCTCCCCATCGACTGTCACCATGCCGTTATGCATCCAGTAATTCGCTAAGGGTTTCCCTGTCGCCGCTTCAGATTGAGCAATTTCATTTTCATGATGGGGAAAAACTAAGTCCTCTCCACCAGCGTGGATATCAATCGTATCACCTAGGCGATCTCGTACCATCGCCGAACATTCTATATGCCATCCCGGACGACCTTTACCCCAGGGTGACTCCCAAGCTGGCTCTCCCGGTCTTGCTGCTTTCCACAGAGCAAAATCAGATGGGTGCCTTTTCTTCTGATATTCTGGGTCTTCAATATTCACGCGATCGCTCGCACCCGCTTGCATATCTTCTTGTTTGCGTCGGGAGAGTTTGCCATATTCCGGAAACTGGCTCACAGCATAGTAAACATCGCCATCAGCAGGATAAGCAAAGCCTTTATTTTCCAACTCGTGAATTAGCCTAGTTATCCCATTCATGGTATGGGTCGCACGGGGATATTCATCAGCTTCTTTGATATTTAACCGCGCCATATCCTCAAAATATGCTTTGATAAAGCGATCGGCCACTGCTTCCATTGATGAACCTTCTTGCTTGGCTCGATTCAGAATCTTGTCATCAACATCAGTAAAATTCTGGACATACCGGACTTCGTAGCCGATAAAATCAAGATAGCGGCGTACCACATCCCAAACAATACAAGCGCGTGCATGACCCAAATGGCAGTAGTCATAGACCGTCACGCCGCAATAATACATCTTAACCTTTCCAGGTTCGACTGTTTCAAATGGTTCTTGGCGACGAGTGAGGGTATTGTAAAGTGTCAGGGTCATAACGAATTGAATGAAGGAAGAAGGAAGAAGGAAGAAGGAAGTTTATATATGTGGGGATTGGAACCCCAACTCAAAACGGGCTACCCTGAGAACGGTCGGGGTATTAAACCTGCAGCGAGCATAATCCAGATGAGCAATAATATAGTAAGGCCGCTGGGATGAAATACCAGCACCCCTATGCTAGTGTTTTATGCACTGTGTGCGCTACATTCCTAGTTTCTCAATTTTTTTGATAGCAGTCTTATGCAATCAACAGTTACTTCTGAGCAATCTCAAGCAATGGATGAGCCGAAGCAAGGCTTACCAGTAACAATTATTACTGGCTTCCTCGGTAGCGGCAAAACAACTTTACTTAATCATATCCTGAGCAATCAGCAAGGATTGAAAACCGCTGTTTTAGTCAATGAATTTGGCGAAATTGGCATCGATAACGAGTTAATTGTCTCCACTGGCGAAAACATGGTGGAACTGAGTAATGGTTGTATCTGCTGCACCATTAATAATGATTTGGTAGATGCCGTTTACAAAGTTTTAGAACGCCAAGAAAATATAGATTATCTAGTAGTCGAAACAACTGGACTAGCTGACCCGCTACCAGTGGCCCTAACATTTCTTGGCACCGAATTGCGCGATTTGACTCGGCTAGATTCAATTATTACCGTAGTTGATGCAGCCAATTACAGCTTAGATTTATTTAATTCGGAAGCTGCTTACAGTCAAATTGCCTATGGTGATGTAATTTTGCTGAACAAAGCGGATTTAGTTAATGAAACCGCTTTGAATGAGTTAGAGAAAAAAATTGCTGAGGTTAAGGAAGGAGCCAGAATTCTTCGCACAACAAATTCGCAAGTTCCACTAGCTTTAATTTTGAGCGTTGGTCTCTTTGAGTCTGGTCAGTATTTTGATAGTGTTGATGAGCATGACCACTCTGAATGCGGTCACGAGCATCATGAACATCATGAACATCATGAACATCATGAACATGACCACTCTGAATGTGGTCACGAGCATCATGACCATCATGAACATCACCATCATTCTGACCACTTAGAAAATGATGGGTTTACCTCAATATCATTCCAAAGCGATCGACCTTTTAATATCAGGAAATTTCAATATTTCTTAGATAACCAGCTACCTACTAGCGTCTTCCGGGCAAAGGGAATAATGTGGTTTGACGAAAGTCCAAAACGGCATATTTTCCACCTTTGTGGTAAGCGTTTCACAATGGATGATGATGAGTGGAAAGGTGAGCCAAAAAACCAAATTGTGCTGATTGGTCAAAATTTGGATAACGAAACATTGCTTGAACAATTGGACAAATGTATTTGTTTACCTTCTACTTCTCGTGGTAAAGGATTTGGAAAGTAAGAGTTAGGAGGAACGGAGTTATAGAGACGTGACATATTGCGTTTCTTATTGAGTTATGTAGCAATCCTATGTGATTTGTGGAAAACCGTGGTGTCCAGATCCCCGACTTTTTTTAAGAAGTCGGGGATCTAAATTCTCACACCACCATAGAACATTAGTTCTGACGGGAGTTAGAAACTAAAACTCCGCTCCTCCTAACTCCTAACTTATGAAATCATGCGAGTAGTTGTTCAAAGAGTTAAATCATCTCAAGTTACAGTAAACGGTGAAATTATTGGCAAAATCGGGCGGGGATTAAACTTACTTGTAGGTATTGCTGATACTGATACTGATGCTGAAATTGACTGGATGGTACGTAAGTGTTTGGAATTGCGGGTGTTTCCAGGTGATGAAGGGACGGAACGCTGGCAGAAATCTGTGCAAGAAATTAACGGCGAATTGCTAGTAATTAGTCAGTTTACCCTTTATGGTGATTGTCGCAAAGGTCGCCGTCCCTCCTTTGACCGTTCTGCTGCTCCCAAAATAGCGTCCGATTTATATAACAGCTTTATTGCGAAATTGCGTTCTTATGATTTGCTGGTAGAAACAGGTCAATTTGGTGCCATGATGCAAGTCTCGATTGAAAACGACGGTCCAGTGACTTTGGTGCTGGAAAGAGAAGCCTCTTAAGGGTTTATACTTATAAAATAAAATTAGCAGCACCTAGACTAGTTGGTTCTAAATAATGAGAGAATATTAAATTAACCATTACAAAAGTTTAAAATCGGTCATCATGGCTCAAATCCAGTTTTCTAGAGGTATCGACGAAGATGTTATTCCTGACGTGCGTTTAACGCGATCGCGGACTGGTGATAGTGGCACAGCAACATTTATTTTTGTGAATCCAAAAGCTTTGGCTCAAACCACCACCGAAGAAGTCACTGGGATGTATATGATTGACGAAGAGGGAGAAATCATCACTCGCGAAGTCAAGGCTAAATTTGTCAATGGGAAGCCAGAAGCTTTAGAAGTACTTCATTTAATGAAATCTACGGAAGAATGGGAGCGCTTTATGCGCTTTATGGAACGCTATGCTGAACAAAATGGTTTGGGGTTAGATAAATCATAAAGAGTTAGTGGTTAGTGGTTAGTTGTTAGTGGTTAGAACCAACAACTATCAACCAACAAATAACAAATAACACCTATCAATCAACAACTAACAACTAACAACTAACAACTATCAAAAATATCATGCAACCTCATCCTGACTCAGCAGAAATGACGGTAGCTTGTGCTGTAGTTACCGTCAGCGATACACGCACAACCGAAACAGACAAAAGCGGTCAGCTAATTCAGCAATTACTTAGCGATCGCCAACATATTGTAGCAGCCTACGCAATTCTCAAAGATGAACCAGCGCAGATTCTCCAGATGATGGGAACGCTGGGTAAAAGCTCAAATATAGATGCCGTGATTCTCAATGGTGGTACTGGCATTGCACCTAGAGATACTACTTATGATGCTATTGAGAAATTGTTGGAAAAGACTTTGCCTGGATTTGGCGAATTATTTCGTTTCTTAAGTTATCAAGAAATTGGTTCACGGGCGATCGCATCTCGTGCTGTTGCTGGTGTTTATCAAGGTAAGTTAATATTTTCTCTTCCTGGTTCTAGTAATGCTGTTACATTGGCGATGGAGAAATTGATTTTGCCGGAACTGGTTCATTTGATAGGACAGTTACAGATTGGCAAGGGATAAGCTTAAGCAGTTTTCATTTAACTTTCACATTTCAGCAAAATAATCTGTAATTTTAAGCACTAAGTTTAGATGTGCTGACTCTGAGTTAATATATATGTCAAAGGATAGTTTTTCGAGTGAGAATTGACTCTGCACTGGAATTAGAGTATATATAATTTTAGATAATTATTGATAAAGTCTCTCAAGTATGGGGTATTTATTAGATGCACCCTAATTGGAACCATCATATAGTAAACCTGTTAGGAAGCTAATAAAAATGTGCTTTTTTCAAAGTATAAGCGTGAGATAAAAATCCCAAAAAACAAACCTCCTCATTAAGAGGAGGTTGTTCAATTTTGCTCAAAAATATTGTCAAAAAATCAGAATTAACCGACAACCAAGCTGATAGCAGCCAACATTGCACCAATGATATAAAACACGGCAACCACTTGCAATTCTGACCAACCGGAAAGTTCCAGATGGTGATGTAGCGGTGCCATTTTAAATAGACGTTTGCCTTTGCCATCCGGACCCTTAGTCGCTTTGTAATAGCTTACTTGCGCCATCACGGAAAGGGTTTCCACAAAGAAGATGCCGCTGAGAATAAATAGCGTTACCAAACTGTTAGTCAGTAGTGCTACTGCTGCTAAAGCTCCTCCTAACGCAAGAGAACCAGTATCTCCCATAAAAACACGGGCAGGGTTACGGTTGTGTGCCAAGAAGCCCAAGCAACTACCACTTAGACAAGCGCAAAAAACCATCAATCCTATGGAAGTAGGTGCCACTATTGCACCTAATGCCAACAGTGCGATCGCGACTGTTCCCCCTGCCAAGCCATCAATGCCATCAGTTAGATTTGTTGCGTTACTCTCTGCCACTAAGACAAAGCCCGCCAAAGGCAGGAATAATAACCATCCAAGGGGCAAAGATAAACCCAAGGGCAAAGCAATATTTGTTATAGTAGAAGGCTGTGTAAAAACCACCCATACACAGAACAGTACCGCGAAACCGACTTGCAGAGCCAGTTTCATCTTCGGAGATATGCCTTTATTCGACTTGCGACGCAGAATTTGCCAATCATCAAGCCAGCCAACCAGCCCGTAGCTGAGTGTTAACGCGGAAACAGCAAGTACTTCAGTAGAAAAGTTAGACCATACACAAGCAACTAATACCGCTACGGGGATAAAGAATATACCACCCATTGTCGGTGTGCCTGCCTTTTTTAAATGAGCTTGGGGACCATCCTCGCGGATAATTTGCCCTGCTTTAAGTTCTTGCAGCTTTGGGACTACCAAATAGCCCACAGCAGCGGAAGCCACAGCACAAAAAAGTAGCGGCAGGGTAAGAGACATCCCTTGCCACGGGGATCGATTCCCCATCAAATCTAAAACAAGTGCTGCGACACCTAGACCGAAACCGAGAAAGGAGACAAGACCGATACCAGAAATGTTTAATCCTTGGTCAGGAGATAATTTAGCGTCCACAGAAATTTCCCTTCACTCCACACTTCAATAAATTTGAAACATATTAGGGACTATATCTACACCAATAAGTCCCCAGCCTCGGCAGGCTAATCCTCGTCTATGCTTATATCATCGTCATAGTCGTCGTCGATATCAGTGATTCCATCTTCTACACCCATTAGGTCTGCTATTTCTTCTACTCGGTCAGAAAAATCAGGTTCGTGATCCACACGTGATATTAGACGACCGCTAGAATGTAGCCAATCTAGAAGAGAGGACTCTTGTTTGACTGGAATTACGGCGGCTCGCTGGGTGCGGGGTTCTTCACGTAGTGGGGAATTCAACATATCGACGAGACTGGAAAAGCTACTGTAACTAGACAATAAAGAGTCTATCACTTGATACAGGATTATTTAGTTATTCATTCAACTCTTTTGCGCAATTATCCGACAAAAAATATTTTATTTATTATTGGCACAAAAATAAGAGTGGACATATTAGTTTTTTGTATGGCGATATACATGGGACATTATTTTCTTCTTAAAATGCGTTTAATTTTGAGGTAACAGACAATGATCGGAAAAACGGCTATTTTAGAAGCCATTGCGGGCAAGAATCGCGGACTATTAGCTACAGAGGCAGATAAACAAGCTATCTTGGCAGCGATCGCCAATTTGGAAGACCTTAACCCTACACCCAACCCGGTGGAAGCTGCGGAACTACTTGATGGCGACTGGCGACTACTCTACACCACTAGTAAGGCACTTTTAAATCTGGATGGGTTTCCATTGTTCAAACTCGGTCAAATTTACCAGTGTATCCGCGTAGCGACAAACAGCGTTTACAACATAGCTGAAATCTATGGTTTACCTTATCTTGAAGGTTTTGTCAGCGTTGCGGCAAAGTTTGAACCAGTTTCGAGTTGTCGTGTAAACGTGAAATTTAATCGCTCGATTATCGGCTTACAACGTTTAATAGATTACAATTCTCCAGGAAATTTCATCCAACAAATTGAATCCGGGAAGAAATTCACTGCGATTGATTTTCCAATTAAAAGTGGTGAGCAACAAGGCTGGTTGGACATCACTTATATCGATGGAGATATGCGTATTGGCAGAGGCAATGAGGGCAGTGTATTTGTCTTAACCAAAACATGACTTTTGAGAAAGTTACTATTTGCGAACGAAGGTATACGATTGTTAGTGTTTTGTCAAGGAGGGTGTGAACCTTTTGGAATTTTCGGGAATTGGAGAAGATATTCACCCCTTCCCCCTCCCCAATGCTCTAATTAGACAAATAACTTAACAAAGCCACACTGCGTTACAGGCTAGTTGTACAGTGAAATCAATTAGCTGTATATATTGGCGATTTACAACTTAAAGGGAAGAAAATCATGGTTCAACGTGGTTCTAAGGTACGTATTCTTCGCCCAGAATCCTATTGGTATCAGGATGTGGGAACCGTGGCGACTATTGACCAAAGCGGCATCAAATATCCTGTGATAGTTCGCTTCGACAAGGTGAATTACTCTGGCATCAACACCAATAACTTTGCCCAGAATGAATTAATAGAGATTGAAGCACCTAAGGCGAAATCGCCTAAGGCATAGTTACAGGAGGATAACAGGGAGACAAGGGAGACAATTTCACCGTGTCTTTCCTTCTCCCCCGTTCCCCACTCCCTTCTCGACTCGTTAATGCCGATGTGCGAAAATTGCTGTAATGCCTGAATTGCCTGAAGTTGAAACAGTCCGGCGGGGTTTAAATCAATTAACCCTAAACCAGAAAATTATTGGTGGAGATGTGTTGCTCGATCGGGCGATCGCCTACCCATTTTCTGTTAATGAGTTTTTAACGGGAATCCAAGAAAGTGCGATCGCCTCTTGGTATCGTCGCGGCAAATATCTTCTAGCCGAACTTGCTCCCTGTTTTGGAGACAAGGGAGACAAAGGGGAAGTTTCCTTGTCTTCCCCGTCCCCCCCTCCTACTTCCTGTAGTTACCTGGGTGTTCACCTGCGCATGACCGGTCAATTACTGTGGTTGCATCAAGATGAGCCATTGCACAAGCACACGCGGGTGAGGTTATTTTTTCAAAATGAGTGGGAGTTGCGCTTTGTAGACCAGCGGACTTTCGGTAAAATGTGGTGGGTTCCTCCATCAGTGAGAGTGGAAAGTATTATCACTGGTTTGGCAAAACTAGCTTGTGACCCATTCTCACCAGAGTTCACTGTTGAATATCTGGCAAATAAATTGAAAAATCGCCGCCGTCCGATTAAAACTGCATTGTTGGATCAGTCGGTGGTGGCAGGATTAGGTAATATATATGCTGATGAGGCGCTGTTTCTGAGTCATATACTACCGAATACACTAGGTACAAATTTGGAGCGATCGCAAATTGAACTTTTGCGTTCCTGTATCATCAAAGTGCTAGAAACCAGTATTGAGGCTGGAGGCACAACTTTTAGCAATTTTCTGAGCGTAAAGGGTGTCAACGGCAATTATGGCGGTGTGGCATGGGTTTACAATCGCACTGGCGAACCTTGTAGAGTTTGTAACACTCCCATACAGCGAATTAGATTAGCTGGGCGATCGAGTCATTTTTGCATAGAGTGTCAGCATTGATGCGAGCTACAATCCTAAGTAAAACAATCTACACACTCACGAAGGAAACAAACTCATGGCTGTTAAGAAAGGGGATATGGTTCGCGCTGTCCGCGAGAAACTGGAAAATAGTCTAGAAGCCCAAGCCAGTGATACTCGTTTTCCTTCCTATTTGTTTGAAAGCAAGGGAGAAATTGTAGATATCAAAGGTGATTATGCCCTTGTCAAGTTCGGCAAAGTACCAACGCCAAATATTTGGTTACGTATGGAGCAATTGGAAGAATTTAATTGAATGAAGGAAAAAGGAAGAAGGAAGAAGGAAGAAGGAAGAAGGAAGAAGGAAGGAGGTTTATATATGTGGATACAGAACCCCAACTCAAAACGGGCAACCTGCGTTCTTATTGGGGTATTAAACCAGAACAGCGCGGATAATATTCAATCGCTGTTGCACAATTGAAGTATGAAATAAAAAGCAAGGTATCTTAAACCTTACTCTTTGCTACGGTGCATGAGGTAAATTCATAATGACTTATTCCCTTTCTTCCCCAATTCTGTGTCATTCACCCCGCATTACCATCATTGGTGCTGGTAGGGTTGGCAGTACCCTGGCACAACGCATTGCTGAAAAAAACTTAGCAGATGTAGTTTTGCTGGATATTGTGGAAGGAATGCCCCAGGGATTGGCATTGGATTTGATGGAGGCTAGAGGAATTGAATTATATAACCGTCTGATTATCGGTACAAATAATTATGCCGATACATCTGGTTCTAATGTAGTGGTTATTACCGCAGGAATTCCTCGCAAGCCAGGGATGAGTCGTGATGATTTACTGTTGACGAATGCCAAGATTGTGGTGGATGCGGCGAAAAATGCGATCGCCCATTCTCCCGATGCAGTGTTAATAGTCGTCACCAACCCTCTAGACGTGATGACTTACTTAGCTTGGCAAGCAACAGATTTACCACGGGGTAGAATTATGGGTATGGCTGCGGTGCTTGACTCGGCCCGCTTCCAAACCTTTATTGCGATGGAATTGGGCATTTCTCCTGCAGATATTAATGCGATGGTATTGGGTACCCACGGGGATTTAATGGTACCTTTACCGCGTTACTCTACTGTGAACGGTATCCCGATTACAGAATTGCTGGATGCAAGCACAATTGAAAGATTGGTACAACGTACCCGCAATGGTGGCTCAGAAATTGTGGAATTGATGAAGACAGGTGGTGCCTTTTTTGCTCCCGCTTCAGCTACCTGCAAGATGGTGGAATCGATAATATTGAACGAGTCGCGATTATTACCTGTAGCGGCGTACCTTCAGGGAGAATACGGTTTAGAAGATGTTTTTGTTGGTGTTCCCTGTCGCTTGGGATGTGGGGGAATAGAAAGCATATTGGAATTGCGTCTTTCTGATGAGGAAACAAATGCTTTGCACGCTTGCGCAGAGGCTGTGCGTAAAAGTATAGACAAGGCTCAGGAGATTTTGTTGCTGCCAGGAAGTTAATTTTCTACAACTTCGGCATTACACCAGGAAGCGGATTAATCCAAATTTTGTTAGAGTAATCCAAATAATAAACGATCCCATCTTGTTTATCCGGACAGGCAAGACGCCTATTCCTACAACATTTATTTTGGGATATTTTTTTAATTGGAATACTCTTAGGAATTATGCAAGAACTGTAACTAGCGACGGTATTCCTCGTCAGCAGGGTCGCCGTATGGGTCTTCGCTTGCGGGGATAACGTTGCCGTAGGCTTGTTGGTCAGCAGGGTCGCCGTATGGGTCTTGACTGGCAGGGATAGCGTTGCCATAGGCTTGTTGGTCAGCAGGGTCGCCGTATGGGTCTTGACTGGCGGGGATAGCGTTGCCGTAATTTTGATCCGCAGGGTCCCCATATGGATCTTCGCTTGCTGGACGCACTTCGCGATCTTCGTCATTTTCAGACCCGATGAATAAATCCTTGGCTTTCCGGAAAAAATCTTCTATCATAATTGACCTCTTGTTTCCTTCGATACTGAAATCGTTTTATTGAGCAAGGACTACACAATCTCAAATCCATTGAGGATGCGTATGTATGAACACCAAGCCGATACCCCTGGAGCAGAACGCAAAATAGCCACTTTTGCAGGTAATCCAATATCTAAAGAGATGGAGCAGCCTGTGGAGCGACATCAGTTAAATCTCGTCCTGTGGAGCGTCCGTTATAACCTTGAAAGTCTTGATACTGTTTAGCTTCAGACTCTGGAACTTGAATTCCTTGTGTTGGTGGGGTTACCCAATGAGCGCGATTTTGAGCATCACGGTAGTAAACACGACCATTTTTCGATAGATAATACTTACCCTCAGTTCCCTCTCCTTTGGCATTCTTCCGCTGGTTGTAGAGGTAGTAAAGCGCAGCAGCTCCAGCTAGAGTTATCAACACTTTGTTCCTGTTTGATAATCCCGGTTTAGCTTGAGGTTGGTTGACTGGATTCTGATTATTCACCGTTCTACCAACAGTATCGTCAACTGGTGGTGGTGGTGCAGCAGTTCGAGAATTTCCGCCACCGCAGGCACTCAGCATTGGCACTGTGAGCAATGCCGAAAGAAAAACAGCGAGTGGAAGCGGAGCTTTTTTATGCTCTGGATTGATTGTGTTCATTCAATTTCCTTATCACCTGCCAAACGCTAGATACCGTTTTTTGAAAATATTTACGAACCTGGACTGTTACGTGCAAGTAAACCTTTTAATTGCAATAATGATGAAATTTTTTCACTATTTCATCCTGCCTTTGAGAGAAGTTGCTTTCATCCAAAGGGAATATACGCCATTTTATTGGTATAAAAGACAATAAATTTAAGTAAATATTGTTTTTGCCTTACGGGGTTTTTTGGTCAAATGAACCACCTCTTTTTTATCACTCATAGGCGCTGAATGGCTACCTCTGACGGGTGCAACCTACGTTACACTTTTAGAACAATGTAAAAGTGTGGTCTAAATAAATAAGAGTTGCTGTAAGTAAGTTTACTTAATTATCTAAAAACCTATACAAAATCTCAGGGTATTTATTTAGTTGAATGTGAAGAAATCTTATTAAAATGTGAAAGGTGTCAAAAATAACATTATGTATGACATCAAAAATTACAGGTGTACAAAAAAGTATGGAAGTCCAACCTAAAACTCGTCTGCTGCTGGCTTTGTGGGACTTGGGAGGAGTCAAACAGGAGGTAAAAAAAAGTGAACTAATAGAACGAGTGAAACGTAGTAGTGAGAAGGCTGGAGATTACAAAGAGCTTGTGGAGAAATTAGAACAAGCTGGAGTTATAAAAATTGCGACAAACAAAAGAGTCGTGAATGTTCTCCTCACCGATCAGGGTTTACAGGTGCTAGGTGAGGGACTCGAAAGTGAAGACTTTTTGTTTGAAGGAAATCAAGTTGGCGCTAGGGTTGCAAATGCCCTGCTAAAGTGGATACGTCAGATGGATGGTGCGGTAGTTAGTACATCTGCATCAGTAAATGAGGTAAATGGTGCGATCGCCTCCGGTAAAGCCATCGGGTCTTATGACGAGTTTAAATCGGTGACGTTGGAAGTTTATGACAAGCTCAACCGGAACCATAAGTTAAATGATTTGGTGCAGATTTATCGGATTAGACGGGAGATAGGCGATCGCATTAGTCCGGAACATTTCGACGAGTGGATGCTGAAAATGCAAGAAAACGATATTTTCCAGCTAATGGCGGGAGAAATGTCAGATATCACCCCAGATAAACGTGACGACTCAATTACCATCCCCAAAGTAGGATTGCGTTATTACGCCAAGCGCTTGAGTTAATAACATTGCCCGAAATCTCTTTGTAGTTCGTTACCTCACACCAAATAGCTATGCAAAATCCTTCTGTTTCCGCGATAGAAGTTATTAAGGCTGCCATTCAAAGTCACAATCCCTTTATCAACGCTGGAATTGTCCAAGAACAAAATGTTTGGGGGAAGGGATTCCCCGACGTTCCGACCTTAAATGTTCACGCTTCTGATGCAGTTTTTCAAGCAATTGAATTGGTACGGACAAGTAAATCCAGTCAGGACAAAGTGACATCAATTGCGATAACTGCACAATACGGAGTAGGTAAAACTCATCTCCTGAGTCGGATTCGCCATCGTTTGGAACGCGAAGGTGGTGCTTTATTTGTCTATGCTGGTGTCAATAACTATACAGACTTAAATCTAGTTAAATACCAGTTCCAGCAAACCTTAGCAGATAGCCTCAGCCACAGTGGTCAACATGGGGTTATGCAGTGAGCTGCAGCTATGGCAAATGAAGGTTTTAAAGGCATCAATCCCAACGCTTTAAGCCTTTCTCCCCAAGAACTAGTTGACAGATTCGACAAAGTATGTATAGGTTGGTTAGCTAAAAACAAGAATTTAATGAACACGCTAACCAAGCAAGTTCTCAAAGCAAAACCAAATGTAGATCCCTATATTCTCCGAGCTATTTTGTGGACGCTTTCAGAAACGCAAGCATCTTTTGCAATTAAATGGTTATCTGGGGATGAATTAGCAAACTCTAATGCTGATGCTTTAGGATTACCAAATTCTAGCAAAACTAGTCAAGATAGAGAAACTGAGGCACTAAAAAATATTCAGCAAATCTTGAATTTGGTAAGTTATTACAATCCTGTTGTCATTTGTTTTGATGAAATAGATGTAAAAAACAACTCTACTGGGGGTGTGAGTATCAATGGAACAGAAAACCGGGATAAGAAAATCGAGACGAAAAATAATCAGCTTTGCTAGCCATGTATATACATAGACAAAAGCCTTATATCAAGCGGGTTTTATAATTTTAAACGTGTAAAAACAGCCCAGAATTTGTTACATAACTTAAGAACAGATTACCGGGATAAGCCCAAATTCTTATAAGAAATCGTCCAAGAAACTGTCCAACTCTTCGCGTGCGTATGGGTCGCGTAATGGTCGTAGTTCTCCCTTTAAAATGGGTTCCGCCAAGGAGAAATAATAACGCCCTAGCATATTAATATGTTTACGTCCTAACGGAGAAAGTCGGGCAATGTCTTCTCGGTGTGTGGGCTGCTCAAGGGACTGGAGCTTGTTGACTGCTGCGTTCATATAATAAGTATTCCACAACACAATTACATTCACAACTAAGCCCAATGCCCCCAATTGGTCTTCTTGCCCTTCACGATACCTTTGCCGAATTTCTCCTCGTTGCCCGTGTAAAACTGTTCTAGCTAAACTGTGGCGACTTTCACCACGATTAATTTGAGTCAAAATCCGACGACGGTATGTTTCATCATCAATGTAAGACAATAAGTATAAGGTTTTTACAACCCGTCCCAATTCTCCAATTGCCTTCGATAAAGTTGAAGGTTGATTACCTCGTTGTAGAGAACGCATTAAATCAGAAGCATTAACCGTCCCTAATTTGAGAGAACCAGCTACCCGCAACATATCATCCCAATTGTTTGCAATCAAGTCAGTATTTATTTTGTTTCTTGCCAGCCCATCAAGCGCACCATAATTTGCAGTTGGGTCGATTCGCCAAAAACGTGCCTCACCAATATCCGCAAGTCTGGGGCTGAATCGGTATCCTAGAAGCCAAAACAAACCAAATATAACATCGCTATAGCCAGCAGTATCAGTCATAATTTCAATTGGACGCAGGCTCGTTAATTGTTCTAACAAACCTTCTAACAAGAAAATTGAGTCACGCAAAGTACCAGGAATTACTATCCCGTGGAAACCAGTGAACTGGTCGCTTGTAAAGTTGTAATAAGTAATACCCTTACCCACCCCAAAATATTTACTGTTGGGTGCCGCATTAATTGTCCTGACGGGGACGGTAAAGCGCAAACCATCCGCAGAAGCAACTTCTCCACCACCCCATATTTGCGCCAGTGGAATATGCGTTTGGGTATCAACTAGTCGAGCATTAGCGCGAACTAAGGTTTCTTGACGAATATAGTTTTGCTGCACCCAAGATAGTCGGGAGCGAGTTAATGCTGGTATCTCTGGACGCACCAATGGTTCCAAACCAATATTACAAGCTTCCGCCAACAACACAGCACAGATACTAACGTGTAAATCATCAACTCGACTATTACTCATACTTAAATGAGTAAATTCTTTAGCAAACCCAGTCCGGGCATTTATTTCTAACAACAATTCCGGTAAATCAACTTTTGGTAACATCGCCGACACTTGTCTTTTAAGTGTTAGTAGGCTGGGTGGGTCAACCAGCTTATCCAAAGGCGTTAGTATTAAATTATCTTTTCCATCTGACGATTCAATCCGTACCGCAGTGTTATCTTTCAAGTTAGCAGCAGCACGACGGTAAGCCTCATCCAATTCTTGCTTTAAAATGTTAAGAGATGAATCAAAGGTTGGGTTTAAATCTAAAGTGCGACATATTGCTGCACGTTGTGCTGACCATGCTTCATCGCCCAGAAGTTTCGCACGAGGGTCGCCGTAACGCTGACTTTTGGTTACAAATACATCCCGGCGACGTAAGGCTGACCGTAAGGATTGTAAAACACAAAACGTGTAAGCTTTGCGGTCAATTGTCCCATCTCTATTAATACAATATTGTGTCCAACCCTTGGTAATAACGTCGAGTGGTGCATCGCTCATATCAGGTCTTTTTTGACCCTCGATTTTACGCAAAAATTCCAGAGCATCTAAGATATGTGTTGCATTCTCCGTTCCCATAAACTCAATTTGTTCAAGTAATTTGGGCAGAAAAATCCGGACTCCACGCCAACGAGAAAGTAACAAATCGTAATAGTTATCTGATTCATGACGTGCCAATGATTTTATCTTAGATATAGATTGTGCCAATTGCTCAACACTTACCCTCTTAAAAGCCTCAATTCGGACATCAACATCGTTAAGAGACTCATCTATAAGCACTTCTACCGCTTCGGTTAGCTTGAGTGCAGCAGCATCCAAATCTTTAATTGTCCGCAGGCGTTCTTTTTCTCCTTCGCGCTTAGATTTCGATAACAACCCCTTAATCAGTAAATCAAACAAATCAATAACATCATCTGTTGCCGTATATTCGAGTAAATGAGTAAATGCTAATAAAGTCGCAATTCTTTTATCATCAGCCATCCTGGCAATTGAAGCAGATTTGGAGGCTGCACCGAGACGTGCTAAAAATTTGACCCTTGTAGGTGGTAGGGATGTAAGAGAAATATTTCCAATTCCAAATGAACGTATTTCCTCCAAACGCGAGAGTGCGGATAACAGTGAT